>Ga0181530_10002402_pt1 | contig 22244 bp, 20 predicted proteins | sample PEATcosm2014_Bin_42_FD_119769 | JGI IMG/M metagenome (GOLD analysis project Ga0181530, IMG submission 119769) | Peatland microbial communities from MTU Mesocosm Facility, Houghton, MI, USA - PEATcosm2014_Bin10_60_metaG | ecosystem: Environmental > Terrestrial > Soil > Wetlands > Peat | place... | reverse complement strand
GAACCGCTCAGGGGGAATCGTCGCTCTCCTGCAGGAGGCGGATGGTGAAGTCCGTCTGACCCCGCGCCGGGCCGCCTCGGGGGAAGGTCGTGGAGGAGATGGTGGCTCCCATCTCCCAGTAGTAGCCATCGGTCCCGGCCAGCTTGCCCAGGATCTCGACGGCACCCGGATCGTTGGCGGCAGGACCCCGGTCGAAGACCTGCCAGCCCAGGATCCGCATGTCCGCCGCGTAGAAGGCGAGCAAGGCACCCTGGGAGTCGCCGGAGCGCAGGACCACCTGGGAGTCGTACTGGCCCGAATCGGCGGCATTGTTCTGGTGCGAGATCCGGACGGAGCCGACCGGGACGGACACGGCGTTGAGGATGTTCGTCGGCGGTTGGCCCGCGCTGACAATGGGTGCCAGCGCGTCGTTGGCGGGCAGCGCCCGCAACGGCGTACCCGCCACCGAGCTCGCCCCCGTGCCGCTGCGTACCGGAGCGGGGCTCTGCGACGAGAGGATCCCGATGGCGACGAACACCACGAGGATGAGCACGGCGAGACCGAGGACGACCATGGCCGGCCGCATGGAGATCCCCCCGGGCGTCGGGGGGCGGAGGGGTGCGGCGGGGACCGTGTCCTCGGGGACGGCCTCGGTGTCGGCGTCGGTGCCGTGCAGCGTCATGTCCGGACCAGCCTACGGCGAGGTCGACCACCCGAAATGGTCGAGGGGTCCGTGCCCCGAACCCAAGTGCCAGTCGGCCCCCCCGGCCAGGGCTCGTGCCACATAGTCCTTGGCCGCGGCGACGGCAGCCGGCACGGTCGCCCCCAGGGCCAGGTTGGCGGCTATGGCCGCAGAGAGCGAGCAGCCCGTGCCGTGGTCGTTGCCCGTGACCACCCGTGTGCCGGGGAGCACCACGACCCCTTCGGGGCCGGCCACGACGTCGTCGGCGGACTCGGTGAGGTGGCCTCCCTTCACCACCACGTAGCGGGCACCCGTCGCCCTGATCCGCTGCGCCACGTCCACGCGGGCATCGAGGGTGGCGAGCCGCTCCACGGTGGTGTCGCCGAGGACGGCGGCCTCGCGCAGGTTCGGGGTGGCGACGACGGCGTGGGGGAGGAGCTGCTCGAGGTACGCCGCGACGCCCTCGGGCTCCATGAGGCGGTGCCCGCTCGAGGAGACCAGGACGGGATCCACGACGAGGTGGGGCAACAGGCCCGCAGCGGCCAGGTCCGCCACCTCGCGCACGATGGCGGCACTGGCGAGCATCCCGGTCTTCACACCGCCGACGGCGAAGTCGTCGAGCACCGTCTCGACCTGTTGGCGGACGAACGAAGGCTCGAGCACCACGACGCCGCGCACCTCGGCCGTGTTCTGCGCGGTCACGGCGGTGAGGGCACACGTGCCGTGCACCCGGTGCGCCGCGAAGGTCTTCAGGTCGGCCTGCGCACCAGCGCCGCCTCCCGAGTCCGACCCGGCGATGGTCAGCGCCGTCGGTGGGGTCGTGTCCGGCACCGAGCCACCATAGGCGGGCACCGGGGTATCGTCGTCCGGTGCCAGCCAACGAGGCCGGGGAGGTGCCGCCGGATCATCTGACCGTCGCCGGCGAGGTCCTGGCGTCGCGCCTGGTGCTCGGCACCGGGGGGATGACCAGCCTCGACGCGCTGCGGGCCGCGCTCATCGAGTCGGGAACGTCGATGGCGACCGTCGCGATACGGCGGGTCGGGGCCTCGGGACGGGGCGCGCTGCTGTCGCTCCTCGACGAGCTGGGCGTGCGGGTCCTGCCCAACACGGCGGGGTGTGCGACCGCGTCGGAGGCCGTGCTCACGGCCAAGCTGGCACGCGAGGCGTTCGGCACCGACTGGGTGAAGCTCGAGGTGATCGGAGACGACCGCACCCTGTTGCCCGATGCGGTCGAGCTTCTGGCCGCCGCGGAGCAGCTGGCCGAGGACGGCTTCGTCGTCCTTCCCTACACGACCGACGACCCCGTCCTCGCGTTCCGCCTGCAGCAGGTCGGATGTGCCGCGGTCATGCCGCTCGGATCGCCCATCGGCAGCGGGCTCGGCATCCGCAACCCCCATAACATTGCGCTCCTCCGGGAGGCGGTCGACGTCCCCGTCATCCTCGACGCCGGCATCGGCACTGCGTCCGACGCCGCGCTGGCGATGGAACTGGGGTGCGACGCCGTGCTGGTGGCGACGGCGGTCAACCGGGCGCACGACCCGGTGGCGATGGCGCGGGCCATGCGCCTGGCGGTCGAGGCGGGTTGGCAGGCTCGCCTGGCCGGACGCATCCCGGTCCGCTTCCATGCCGAGCCTTCCAGCCCGCTGGAGGGCCGAGCCGACCTGGTGGCCGGGGGGTCGGTCCCGGACGCCTGAGCAGGACCCCGCCTTGACGCTGTTCTGAGGGCACCCTAAAGTTAGGGCAACCTAACTTTCGTACGATGCAGGTCGGAGGGGTGTCACGGTTCGATGCGCGGCTCGCGGTGGCGGTCGGGGAAGTGGTGGGTACGCCGCGTCCTGACGGGCGTCGTGGCCGCAACCCTGGGGGCGGTCGTGCTGAGCGGGTGCGCGCAGGGGTCGGGGAGCGGTGCGACGAGCCTCACGGTCTACAGCGGGCAGCACGTGCAGACGACCCAGGCCCTGGTGGCGGCGTTCGAGCGTGAGAGCGGCATCTCGGTGAGCTTGCGGTCCGACGACGAGGACGTGCTGGCAGATCAGATCGTCACCGAGGGTTCCCATTCGCCGGCCGACGTCATCTTCACCGAGAACTCGCCGCCCCTGCAGTACCTCGCTTCGAGGGGATGCTCGCCCGGGTCGACCCGTCGACGCTCGCGAAGACACCCTCACGGTTCAACTCGCCGGACGGCAGGTGGGTGGGTGTGACGGCCCGCGTGAGCGTGATGATCTACAACACGTCGCTGCTGAAGCGCGACCAGCTCCCGACGTCGGCCATGGATCTTGCCGACCCCAAGTGGAGCGGCCGCATCGGTATTGCCGGGAGCGAGACCGACTTCCAACCGATCGTGACGAGCATTGCGCGGACCTACGGCGAGCAGGCGGCGCTGCACTGGCTCGAGGCGGTCAAGGCCAACGCGGGAGGGCACGACTACCCGGACAACGAGACGCTCACCGCACAGGTCAACGGCGGGCAGGTCGCTCTCGGCATCATCAACCAGTACTACTGGTACCGCGAGCGGGCGCAGGTCGGCGCAGGCGCCATGCACTCCGCGATCGCCTACTTCGCTCCGCACGATGTGGGTTACGTCGTCGACGTCTCGGGCGCGGGCATTCTCTCGTCGTCCACCCACCAGGCGGCGGCGCAGCGCTTCCTGGCCTTCCTGACGTCTGTGCAGGGTCAGGAGATCATCGCCCACAGTGACAGCTTCGAATACCCGATTGCATCGGGTGTCACGACGGCGGAGCCCGAGACCCCGTTCGACGAGCTCGAACCGAACAGCATCACGGTGGCGGAGTTGGGCACGGGCGCCGAGGCGATCGAGCTGCTCCAGGAGGCCCAGCTGCTGTGACCGACGGCGCCGTGGACCCGAAGCGTCGACCGGGGGTCCGGCGCCTACCGCCCCTGCTCACAGCCGGCGCCGTTCTCGTCTCGGTCGTGGTGCTGCTCCCGCTGGTCTTCCTGGTCGTCCAGGCGGTGCAGGTGGGCTGGTCCCAGCTGCACCGCCTCTTGTTCCGGCACCTGACCACGATGCTCGTGTGGGACACCGTCTCGCTCGTCGTGGTGGTCACCGTCTTGTGCGCCGCGCTCGGGACGCTGGCGGCCTGGTTCGTCGAGCGCACCGACCTGCCGTGCCGACGTTTGTTCGCGATCCTGGTCGTGATTCCCCTGGGTGTACCGGATTTCGTGGTGAGCTTCGGCTGGCGAGCCATCTTCCCCTCCATCGGCGGGTTCTGGGCCGCCGTCCTCGTGATGACCCTTGCCGTCTATCCCCTCGTGTTCCTGCCCGTCGCGGCCAGCTTGCGCGCGGCGGATCCGGCCCAGGAGGAGGTGGCCCGCAGCCTCGGCCTCGGCCGGGTGCGCACCTTCCTGACCGTGACGGTCGGTCAGGCCCGCATGGCCATCTTCGGTGGGGCGCTCCTCGTGGGTCTCGTCGTGCTGGCCGAGTTCGGCGCGTTCGAGATCCTCGGGTACCAGACGCTCACCACCGAGATCTACAACGAATTCCAGGTCGGCTTCAACGAACCGGCCGCCTGCGCCCTCTCTGTGATCCTCGTCCTCCTCGGCGGCCTGCTCCTGGCGAGCGAGGACGCCGTCCGGGGCCATGGCCGGACGTCCCGGGTGGGTGCGGGCGCGGCGCGCCGGAACCGCCCCGTTCCGCTGGGCCGGGGCCGGCCCGCGGTGCTGACCGGTGCCGTGCTGCTCGTCGTCCTCGCGCTCGGTGTGCCGGTGGGCGCCATCATCTACCTGATGGTCCAGGGTGGGAACTCCACGCTGCCACCGGCGTCGCTCCTGATCGCGACCGGGAACACATTCGCCTATGCCGCGGCCGCCGGCGTCGTCGCCACGCTGGCCGCCCTCCCGATCGCCCTGCTGTCGGTCCGCCACGCACGCCCCCGCGTGATCGCGTTGCAGAGGACGAACATGCTCGTCCTGGCCGTGCCGGGCCTCGTGATCGCACTCAGCTTCACGTACCTGACCGAGCACTTCCTGCAGGGTCGCTTCTACCAGACCAGCCCTCTGCTCGTGCTGGTCTACGCCATCATGTTCTTCCCGCTCGCGGTCGTGTCGGTGCGGGCCGCCGTGGCCCGCTCGCCGGTCGGCCTCGAAGAAGTCGGGAGCTCGCTGGGCGTGCGGCGGCGCTCCGTGCTCTGGCGCGTGACGCTGCCCCTGATCGGGCCGGGCCTCGGGGCGGCCTTCGCACTGGTGTTCCTCGAGACAGCGACAGAGCTGACAGCCACCCTCGTCCTGCATCCGACCAACGTCGAGACGCTGGCCACACAATTCTGGGCCTACCAGTCGAACCTGTCCTACAGCCAGGCCGCGCCCTATGCGGGAGTCATGGTGCTCATCGCGGCCGTGCCCGGCTACGTCCTCGGCCGGTGGTTCGACCGCCAGCCCGAGAGAGCGGCCCTGGCCGGTGTGCCCGCGCCCGCGCCGGGGCCCACGACACTGGTGGCGGCGTGAAGGACCTGCGGATCCACGGCGTGGCCAAGTCGTTCGGTCCGCAGCGCGTGCTGCGCGGGCTCGATCTGTCCGTCCCGCACGGGTCGTTCACCGCGATCCTCGGCGCGTCCGGCAGCGGCAAGACGACTCTGCTGCGGATCGTTGCGGGGTTCGAGCGCCCGGACGAGGGCGAGGTCAGGTTGGGGGACCAGGTCGTCGACGACGCCGGCCAGAGGTTCGTGCCCTCGGAGCACCGCCGCATCGGCTACGTCCCCCAGGAGGGCGCCCTGTTCCCCCACCTGAGCGTGGGTCGCAACGTGGGCTTCGGCCTTCCGCGGAGCCCCGACCGAGTGGCGCGGGTCGACGAGCTGCTCGAGCTCGTCGGACTGTCCGGTTACCGCCGGCGTTACCCCCACCAGCTCTCGGGCGGCCAGCAACAGCGGGTCGCGCTGGCCCGCGCCCTCGCGATCGAACCCGAGATCGTGCTGCTCGACGAGCCGTTTGCGTCGCTCGACGCCGCGCTGCGCGCCTCGGTCCGGGCCGATGTCCTCGGCGTGCTGCGCCGTGCCGGCACGACCTCCATCCTGGTGACCCACGACCAGGACGAGGCGCTCTCCATGGCCGATCAGGTCGCCGTGCTCCGTCGGGGGGTGATCGCCCAGCTCGACTCGCCGTCGGCGCTGTACGGGCGCCCGGGGGACGCCGAGCTGGCCCGGTTCCTCGGCGAGTCCAACGTGTTCGAGTGCGAGGTCCGCGACGCGGTGGCCACCACCGCGCTGGGCCGCCTCGCCGTCGAGACGTGGACCGGGCCGTCCGGTGGCGGGAGTGCCCGGGTCATGGTGCGCCCCGAGCAAATCGTGTTGGGACAGGCCGACGCCGGGGGGATGGAGGGGACGGTGGCGAGCTACGAGTACTTCGGGCACGACGCCGTCGTCAGGGTGCGGCCCGTGTCCGAGGGCCTCCCGGACCTCGTCGTGCGGGTCACGGGCGGGACACCGCTCGAGCCGGGGCACCGGGTGGGGCTCTCCGTGGTCGGCGCCGTGGTGGCCTGGCCGGTGGAGCCGGCCGAGCCCGCGAAATCTTCCGAATGACGCCTTCGTAACTACGGCCATGTCGTCCGGGGTGCACTAGAGTGACGGCCCGGGAGATGGCACAGGAGGTGCGATGGCCGAGGATTCCGCAGCCCGGGTCGGAGGGTTTCACGGGCCGCAGGTGTGCGGCCTGGTGGGGATCACGTACCGCCAGCTGGACTACTGGGCCCGAACCGGCCTGCTCCAACCGTCGGTGGCCTCGGCGAAGGGGAGTGGTTCGCGACGCATCTACTCCTACTCCGACCTGCTCGAGCTCAAGGTGATCAAGCAACTGCTGGACGCTGGCGTGTCACTCCAGTCGGCCCGCCGGGCCGTCGAGTGCCTGCGCGACGACCTGGGCTCGGACCTGGCGTCGGCCAATCTCGTGCTCACCGGGACGAGCTCGGTCCTGGCCCGTTCCAACGGCGAGGTCGTGGACCTGCTCGCCGGTGGCCAGGGCGTGTTCAACATCGTGCCGCTGGCGGGGGTCGTCGAGGCTCTCGACGCCGACATCGTGCGCCTCGACGCTCAGGTTCCGGCCGCTCCCGCCAAGGGGCGCCCGGCTCGGGCACCCGTCGCGCGGGCCGCGGGGGAGTGAGGGCGACGGACTCGGCGCGCAGCGGGCGCAACGGCCATCCGGCCTGTGTGCCGGCGGGACAGGTCCGGTTCGCCCATCCTTCCGAGCGTGTCTTCGCCGCACTGCTCGATCTTTCGGGCGAGCGCTGGCAGTACGAGCCGGTGGAGTTCCCCCTGGAGTGGGACGCGGAGGGATCTCCGGTGTCCGGCTTCCGCCCGGATTTCTACCTGCCGGGCCGCGGGGTCTTCATTGAGCTCACGACGGCGGATCAACGTCTCGTCACCCGCAAGAACCGCAAGGTGCGTCGCATGCGCGCGCTGTACCCGGAGGTCCCGATCCACGTGGTGTACCAGCGCGACTTCGCGTCGCTGCTCGCCTCACACGGTTGGCTGACCCCCACTGCCGGGGCCGCGTAGTCTGGCCGGGTGAACGACGGCAGACCCGGTGCAGCTGCGCCGCACCGGGTCTCACCCCTGTTCGCGGAGCACGTCGCGCTCGGAGCCAAGATGGTGCCCTTCGGCGGCTGGGAGATGCCGCTGGCCTACCCGTCGGGCACCGTGGCCGAGCACCGGGCGTGCCGTCAGTCAGCCGTGGCCTTCGACGTGAGCCATCTGGGAACGGTCCGCGTGCACGGTCCGGACGCCTTCGAGCATCTCCAGCTCTCCCTGAGCAACGACCTGCGACGGATCAATCCGGGTCGGGCCCAGTACACGCATCTCCTCGACGAGAACGGCTCGGTGGTCGACGACATCATCGTGTTGTGGGTCGACGACGAACGGTTCGACGTGATGCCCAACGCGTCCAACACGAGCGATGTGCTCGCAGCCATCGGGGGGACGGACGTCACCAGTGGGAGGGCGGTGATCGCGGTGCAGGGCCCCGAGGCGCGTGCCCGCCTGGCCCTGGTGTCGCCGGAGGCCGCTGCGGTGCACCGGTTCAGTGTCGAGCGGTTCGAGTGGGGCGGAGCCCAGTGCCTGGTCGCCGGCACCGGCTACACCGGGGAAGACGGCGTGGAGTGCGCCGTGCCGCCCGAGGTGGCGACGGCCTTCTGGGAGGCCGTGCTCGCGCAGGGCGTCGTCCCGGCCGGGTTGGGTGCGCGCGACACGCTGCGCCTCGAGGCGGGCCTGCCGTTGCACGGCCACGAATTGGGTCCCGGGATCACGCCCCTCCAGGCGGGGCTGGGCTGGGTGGTCGGCTGGGACAAGGGGGACTTCACCGGTCGGGCTGCCCTCGAGGAGGAACGCGCCGTCGGGCCGACCCGACGCCTCAGGGGCTTCGTGGCCGACGGCCGGCAGCCGCTGCGCGACGGCTCGGAGGTGGACCACGGCGACGACCGCGTGGGTTTCCTGACCAGCGGCAACTTCTCACCCATGCGCGAACGGGGCATCGGGTTGGGCTTCGTGGACGCCGACGCCCGTCTGCTCGACGGCGACGCCGTGACGGTGGCCCTGCGCGGGCGTGAGCTGGGTGCCCGTCTGGTCCGCCCACCCCTGTGGCCGGTGCGCGAGGAGAGCGATTAAGCGCCGACGACCGGAACCGGTGCCGTATAGTGGACCCACAACTGAATACGCCGTTTGAACCGGAGCGCCAGAGTCCCCGCACCATGTTTGCGAGGGGACGCCGGAGGAGCAACTCTCCCCGAGAAACTCTCAGGCCGACATATCGCTTCGGTGAGGCAACTCTGGAAAGCGGCGCTCCGTGCGTCCGCACCGAAGGTGGAAGTCGCTCTCGTGCGGCGAGACTCTCAGGTCCGATGACAGAGCGGGGAGGACATCCGACGAGTTCCGCGTCCACCGCGGACATGTGAGGAGGGCCTCCGTGAGCGAACAGCGTCAAGACGCCGGGCCGGGCGAACTCGAGCCATTCGAGGACTTCGTGCGCCGCCACGTCGGGACCTCGGACGAGGAGCAGTCGGGCATGCTCAAGGTCCTCGGCTACGAGAGTCTCGGCTCACTGATGGATGCCGCGGTCCCGGACAGCGTGCGGAGCCTCGATGCACTGGACCTTCCACCGGCCGTCGCCGAGCGCGAGGTGCTCGAGGAACTGCGCCGGCTCGCTGCGGACAACGTGATCGCCGAGCCGATGATCGGGCTCGGCTACCACGGCACGATCACCCCGGGAGTCATCAGGCGCAACGTGCTCGAGAGCCCGGCGTGGTACACGGCCTACACCCCCTATCAGCCCGAGATCAGCCAGGGTCGCCTGGAGGCACTCCTGAACTTCCAGACCATGGTCTGTGATCTGACGGGCCTCGACACGGCCAACGCCTCACTGCTCGACGAGGGGACGGCCGTGGCGGAGGCCGTCACCCTCATGCGCCGGCGCGCGACCGTCGAGACGCACCGGGTCGTCGTGGACGGCGACTGCCTCCCGCAGACGATTGCGATCCTCGAGACACGCCTCGCCCCACTCGGGATAGAGGTCGAGGTGACCGACCTCGCCACAGGACTGCCCGAAGGCGAGTACTTCGGCGTCGTCCAGCAGTACCCCGGGTGCTCGGGCGCCGTCCGTGATTTCGCCGGTCTCACCGAGGACGCTCACCGGCGGGGCGCCATGGTCACAGTGGCGGCCGACCTCCTGGCACTGACACTCTTGAAGCCGCCGGGGCACTGGGGCGCCGATGTGGTCGTCGGGTCGTCGCAGCGTTTCGGTGTGCCGCTGTGGTATGGCGGCCCGCACGCAGCCTTCATGGCGGTGAAGGCCGGTCTCGAGCGGGACCTGCCCGGCCGCCTGGTCGGGTTGTCGATCGATGCGGAGCGCCAGCCGGCCTACCGGCTGGCGCTGCAGACGCGCGAGCAGCACATCCGCCGCGAGAGGGCGACCTCGAACATCTGTACGGCACAGGTCCTGCTGGCGGTCGTCGCGTCCATGTATGCGGTGTACCACGGTGCCGAGGGACTGCGCGGCATCGCCGGCCGGGTCCACGAACGGACCGTCGGGCTGGCCTCGGCGCTGCGCCGTGCCGGCTTCGCCCTCGACCACGAGGAGTTCTTCGACACTGTCGTCGTCCGGGCTCCCGGACGCGCCGCCGGGATCGTCGCGGACGCGGGCGGCCGTGGCGTGCTGCTCCGTCTGGTCGACGGCGACCGGGTCGGCATCTCGTGCAGCGAGACCACGACCGGGGCGCATGTCGCGGCTGTCCTCGAGGCCTTCGGAGCGGCGGGCGGCGGGGGAGCGGGGGGCACCTCGGCCCTCCCCGAGGCACTCCTGCGGCGGGGGCCCATCCTGAGCCACCCGGTCTTCTCGGAGCACCACTCAGAGACCGCCATGCTGCGCTATCTCCGCCGGCTGTCGGACCAGGACTTCGCACTCGACCGGGGCATGATCCCGTTGGGATCGTGCACCATGAAGCTCAACGCGACCACCGAGATGGAGCCGGTCGGCTTGCCGGGTTTCGCCGACATCCACCCGTTCGCCCCGCTCGCGAGCACCCCGGGCTACCTGGCGCTGATCGACGAGCTCGAGAGGTGGCTGGCCAGCGTCACGGGGTACGCCAAGGTCTCGGTCCAACCCAACGCGGGCAGCCAGGGCGAGCTGGCGGGCCTCCTGGCCATTCGCGCGTACCACCAGTCCCGCGGCGAGCCCGGGCGCGACGTGTGTCTCATCCCGTCGAGCGCACACGGCACGAACGCGGCGTCAGCGGTCATGGCCGGTATGAGGGTCGTGGTGGTGGCCGCCCTCGACGACGGCACGGTCGACCTCGAGGACCTCCGAGCCAAGTGCGAGGAGCATGCCGGCGATCTGGCGGCGATCATGGTCACCTACCCGTCGACGCACGGCGTCTACGAGGAGCACATCGGCGACATGTGTGACCTGGTCCATGAACACGGCGGGCAGGTCTACATCGACGGGGCCAATCTCAACGCCCTGCTGGGCCTGGCGAAGCCCGGCCAGTTCGGCGGTGACGTCTCGCATCTGAACCTGCACAAGACCTTCTGCATCCCCCACGGCGGGGGCGGTCCGGGCGTGGGACCGGTGGCGGTCGCCGAGCACCTGGTGCCGTTCCTGCCGTCGCACCCGATGCACCCGCGCCCGGAGCAGCGCGAGGGCATCGGCCCGGTGAGCGCGGCGCCGTTCGGGAGCGCAGGCATCCTCTCCATCAGCTGGGCCTATGTGCGCCTGCTCTCCGGTCCGGGCCTGGCCCATGCCACGAAGTCGGCTGTTCTGGCGGCCAACTACGTGGCCGCCCGGCTGGCGCCGTCGTACCCGATCCTCTACACGGGCAAGAACGGCTTGGTGGCGCACGAGTGCATCGTGGACCTGCGGCCGTTGACGAAGGCCACCGGCGTCACCATCGACGACGTGGCGAAGCGACTGATCGACTACGGCTTCCACGCACCCACGGTGAGCTTCCCGGTGGCCGGCACCCTGATGGTGGAGCCGACCGAGAGCGAGAACCTCGCCGAGCTCGACCGGTTCTGCGAGGCCATGATCGCCATCCGGGCCGAGATCGACGACGTGGCCGCCGGACGCTGGTCGGTGGAGGACAGCCCCTTGCGCGGCGCCCCCCACACCGCGACCGCACTGGTGTCGAGCTGGGAGCGGCCCTACGACCGCGAGGTGGCGGTGTTCCCGATGGGCCGCACGGGGTGGAAGTACTGGCCTCCGGTGGCGAGGATCAACCAGGCGTACGGGGACCGGCACCTGGTCTGCACCTGCCCGCCCCTCGACGCGTACGCCTCCTGAGACGACCGCTCAGGCCAGTGCCATGAGCCCGACGCCGGCCGCCGCGGCGGCGAGGCAGACGGCGAGCCCGCCGAGCGTGTAGACGACGGCTTCGGCGCGGTGGCCCGTGTGGAGCAGGTGGATCGTCTCCCAGCTGGCGGTCGACCAGGTCGTGTAGCCGCCGCACAGCCCCACCCCGACCACCGCCAGCACGTGTGGCCCGAGCCCGTGGTAGAGGGAGAGCCCGGTCAGGATGCCCAGCAGCAGGGAGCCGGTGGCATTGACGACCACGGTGCCGACGGGCAACGGGTCGTAACGCCGCACGCCCACGTGGTGGATGAGCAAGGCCCTCAGAACGGCACCGGCACCGCCTGCGAGTGCCACCACGAGCGCGAGGCCGAGAGTGGGGGAGGAGCTCACGAACCGGTCACCTTCCGACCGAGCGCGTGCCCGGCCACGACCAGCGCGAGCCCTCCGACGACGGTGGCCGCCAGGTAGGCGAGGCAGGTGACGAGGTCACCGTGCTTGGCCAGCAGCGTGGCGTCGACGGCGAGGGTGGAGTAGGTCGTCCAACCACCGAGGAACCCGATGACGCACAACGGCCGGAGCACGGGGGCCCGGTGCGAGACGTGCTCGGTGAGCGGGATCAACAGCCCGATGGCGAAGGAGCCGGTCAGGTTGACGAGCAGCGTGACCCAGGGAAACCCACCGCCGGCCACGGGGTGGTGCGCCTCGAGCAGGTACCGGGCCACGGTGCCGAGCGCACCGCCGACGAAGATGGCGGCCAGGGTCGCCGTCGAGAGCCCGAGGAGCGGGAGGACGGTCTCGTCGAGGAGGTCCTGTTCGTGGTCGTCGTGCGTCGCGCCGTGCTCCGACGCGACGGCGTCGCGGCCGTGCTGTCGCCCGTGCAGCTGCTCGTCCATGGCCCGGTCCTCCCGTGCCGCCTGTCAGGAGCCATCAGCCATGTCGTCGCGGCAGTTCGGGGCGTTGCCCCCGGCGGGACCCATCGCCGGTCGGTGTCGCTGCACGCCCATGGTACAGCCCGTGGCGTCCCGGTCCCCGGGGGACACGTGGCTCAGTCGACGCGCGGCCCCGGGGCGTGGCGGAAGCGGAAGGGCTCGCTCCGTCGCCCGGCAACGACGTACCAGCACTCCCCGGTGCTCTCCGAATCGAGGATGCGCTGGAAGGCGGCGACGACGTCGGCGACGTCGATGATGGGGAACCCCATGTCGAGGAGCGTCTGTTCCGAGCCCTTGATGATGTTCGTGTAGGCGAAGGAGGGGCAGAGGGCGTGGATCCGAATCCCCTCGGGCTCGTAGACCGCGCCCAGTGAGCGGGTCAGTCCGACGACGGCGTGCTTGTTGGCGGCGTAAATGGGGTCGAACGGGGTCGCAACGAGCCCCGCCATGGACGCAGTGGCCACGATGGTCCCGCCGCCGCTCGCCTTGATCGCCGGCCGCGCGGCCGCGATGCCGTAGACGACGCCGTCGAGGTTGATCGACATGGAGCGACGGTAGGCCTCGGGATCGAAGTCGTCGCCCATGCCGCACCACGAGGTGACTCCGGCGTTGAGGTGTGCGATGTGAAGGCCGCCGAAGGCCTCGACCGCGCCCGCCACGGCGGCCTTGCTGGCTGCGGGGTCGGCCACGTCGGTCTGGACGAAGTGCCCGCCCAGCTCGTCGGCGACGGCGCGGCCGCGAGCACTGTCGATGTCGGCGATGACGACGTGCGCACCATTGCCCGCCAGGTGCCGGGCCACGCCCTCGCCGATGCCGTTGCTGCCGCCGGTGATCAAGGCGACCTTGCCGTCCACATCGAGTGCCATGGGGATGGATCGTAGGGGACGGGGTGGCGCTCAGCCCACGAGTGGCCCGGGGAGGGGACGGGCGTGCACCACGCTCAGGTGCTGAATCGGACGGGTCAGGGCCACGTAGAGCAGCCGCAGGCCGCGACGGCCGTCACCGGCGATGGCCGCGGGTTCGACCACCACGACGGCGTCGAACTCGAGGCCCTTGGCGGCGGGCGCCGGGACGATGGTGATGGGACGGCTCATCGCGTCGCGCTCGAGCATGCCGACGGCACCGTCGCGCCGCGCGAGCCGGGCCAACGCGGGCAACAGCTCCTCGGGTGCGATGACTGCGACGAGCGCGTGGTCCGCGGCCAGGGTGCGTGCCTCGGTCAGCGCGGCGGCGACCAGCTCGTCGTCTGCCACCGTGAGCACCGTAGGTTCGGTGCGTCCCGGGCGGATGGAGGAGGTGGGTGTCACGCTGGGCGCCGCCTCGGGCAGGAGGCGGGACGCGTAGCCGAGCACCCGCCCGGGCGCCCGGTAGCCGAGCGTGAGCTCGTCGTGATGCGGGCGCGCCACCTCGGGCAGGTGGGCCCTCACCTCGGCCCAGTCCGAGTAGGTCCACGGGCCGGTGGCCTGGGCCAGGTCGCCGAGCACGGTGACGGAGCCCGAGGGCGCGCGCCGGGCGATCATGCGGAACTGCATCGGCGTCAGGTCCTGTGCCTCGTCGACGACGATGTGGCCGTAGGTTCGGGTCCGGCCTCCGGTGAGGAAGGCGGCCTCGTCGAGCAGGGCGAGATCGTCGGCGCTCCACGCCGTCGAGGACACGGTGGCATCGCGAGACCGCAGGAGCAGCTGCCATTCGTCCTCGGACAGCAGACCGGCCGAGAAGCGCTCCAGCTGTGCACGCGAGGACAGCAGCTCGCGGACAAGCGAGGCGGGGGAGACCGTGGGCCACAGTGTGTCGAGGAGGGCGGTGAACTCCTCCGTCGAGGTGAGCTCGCCCTCGAACCAGGCCTCATCGGCACCCAGCCGCGCCGAAGAGCGGAACGCCCGACGGGCCTCGCTCACGAGACGGGACCTCAGCGCCAGCCGGCCGGACTTGTACGGCGCGGGTCGGGCGACGATGGACGCCACGAGCTCGTTCACCCGTTCGGCGCTCAACGTCGCCCGGGCGAAGCGGACGCGCAGGCTGACGTCCTCGTCGAGAGGGCGGCGACGCCCCTCGAGAGCGCGCCGGAGGAGCTCGCCCATCCGGGCGTCGCCCTTCATGCGGCGCACCTCCATGGGGTCGTCGACCCGGATCTTCGCCTTGGGCGCGATGTCGCCGATGGTGGTCTGGACGACGGCCTCCTCGCCGAGCGAGGGGAGGACCTGCGCGATGTAGCGCAGGAAGGCGCGGCTCGGGCCGAGCACGAGCACGCCATCGCGGCTGAGGGTGGGATGGTTGTACAGCAGGAAGGCGGCCCGGTGGAGGCCGACCGCCGTCTTGCCCGTGCCTGGGCCGCCCTGGACGGTGAGCAGCTGGTCCAAAGGGGCGCGGATGATCTCGTCCTGCTCGGCCTGAATGGTGGCGACGATGTCGAGCATCTCGCCTGTACGGGCTCGTTCGAGCTCGGCGAGCAACGCATCGCCCCCGCGCAGTCGGGTGGCGCCGACATCCCCGTCGGCGCCGTCGAAAAGGTCGTCAGCCACCGCGACGACGGCGTGGCGGTCGACCATGATCTGGCGGCGCCGGGCGAGTCCCAGCGCGTCCCTGGTGCTGGCCCGGTAGAAGCGAACGGCGACGGGGGCCCTCCAGTCGACGACGACGGGGTCGGAACGGGTGTCCTCGACGTGGCGGCGTCCGATGTGCCACGTGGGACCCCCCTTCTCGTCGATCCGCCCGAAGAGGAGCGGCCGTGGGCTGTCGGCCAGGAGCGAGACGCGGCGAGAGAGGGCGGCCACGTAGTCGAGGTCTGGACTGCCGGCGCCGATGAGGTCCTGCAGCAGTCGTTCGGCCCGCCGCCGCATGGCGGCCAGGGAATCGTGCGCGTGCTCCAGGTGTGCCTGCTCGGCCTGGAGCTCGGGATCGAGGAGTGGTGCCGATTCGCTCATCGGGACCGAACCCACGGCAAATCAGACGTAACAGTGAGCGCGCAAAAATCCCCGGACATTCCGGGGATAGTACTCACATTTCTCGGGCTCTACAAGCCCTCTACCTGGTATTTCCCCTTCTCATCCGTCCGGACTTTGAACCTTTAACCAAGGGGACTTAACGCCTGTCACTTTAGTGAAATCCACTACACAAATCAAGCCATCTTTCGTATCCCTCCGGGATCGCCGCACGCCATCCGGCGGGAGTCCGTGGATCGTGCCGCTGGCAACCTCGGGATGGCGCGTGCCCGGGCGAGGCAAGGATTCCACGGATCCGTACGAGCCGGTGCCCCAGCCGCCTGTCGCACGCCCGGCACCTCGTTGCGGTGCGCCAGGGCGACGGACGACGAGCGACGCCGTACGCCTTTCCGGGGGAGTCTCGCCGGGACGGTCCAATCGGTGCCGGTCCCGGAATTTCCATATGACTTAACATAATGAACATTATCGGCGGTCCAGTCGAAATGACAGGGCTGGTGGGAGGCCGGGTGACCTGAGCGACTTCCCTGGGCGCGTCCTGGTGTCGTCCAGAGGTGTCAGGGAGTCAGCGATACAGCCGGGAGACGAAGGCGATGTCGTCCTCGCTGAGGCCCGCATGGGCAGCCGCCTGGTACGGATCCCGGATGAGCGGGCCGAGGCGGAGGCGCGTCAGGCCCTCGGACTCGACCTGCTCGGTGGCCGGGCGGGCGTCCTTGGCCCCGAGCTCGGTCGTCCACCAGGTCGGTCCCGAGCCGTCCAGGACGGTCTGGAAGCGGTTCCGGATGCCGGATGCCGGGGCCCATCATTGGCGAGTCAGCCAGGAGGTCGTTCGGCTCGCCGCCGCCGAGTCCACCGGCCCGCCCGACGGTGACCGCCTCGGCCAGGGTTGCCACGCCCGGGAGGAGTATCAGGTTCACCGCCAGCTTGGCGCTCGAAGCGATCTCGGGCCGGCCGTAGTGCTTCACGTGATCGGACAGCGTGGAGAGGACGGGGCGGATGCCCTCGAGGGTCTCGGGGAGCCACCCGCCAGGTAGGTGGCCGCCCCGGAACGCACAGCCTGAGGCGCACCGAGGACCGGGAGCGCGACGAAGCGGCTGAAGCAATCGTTCAGCTCGGCGCTCAACGAGGGTGAGATCGTCTGAGATGGCGTGACCCATCCTCCCGAGGCCGAGCACGGCGATCTTTGTCACGCAGACTCCTGTGTCCCGACGCCATTTCGGCGGTCGTGGCCTGTATTCCCATTCATCCAGGGGAGCTCGCATCTCTTGCCGTGCCCCGAGGCGTCGGTGTGGTCGAAGGTCGACGAAGAGGAAGAAGGCTGGGCGCCACTCCCCCACGGCTCTTGTGCCCGCCGGTGGATGAGGTGACCGAAGCTGCACCGGCGCCGGGAGAACCGGGGGCTCGTGAGGGGTGGCACGAATGTCTCCCGGCGTCCGGTGAGCTGTACGGAAAGCCTGCACCCGTGCCGTTGGCGTGCGACGGGCGCCCGCTGTGTGGTTCCTGATAATGTGATCACGGGCCGAAAACGCTTTGACCTGGACTATTAATCCACTCTTACATATAACCCCAAGCCGGCTCACAGCTGGGGTTCGGCTCATTGTGAAATGGCTCGGTTGAACTGTCGGTCATGGCCAGAGCAGCATCGACCGTGGATGATCCGGTCAACGTGACGCAGGAGCTGCCCCTCAGCGACGAAGGCGAGCTCCCGCCCGAGACGACGACCTTCTGGCGCCGGTACAGGACGGCCATCATCGTGGTCGTGGTCGTCGTGCTCGCCGGCGCGGGGGGCCTCGCCTACTGGCTGACATCGGGCTCGTCCAGCCCGACCGGCCTCGTGGTCACGACGCAGACCGTCGCCGTGACCACCGGCACCATCCAGCAGACGGTCGCCAGCTCGGGCACCATCGAGCCGGCCAGTCAGGCGAACATCAACTTCGGCGTGTCCGGGACCGTCACCGCAGTGAACGTCAAGGCGGGCCAGACCGTGACGGCCGGCCAGGTCCTGGCCACGGTCGACACCACCGCGTTGTCGGAGGATGTCAACGCAGCGCAGGCGCAGCTGTCGTCGGCTGAGGCGCGCCTTGCCTCCGACGAGGCCTCGAGCGCCAGCACGACGACGATCGATTCCGACCAGGCCGCGGTGACCTCTGCCGAGTCGTCTCTCTCCAACGCCCAGACAGCACTGAACGACGCCTCGCTGACGTCGACCATCGCGGGGACCGTCGCCTCGGTGAGCCTGAACGTGGGTCAGCAGGTGACCGGTACGGGCACGGGGAGTGGCAACGGAACCGGTGGTAGCGGCAGTACGGGCAGCACCGGCACGGGCACTGGCACCGGCACCGGCACGGGTACGGGATCGTCGAGCGCCCAGATCGTGGTCGTCGGCACCGACTCCTACATCGTCAACACGACGGTGGACGACACCCAGATCGGCCAGATCGCCGACGGCGACCAGGCGAACATCATCCCGACAGGATCCACGACGACCGACTACGGCACCGTCGCCTCCATCAGCCTGATCGGCAGCCAGAGTTCCAACGTGACGACCTTCCCCGTCGTCATAGACGTCACGGGCGACCCGTCGGGCCTCTACGCCGGTTCGACCGCGGACGTGAGCATCATCGTCAAGCAGCTCAACGATGTCACCGAGGTCCCGACCGCAGCCATCTCCTACAACTCGAGCGGGCAGGCGACGGTCACCCAGGTCGTCAACGGCAGCCACGTCGTGAAGCCGGTCACGGTGGGAGCCGCCGAGACAGGGGAGACCCAGATCACCAGCGGCGTCACGGCGGGAGACAAGGTCCTGGAGCAGGTGGTCTCCTTCAAGGCCGGCGCAGGCACGACCGGCGGTGGCCTCTTCGGTGGCACTGGCACCGGCGGGGCTGGCCGGTTCGGCGGCGGTGGCTTCGGCGGCGCTGGCGGCTTCCCGGCCGGCGGGATCACCGGCGGCGGTGGCGCCGGCGCGTTCAGCGGCGGAGGCGGCGGATGACCGCTCCCCCGCACGTCACTCCCCCGCCGGGGAAGTCGGACGGCGTGGTGATCGAGCTGGAGCGGGTGACGAAGGTCTACCGGACCGGCTCCATCGCCGTCGCCGCGCTGCGCGGCATCAGCCTCAGCATCGCCCAGGGCGAGTACGTCGCCGTGATCGGGCCCTCGGGCTCGGGCAAGTCGACCCTCATGCACATCCTGGGCTGCCTGGACACGCCGACGGCGGGTGTCTACCACCTCGCCGGCGAGGACGTCAGCAACATGAGCGAGGCCGCCCTGGCGGAGGTGCGCAACCGGCGCATCGGTTTCGTCTTCCAGCAATTCAACCTGCTCCCCTCCATGTCGGCCTGGCAGAACGTGGAGCTGCCCCTCGTGTACGCGGGAATACCGCGCTCCGAGCGCAAGGAGCGGGCCATGGACGCGCTGGCGCGGGTGGGCCTGGCCGGACGGGTGCACCACCGCCCCGGCGAGCTCTCCGGCGGGCAGCAGCAGCGCGTCGCCGTCGCACGGGCGCTGGTGACCGAGCCGGACCTGATCCTGGCCGACGAGCCAACGGGGAACCTCGACTCCGTCTCGGCGGCCGACGTGCTGCGCCTCATGGACGAGCTGCACGAGGCCGGCCGCACGCTGGTGCTCATCACCCACGACACCGAGGTGGCCTCCGCCTCCGGTCGGGTTCTGGGCATCCGCGACGGTCTCCTCACGGAGAACGACGCCCGCTACATGGAGAGCATCCGATGAGCTGGCTCGAGACGTTCCGCACCGGGGTCAACGGTGTGCTCAGCCATCGTCTGCGGTCTGCGCTGACCGTGCTGGGCATCCTCATCGGTATCGCCGCGGTCATCCTGACCGTCGGATTGGGCGAGGGCGCCCAGGGCCAGGTCACCTCCGAGATCACGGCGCTCGGCTCGAACGTGCTCACGATCTCCCCCGGCAGCTCGACCTCGAGCACCGGCATCCGCGAGGCGCTCGGCACCGCGTCGACGCTGACCACGTCCGACGTGGCGGCCCTGTCGAACCCGATCGTGGCCCCGGACATCAAGGCGGTCGCCCCCATCACCTCGTCCTCCGAGACCCTCACCGCCGGAAGCAGCACGTGGACCACGTCGGTGCAGGGGTCGACCCCGACGTGGCTGACCGTGAGGGGCCGGACCCTGGCCCAGGGCCGCTTCATCGACAACCAGGACGTGGCGGACCACACCGCGGTGACCGTCCTGGGTGCCACCACGGCGTCCGAGCTCTTCCGCGGCGTCGACCCGGTGGGTCAGACCGCCGACGTGAACGGGGTCCCGCTCACGGTGGTCGGCGTGCTGACATCGACAGGATCGTCCTCGTCCTCCTCGAGCACGTCGGACCCGGACGACCTGGCGGTCATCCCGATCACGACCGGTGCCGAGCGCATCTTCGGCGGGACGACCCGCAACTCTGTCAGCTCCATTGCCGTGCAGGCCCGCTCGTCGGATGACCTGACTGCCGCCTATCAGGAGGCGGACCATCTCCTCTTACAGCTGCACGGCATCACGACCCCGGCCGACGCCGACTTCACGATCACCTCCGAGCAGTCCCTGATCTCCACCGCCACTTCGGTCGACCGCACCCTCACCATCCTGCTCGGTGGGGTCGCGGGGATCTCGCTGCTGGTGGGCGGCATCGGCGTCATGAACATCATGTTGGTCTCGGTGACCGAGCGCATCCGCGAGATCGGGCTGCGCAAGGCGCTCGGAGCCACACCGAGGGTGATCCGGCGCCAGTTCCTCGTCGAGGCGTCCGTGCTCGGCCTGATCGGGGGCGCGCTGGGCGCGCTGCTCGGGATCGTCGGCGCGACCTTCCTGCCGGGGGTGGTGGGCGATCCGATCACCATCAGCCCGACGGCAATGGTCGGCGCACTCGTCGTCGCGCTCGCCATCGGGATCGCCTTCGGCGTCTACCCGGCCAGCCGCGCCGCGCACCTGGCGCCCATCGACGCTCTACGCAACGAATAGCAACAGAGAAGAAGAGAAGAAAAGAGAGGGTTATCCCACATGACACTGACCAGCCGAAGCTCCACCCGCAGGCGCTGGGCACGATTCCTCGGCTCCGGCGCGACCACCCTTGTGGCCGCCACGACGATCGGCTCGGTCGCGGGAGCCGCGACGACGCCAGCGAATGCACCTGCGGGCGCGAGCGGCAGCGTCGCCGCCCTGCAGGCGTCGAGCATGGAGGTGCAGAATCCCACCACCGGCCAGACCACCGTCAGCTGGACGACGACGACCCAATTCTCGAAGACGGTGACCGAGTCGGTCAGCTCACTGGCCGCCGGAGACTGCGTCACCGTCACCGGCACCCCCTCGAAGACGTCGAAGACCACGATCGCCGCTCGCAGCATCACGGTGCTCAGCACCTCGTCGACGGGATCGTGCACGACGGGCGCTCAGGGCCGCACGTCGACCGGCGGCGCCTTCGGCGGCACTGGAGGTTTCAACTTCCGCCGTGGGACCACGGGCGCATCGGGCGCCAGCGGGACGCGGCCGAGCTTCCCGGCCGGTGGGGCACGGCGGTTCCCCGGTCTCGGCTCGATCGCCGTCGCGTCGGGCAAGGTGACCGGGGTCAGCGGTTCGACGATCTCGGTCACGGGCATCGACCTCTCCCCCGGGAGCTTCACCCGCTCCACCAAGTCCGCCAGCTCCGAGAGCTCAAAGGCCAAGAAGCCGGCCGCGCCCAAGACCGAGAACCTCAAGGTCACGACATCGGGATCCACGACGTTGACGGCGACGCAGGCGGCGGCAGCCACGGACCTGGCCGTGGGTGACTGCGTGACTGCGTTCGGTCCCGCCGCCACGAACGGCGCCGTGACGGCGAGCACGGTCCGCATCACGTCGACCGGCGGTGCAACCTGCACGTCCGGATTCGCCGGCGGCGGCTTCTTCCGCGGTGGCGGCCCCGGTGGGGGCGCCACCGGCGGTGGCAGTGCCTAATTCGTCCCGCTCGGGCTGGGGCCGCTCCGGTCACCGGCGTGCCGTGGTGACCGGCGCCATCGTGCTGGTGGTCCTCCTCGGCGGTGGGGCCGCCGCCTGGGCGGCCTCTGCCGGCGGCAATTCGGGGTACCGCCTGGCGACCGTGGCACGGGCCGATATCGGGCAGAGCCTCACCGTCGTCGGGACCGTCGAACCGGTCAACGACGCCTCGGCCTCATTCCAGGTCGGGGGCCAGGTCGCCACGGTCACCGCAGCGGTGGGACAGCAGGTCACCGCGGGTGAGTCGCTGGGGACACTCGACACCACGTCACTGAGCGAGTCGGTCTCCTCGGCGGAGTCGACGCTGAATTCAGACGAGGCCAAGCTCGTGCAGGATGAGACCAGCGAGTCCTCCTCCACGGCGAGCAAGCCGTCGGCTTCGTCGACGCCCACCACCACGACAACGACGACGCCGTCCAAGGCCGGGACCTCGACCGGGAACCAGAGCACGATCACTCAGGACCAGAACACCCTGACCCAGGACGAGGCCAAGACGGGCAGTGACCAGCAGAAGGAAGCCGCGGACCTGGCACACGCCCAACAGGCGTGCGGCGCGTCGACGACGACGACTCCGACGTCGTCCACCACCACCACCACCACCACGAGCCCGGCGAGCTGCGAGGCCGCGCTGGCGCAGGTCTCGAAGGACCAGCAGCAGGTGTCGGCCGATCAGGCGACGGTGGCCAAGGACGAGGCCGCACTGTCACAGGCGCTGAGCCAGGGGTCGTCGACCGGCACGGGGTCGGGCACGGGTTCGGGCACGGGCACGGGGACGGGCACTGGGACGGGTTCTGGCACGGGGTCGGGCACGGGGACGGGGTCGGGCTCCCCCACGCAGACGTCCAGGGCCCTGTCGTCCACGCCCGGGAGCTCGGTGACCGGGAATACCGGCAGCGGCACCGGCGGCGGCGGCTCCGCAGGTTCGGGTGGCGGCACCGGCGCCTCACAGTCG
>Ga0181530_10002400_pt1 | contig 22265 bp, 22 predicted proteins | sample PEATcosm2014_Bin_42_FD_119769 | JGI IMG/M metagenome (GOLD analysis project Ga0181530, IMG submission 119769) | Peatland microbial communities from MTU Mesocosm Facility, Houghton, MI, USA - PEATcosm2014_Bin10_60_metaG | ecosystem: Environmental > Terrestrial > Soil > Wetlands > Peat | place... | reverse complement strand
CGCCGCGCCGCCTGCCAAGAAGCCCACAACGCCGCCGGCCAAGACGCCCGCCGGCAACTGACGACGGCAACACTCTGAAACACAAAACGGCGCATCCCGCTCTGGGATGCGCCGCCTCCTATTCCCTAATCCCTGCCGGGGTCCCCAGCGAGCGATTTTTGCTCGTTGGGGTGGCTGCCGGGGTCCCCAGCGACAGGTCTTCGTCGCTGGGGTGGCTACTCCCTACTCCCTACTCCCTGTATTTCCACCAGCTTCTCCGTCCCGCCCACCCCCGGCGAAACCATCCTCGTCTGCGGTGCTCTCCAGTGGTCGATATAGCTGATGCGGTGCACGCATCCAATCGTGCAATTCGGCGCGCAGCTCTTGGCCGTCAAAAACTCCCGCTTCACATCCGCCGTGGTGTACTCCGCCAGCGGCACCCCCGGATACCCTCTCTGCTGCGAGCAATAATGCACCAGCCCGTCCTCGCAGATATACAGGTAGCGCGACCCCGCCCGGCAGCGCCAATCATTCGGCTGCCCCTGCACAATCGCCTCCTGAAACAAATCGAAGCGTGAATAATTGGTCTTCTTCCGGTGCGTCATCTCGAAGTAGACCCGCGCCTCGTCCTCCTTCAGAGGCTTCAGTTGCCCGTCCCCGTCGTGGATAATCCCAATCGTCGATTCAAAGCCCAGCTCCAGCGCCCGCCGTCCGATCACCAGCGCGTCGTTGGGATTCTTGAAGCCCCCGCCCACCACCGAGTTGATATTCACGTGGAACGTGGCATGCTCGGCCAGCATCGCCAGCTTCTTGTCCAGCACCTTCAGGCTCTTCTTCGAAATCTCGTCCGGCTCCAAATTATCGATGGAAATCTGCATGTGGTCCAGCCCGGCCCGGTTCAGCCGCTCAATCCTGTCAACATTCAGCAGGTATCCGTTGGTAATCATTCCGGCAATCGCCCCCGTCCGCCGGATTCTCCGGATAATCGCGTCCAGCTCCGGATGCGTCAGCGGCTCACCTCCGCTGATGCCGATCATCGCCGTCCCCAGCCGTCCCAGGTGGTCGATCCGCCGGTACATCTCCTCCAGAGCCACCGGCTCGCTCACCTTGTCGTATTCGTTGCAGTAGCCGCAACTCAAGTTGCAAAATCGCGCCGGCACAATCTGCGCCAGCACTGGGTGCCCCGTGTGCGCCAGCGCGCTGGCCACCATCCGCAGTTCGCGCGCCTTTCGCGTCGCCCTGATCCACAGCCCCCGCACCGTCTTTTTCCGCGCCATCGCCATCATTACCATTGAAACACGAAAGGGTTGAGGATCGGGAGCATTGGGTACGGCAATGTCCGCTCTTGTCCAGATCAGCTATTGGTACATCAGTTGCTATGAGGACGTGGGTTGGGATAGTCTTTTGTACTAGAAAACCGGTTGCGATTCAAGGCTTCTTTCAGTATGGGAGGCGGCGATTGGCCAAGGGTATTGATTTGCGTAGCAGGACGCTTGATTCACGCGTTCAAATTCGACTGCAAAACTTCAGGTTATTTCGGGATACGGGCTGGATTACGCTTGATCCCCTCACCTGCGTAGTCGGGCGAAATAGCAGCGGCAAATCGTCGTTTGTTTTCGCACTCTTGCTTCTGAAGCAAAGCATCGAAAAACGAATATTCGGATCTGTCTTATCTCCCCTATCACTTTCAGGAGACTACTGCGATCTTGGCCAATTCCGTGACTTGGCCCACGACCATGACGCTACCTGCGCGGTCACATATTCGTTTCGGATCCCAGTCAGCATGATTGATAACTACCTTGGCAAGAAGCCTGGGCCTCTTGTAGAACTCGCCCCTTCCGAGCCGATTTTCTCTGGTTGGATGGAGTACGAAGCCCGGGATTTGGACAAGATCAGAGATCGTGTGATTGAGATCAGCTTAGCATTCTCAGAGGATGAGCCTTTTGGCCCGAGCCTTTCTTCCTGTGAAATTGGAGTAGGCGGGTTAGGTAAAGTCAAGTTTTTAAGGACTATTAGCGGCGAGCGAAAGCCACACTGGAGGACATATACCCGAGGAAATCCTGGGATGAAGGGGGTGGCTCTAGAACAGAGATCCCCGAGATTCTTTCCCCAACTGGTCTTTCGAGGGCGATCACGCCGACATTTGGGATATAGATTGGAAAGACGCGCTAGTCAGTTGTTTCGAGCTGGCCATTTTTGCTTTGAGTTTCTCGAGGATCTTCTTCGAGGGAGTGAAATGATTGGCCCCTTTCGGCAGCCGCCAGAGCGTAGGTATACATTCGGTGGTTTCGGCACCAGCAAGACAGGCCCGAGCGGTGAACAGGCGATTGATCTACTGATAATGGAGCTTCTGATCAAGAGGGGGGCAGCGAAACCTTTAATAAATGCGGTCGGATATTGGCTTAAAGCGATGAAGTTGGCAAGTTCACTCAAAGTCGGAGATGCTGCAAAAAGAGTGAACTTGTTTGAGGTCGATCTAAGGCTAACAGGCGGGAGGCAACTCAACAATTTGGTCGACGTTGGATTTGGGATTTCACAAGTACTTCCGGTGCTTGTTCAGGGCTTACTGATGCGAAGGGGTGGTATCTATATTGTCCAAGAACCTGAGATTCATTTACACCCGGATGCCCAAGCAGGGCTCGCGGACTTTTTTATATATCTGACTTGCCAAGGCGTCAATTGCATTGTAGAAACCCATAGCGAATATCTACTTCTCAGATTGAGGAGGCGACTCGCTGAAGGTAAGGGCCCACTCCGTTCAGCGCTCCCAAGATTCATCGGACCTACAAAAAGACTGACAGATAAGGACGTCTCGGTCCTTGTTTCGGAGAATAGAGGGTCTGAGGCGATTCTAACAAAACTTGTGATCGGCAAAGGTTTTCAATTTGAAAAAATGCCTTTAGGGTTTATGAGCCAAGCGACAGAAGATCGAATGGAGCTTCTTAAGGCGGTGAGCAAGCAGAATGGCTGAGAGTGTATTTGATGCCTCATTTATTGGTTATGCAAATTCCTCGCTCGATGATCCGACACCTCACCGTCGAGAATTCCTGCGCCAATTGCTTAATGCAATTACGAGCGTGATCTCTAGACAGAGTAACCTTCGGTGTAATCAAAAGCTATTGTCAGAATATGAGGGGCATCTGAAAGTTCGCCGAAATGATGTGATAGATCAGTTCATCACAATCTTGGATAGCGAAGAGACGGTTAAGTTAAGTGGCAGTACACTCAGAAGTCCGCACAAGGCTAGAGCAAACGATTGTAGATGGCCATCACATGATCAACACGTTCTCGCAGCTGCAATTGATGGAACCAATGTAACAATTCATGTAACAGAACGAGTACTTGGGCTTTGTGCGCAAGATATTTGGAGGAAATTTAGAATCAGAATTAACTATGTGGCATATGTAGATTAGGTGGTAGGTGATTCAAATATTAAGAGTACAAAATTTAGTATTTCAGTCCCCGACGTGGGACCTGTATTGCTCTACCTCCCCGCCCCAATCCGCCTTTCTGCCTCCATCAGGTTGCTCAGAATATCGTTGATGCGGGTCAGGTACCCTTCGCCTTTGGAACGCAGCCAATAACCTTCCTTGAGCGTTGCCGAAGGCAGTCCCCCCACCGCAGGTGGCCCAAGGGTGATATCGTACCCATGCCAGGCTCTACCAGCCATAAATTGCAGTGCATTTATACTGCAAATGCAGTATAATCTTACTGCAATGATCTCCCTCCGCTCCGAGCTCCGCCGCAAGCTGCTGACCTTCTTCTACGTCAACCGTTCCGCGCGTGTCTACATCCGCCAGTTGGCCGGCGCGTTGCACGCCGATTCGACCAACGTCTCGCGCGAGCTCGCCCGCCTCCAGCGCGAGGGTTTCCTGCGCGCTGAAACCGAGGGCCGTCAGCTTTATTACAGCGTCAATCCCGCCTATCCGTATCTTAAGCCGGTCTTTGCCCTTCTCCAGGGCTCGGTCGGCATTCAGCCTGCTCTCCAACAAGCGCTCCGAGCCGTTCCCGGCATCGAATCTGCCTGGCTCTACGGCTCCTTTGCCAAGAACGAGGCCGACGCCTCCAGCGATATTGATTTGCTGATCGTCGGCCAGCCCGAACAGGCGCCTCTTGCGGCCGAAATCCGCAAAACCGAGCAAACCCTCCGCCGCGAGATCAACTACACTATTCTCACGCCTCGGGAGCTTGATCGGCGGCTTGCCAGGCGCGACGCATTCATCGCCGACATCTGGAACGGAAAGCGTATCGAGCTGATAGGCCATGGCAACGACAAAACCGCAGCGAATCAATCCCAAACAAGTAAAGCAGTTCCTGGCTGACGCCGTCAGGAAGGCCGCCGCTGCGCGCAAGAATCTGGCAATAGACGAAGAAATTGCTTATCAAACGGCCTATCAGGCGATGCTGAAGGCATCATTGGCCCTGATGTTGAGCCACGGGCATCGTCCCCGCGTTCAGCTCGGCCACCATGCCGCCATTATCGAGTTCGCGCAGAAACATCTCGATCCCGGCCTCGCCGCCACATTTGCGCTTTTTGACCGCATGCGCCGCAAACGCAACCAGTCCTTCTACGAGATCGCGCTCATCAGCGATGTGGAGGCCAGGGATGCGGTGCAGATGGCAGAAGTCTATCTAAATGTAGTCACGGCTGATATTCACATCAGAATCCCGTAGCAGGGAAACGACTGTCCTCACGCCTCGCTCGTCTGATGCCTGCGATGGCCGTGCGCTCCAAGTTCCGCTTCTAAGACCTGGGATCGTACTATCTCCCCGCCCCAATCCGCCGTTCCGCCTCCATCAGGTTGCTCAAAATATCGTTGATGCGGGTCAGGTGCCCTTCGCCTTTGGAACGCAGCCAATTGAGCACCTGCGGATCGAGACGGACGCTCACCGCAACCTTGCGCTCGACAGGACGCAGCCTCACCATGCGCGCTAGCTGCTCCTCCGTCAGCCGCGGAATATCTTCATATTCCTCTTCGGGCAAGTCGCGTCCAGCGGCCTGCGCCTCGTTCGCCTTGCGCACCGCTTCGATCTCCGATTCAGTCCACTGCCTGTTCCTGATATCTTCGGAAGTCATGCTTGTCAGCCCGGCGGGCCGAGATAATACGGATGATTTCTTCCCCATGGCTGTCCTCTCTATACGCGTGCACCACAAGCAAAACCGCCCCAATTCCGGGACGAACGGATACGGTTCCCAGAGCATGCCAACGCTGCTCCCCTGCTTCATCGACGCGATCAAACTCTATCAAGCAGTTGGGATCCTCGAACACCAATGTCGCCAGCTCGAATGAGATTCCGCCGTGTTTGCGCTGGTTCTCCCGGTTTTTCCGTTCATCCCATTCGTAGCGCATTGTGTATATACGAATTATATCACAAATGAAGGTATGTTTTTATACCGCAGTTGTTTGCAGATAATTACCCTCCGTTGGCGCACAATCAAAGCAATAAAAGGCAATACCGCCCCCGATCCTTGACAACTGACTCGCTGACACGCTGATAGCTGAAAAATGCAGCTTTTCGCCTCCGCCTCTCCGCAACCCACTTAATAACCATGAGTTAGCTCTACCGCAGACGCAAAAATGCACAAAAGTTTTCCCAATAATAGCCCTGAGGAACGAAAATCAAATCATGTAACAGTCCTGGAATCAACAACATAACCAATCAGTAAGGGCAATCAAAGGGCGAAACCCAAACGCGGGAATTCCGGAGAAATCCCGGTTTCTTGCCGGAAATCCGCCCTAACGCACCAAGGGCGCCAACCGGAATCCGGCGGCGCCCATTGCAGTCCTGCGCTCTCAAATCCTCACACGTGGTTGCCGAAGCTCAACACGATTTCTTCGTCATTCGGGAAAATCTCCTCCAGCTCCAGCATGCCGTGGCGCTTTGAATCCACCTGCAGGGTCAGCGTCTGCTGCTTCTTGTCGCGCAAAATCGTCACCTGCACGCTCTTGCCCACGTTGGAGTGCAGCGCGCGCTCCCAGTCCGACATTGTGGCGATGGCGTCCGAACCCACCTTGAGAATCACGTCGAAGGCCTTCAGCCCCGCCGCGTCGGCCTCGCTCTTGTGCGCCACCTGCTTGACCAGCACTCCGCCGCCCACGCCAAGGTACTCGGCCATCTGTGAGGTCAGCGGCTCCACCAGCGCGCCCACGTTCAGGCTGCTGCCGAAGAACGGCATGTGGAAGCCGCCCAGCAGCGGCGAGTCGCCGTCGCCCATCATCGCCATTCCCGGCCCTGTCCCAAAAATGTCGCCGCCCGAGCCTATGTTGTTCCAGGCTTCGTGCTCAATAACCCTGCGGTTGGCCAGCTCCACGGCCAGAGTCTGCACGTTGCCGTCGCGGCAGATTTCCAGGCTGACCTTGCGGCCCGCGGGTATCTCCCGCAGCATTCGCCGCAACTGCTCCGCGCCCTCCACCAGCTGCCCGTTTAGTTGCAGAATCACGTCGTTGACCTTCAGCCCGACCTTCCCCGCCGGTGCGTCGTGATCGATCAGCGTGATGACCGCCCCGCGAACTTCCTTCAGCTTGAGCGCCTGCGCCTTTTCCTGGTCCACGTCCGCCACGTCCACGCCCAGATAACCCTGCGAGCTGGAGTGCAGCAATAGCAGCGGATTGCGATCCTCCAGTTGGTATATGCTCCGCGCCTGCGCCGCTGCTCCCGGCAGCGCCATCGCACCCCACGCGCTTAGCAACAGCACAAATCCAAAACTCCGGTACGGCCTCAAAAAGTATTTCATTTCTTGTTCTCCTGCCGGGTGCATGAACCTCCGCCCCGCACTCTTTTCTGACGATGCGGTTGCTGAAAGGTCATGCTCTTACTGAATCTCCGGTACGCTGTTCAACACCTGACGCGATACATTCCGGATATACGGATTTCGGTCTGTATTCGCGACCGAGTGCAGCACCTGCCGCACGCTGGTATCGGCTTCCACCGGCGTAAGTATATTGATAGCCGCGGTGCGAATCCGCGCGTCTCCGTCGTTCATCAGCGCCTCCAGCACGGCATCCCGCACCCGCGTATCCTCGGCCACGTAAGGCTCCAGCCCTTCGAGCGCTTTCTCGCGTACGTCCGCGTTCTTGTCGTAGCGTAGCGCCACCATCAGCGCATTGCGTATCCCCGCCGCTCTCTGGCATCCATGCCCGGCCTTGCACTCGGCCGCCATCAGACCCACCGAGTCGCCCCGCACCCCAGTCGAAGTCGAGTTCTCGCTGGCCAGCATCAGCAACTGCCGAATCGCCGGATCGTCCAGCGAACCCTCGATCCGCTGCGGCACCAGCTGGTTATATCGCACCTCGACCCTGTGGCTGTTCGGCTCCCGCACAATGCTGGAAATGTTGGCAATCTCAGCCGGCGCAGTACTCACTGCAGCCGGAGCCGGTTGGCTCTGTGCCTGCATCAACTGGGCCGCCGCTTCATGCCTGGCGCGATTCACGGCCAGCTCGTTGCCCCCCAACACTCCCGCGGAGGCGCTAACCACCAGCAACAACGCGGCAGCCACCGGAGCAGCCTGCATGTTGGCGAAATTATTCCTTAGCTGCTGGCCCAGACGTCCATACCAGCGCTGCGGCGGCAACGCGTCCAGAGCTTCCCCGAGCCTCATCCGCGATCGCGCCACAAGGTTCGCATCCGGCTCCAGCACCGGATTCGCTCCAGCCAGCTCCTTCAGCGCCAGCACTTGCTCCCGCTCCTTGACGCACTCCGGGCAACCGGCCAGATGCTGCTCCAATTCGCGCGCCTGTGCCTCGGCCAGCTCCCCATACGCCGCCGTTACAATCCATTCCTGTGCAATTTTGCATTTCATGGTTACGTCCTTCCAGCCTCGAAAAGTGCCACAATGTTCATCCAAAACTCCGCCGCCCGCAGGGCATTTAGCGCAATCCCGCCAACTGTGTTCTCAGCTTCTTTGTCGCCCTGAAGAGCGTATTCTTTGCAGTCTCTTCCGTGGTGCTCAGCATCTCTCCGATAGTTCGCAGGCGGAGACCCTGGTAATGTTTCAGTTCAAAAACCATCCGCTCCCTCGGCGTCAGCTTCTCCAATGCGGCTTGAATCCGTTCTCCCAGCAGCTTCCGGTCCAGTTCCCTTCCGGGGTTGGAGAAGGACCGGTCGTCCGAAACCGAGGCCAGCAGGTCAATCTCCCCGCCGGAGTGATCCACAACCACCGCGCGGTCCTCGCGGCGTGTCTTGCGCCGCCGCAACTGGTCCAGGCAGAGATTCGTCACAATCCGGTAAATCCACGTATAAAACGAGCACTCGAACCGGAAATTTCCCAGATACCGGTAGGCCTTCAAAAATGCCTCCTGGTAAATGTCCTCGGCGTCGTGCTCGCTCCCTGTCAGGTGCAGCGCCAGCCGCAGAACCTGGTGCTCATACTGCCGCACCAGCTTGTCAAAGGCCGCCCGCGACCCCGCCTGCGCCTCGCGGATCAACTCCATCTCCGTCATGCGAGCCTGCATCCGCTTCTCGGCGCTTTTCTCTCCGTTCTTTGACCTGGTCGCTTCCATGCCTGAGGAGGATTGTACCCTCCCGGCTGCCAGCCGGGCCAAACCTGCCGGTCCCAAACCCGCCGGATTAGGAACCGAAGAAGTGGGGTAGATCGCCGCATCCGTTGCCATCGAAGCTGCTCCGGGGATTGGGGACTCTCCGTACTCCGATAGACGAAACCGGCCTTCATTGGTAAGCCTTGTGCACCATCCATTTCACGCACTTTCCGAAAAGGGTGGGAAACAAGAAATCTGGGTGCCCCACCCTCGCCGCGTCTTTGTTTTTGCGGCATCGGGGTCCCCGGCGAGCGATTTTTGCTCGCTGGGGTGATCTAGGGTGGAAAACCGCGACTCGTTGGATCAATCGCCCCCGCCCGATACACTAATAAGCGATGAACGACCGCCTCTTTCCCGATCCCGCAGCCGACGCCCCCGGCAGGGCTTTCATTGCCCATTGCGACGGCGGCTCCCGCGGCAACCCCGGCCCCTCTGCCTACGGAGCCGTCATCGAGGACGCCAACGGCCGCGTCGTAGCTGAACTAAGCGAGTACCTCGGCATCCAGACCAACAACTTCGCCGAGTACTCCGGCCTGCTGGCAGTCCTGCGCTGGGCCGTCGAGAACAAAGCGAAGCGCCTGCGCGTAGTCTCTGACTCCGAGCTGATGGTCAAGCAGATGCAGCTTTTATATAAGGTAAAGAGCCCCGCGCTCCGTCCCCTTTTTGATGAGGCCCTGCGCCTCTCCCGCCATATTGATCACTTCGAGATGCGCCACACTCTCCGCGGCGGCAACAAGCAAGCCGACCGCCTGGCCAACGAAGCCATGGACCGCGGGATGAGAAATGTGGCGCGTTTATGGAGCGGTGTCTGAGAAATCGCTTGATAAGAGACTTTTCTGCACTCGACGCTCCGGAGCGAGCAGTAGTTTCGGCCCCTCGCGCCCCCTGTAGACACTCAAACAACTAATCCTTAGAAAATTATCTTGCAAAAGTGGCCCAGACGTGTACAATGTGTGTGCTCGAAAAACCATGATGAAAATCTTGGCTTAGGAGTCCACCATATGAAACTATGTGTCAGATATGCGACGCATATCTTCTTACTTGCAGCCGTTTGTGTACTTTCCACATCCCGCCTTCAGGCCTCCATTATCGATGGCCTCGCAAAATATGCGAAAGATCCCGTCAGCGGAGTCATCTCTGACGCAAAAAAAGTCGCTAGCGATCTCATCAGTCAGGGCGAGAATGCTGGAAATGGCATGATGACCCATGGAGGAATGGAGCTTGAAGCTCTCACCCAAAGTGCAATCAATGGTTTAGGGTCAGATCTCAATAAGACAGTCGGCGACCTTTCAGTGGGTGAACAACAGGTCATCCTCTCCCTAGTTTCTCTTCAAGATCAGGTAAAACAACTTGGCGATACTGCTTATGACTTGAAAGACACAACAGTAGTAGATCTGACTGCATGGCAGAGCGGCTGGGTGTTTGCCCATACCCCGAATTTCTTCGTGCAATCCATTCGTGGTACAGGATTTCTGCCGCAACCAGGGGACTACCATATTACAGTGACTGCGTATGGCTTTGGGGAGTCGAGCGACTCAAGCGCAGAAATAACTGGCACGTTAAATGGAGCCCCAGTTCAGTTCAGCGAGGTGGATCAAACCAGTCAGCGAGGAAAAGCAATAATTGCAATTCCAAATGCAGCGATCGCCCCACTTTTTTCGTCAGACAAATTGACTGTGGCGACGCTTACTCTAAATGTGAAGCTATCACGCAAGAAATTTCTTCATACCCAAATTAATAACTACTCTTTCCCCGTACACCTCTTGTTGTACCCGTCAAAAGTTGCGATCATCAATGTGAAAATTACCGAGCCGTCGTTCGGTTGGGTGGCTATCGGAGACGTTGATTCCCCCCCCGTCTACTCCGATGATCGAGATGGCTGCAAGTATTGCGATACAAAGTGTACTTCAAAAAAGAATACGACAATTCCTGTAGCTGGTGTTCATGCGCCTCCGGTTGTAGGAGATCAGAAAATCACTGGAGCAACATTGGATTGTCGATCAGCCAATCTCTGTGCTTTTACAGTGCGCTACACTTATCATATCGTTGAAAACGGTGGACGTGTGAATGCATCTTGGGAATCCTGTACGCATACGGCACTCTATTACGTCCACGCTGCTGTTCAGCAATATGAACAGACCGGAACTACGGAGACCGCGAAAACAGTGGATCTAGACATAAATAATCCGCAAGTTGTTACCCTACCTGACCAGACGTCACTTATCGTAGTAAACGTGACCTCATTTACGAAGCAACAGTACAGTCTCGTTTATCCGCAGAAGGATCCTCATTCAATTGTCACGCTAACTTGGCAGCCGCACACTCATAATTTTGTTTTGACTGCGATTCCACCGGCCTAATAATGCTACGCACAAGGTGTGTCGGGATCTAGGTTGCGCCGCCGGGTGCCCTAGATCTCGATTTTAAGATTTGGGAAAGCACAAAGCTGGCATTTGCGCTGACTGGCTGATTCACTGTCTTGCTGACTCGTCTAGCTCTTCCTCCCCAAATCATTCCGCCACGCATGTCCTCCGCTCTCAATCAAATGGTCTCCGCACTCCGGCCCCCATGATCCCGCCGCGTAGTTGGGAAATTTCTCCGGCTTCTTGGCCGCCCACGCTTCCAGAATTGGCGTGTACAGCGCCCAGGTCGTCTCCACGCCGTCACGGTGCGCGAACAAGGTTTGGTCGCCCAGCATCGCGTCCAGAAGCAGCCGCTCATATCCGTTGGCGCTCGATTTGCCAAAAGCCGACGCGTAGTCGAAGTCCATATTCACCGGGCAAACGTCCATCTCCAGCGTCGTAGGCACTTTGGCGCCGAAGCGCAGCGCTATCCCCTCGTCCGGCTGGATGCGAAGCGTCAGCAAGTTCGGCTTTATCCTCTGGCAGGCCTGGCTCGTACGCAGCCGGTCGAAAATCAACAGCGGCGGCTGCTTGAACTGGATGTCGATCTCTGTCACTCGTTTCTGCATTCGCTTGCCCGAGCGCAGATAAAACGGAACCCCCGCCCAGCGCCAGTTCTCAACGCACAGCTTCACTGCCGCATAAGTCTCCGTGCCTGACTCTGGACTAACTCTCGCCTCGTCCCTGTAGCTCACCACTTGTTTTCCATCCACCATCCCCGGACCATACTGGCCGCGCACCACGTTCAAAATCGGAATCGAAGGAATCGCCCGCCACACCTTCAGTTTTTCCCGACGCACGCTCTCTGCCTCAAAGCTCGACGGAGGCTCCAGCGCCACCAGGCTTAGCAGCTCCATTACGTGATTCTGCATCACATCGCGCAGCGCGCCCGCCTTCTCGTAGAATGGCCCGCGCCCTTCAACGCCCAGCGTTTCAGCCACCGTAATCTGCACGTGATCAACGTAATTGCGGTTCCAGATCGGCTCAAATATCCCGTTGGCAAACCGGAATACAAGAATATTCTGTACCGTCTCCTTGCCCAGGTAGTGATCGATGCGAAACACCTGATCCTCGTTGAAGACGGCGTTCACCTGGCGGTTCAGCTCGCGCGCCGACTCCAGGTCGTGGCCAAAAGGCTTTTCGATCACCACTGCCACCTTACCCTGCCCCGGCTGCGCCATTCCCTCCGCGCCAAGGTTCTCAATGATCGAAGTAAAATACTCCGGGGCGGTAGCCAGATAGAACAGCCGCCTGCCGCCGATGCCTTTTTCTTGAGCTATGCGCTCTAACTCCGCCTTCAGTCCTATATAGTCTCCAGGGTGGTCGAAGCGCAGCAGGAGATAACTTATGCGACTTATAAAATCATCCAGCTTGGGAGCGCTCGCCTCAATGCCGCCGAACTCGACGATACCGCTGCGCATATCTTCCGCAAAACTATTGCCCAACGGCCGCCGAGCTACACCTACAATGGCAAACTTCTCCGGCAACAGCTCCTGCTGCTCCAGATGAAAGAGCGCCGGAAGCAGCTTGCGCCGGGTCAAATCGCCCGATGCGCCAAAGATCACCAGAATCCCCGGCTCGGGTATCCTCTCGCTGCCCTGTTGGACCTGGGAAAGATCCTCTGGGCTTACGCTCATCTGTGCTGTCGCCATCGCTGCTTAACCTCCAACCACTATTAAGCCACTAAGTTACTGCCTGACTAATCTTTCTTTACCGCATGTCCGCCAAACGCATTGCGCATAATAGCCAGCATGCGGTCGGTAAAGTTGTTCTCCTCGCGCGAGCGAATGCGTCGAATTACCGACTCCGTGATCACCGGCGCGGATACATTCAGATCGATGGCCTCGAAGACTGTCCAGCGCCCTTCGCCGGAGTCCACAACATAGGCCTGCAAACCGTCCAGCGTGGGATTACCGGCCAGCGCCTCGGCAGTCAGGTCCAGCAGCCAACTGCGCACCACGCTGCCGTAGCGCCAGATCTGGGCGATCTGCGGCAGGTCCAGCTTCAACTCCTCTTTCTTCTCCAGGACGGTAAATCCCTCGGCATAGGCCTGCATCAGGCCGTACTCAATGCCGTTGTGAACCATCTTCACAAAATGCCCCGCGCCCGCCGGACCAACGTGTCCCCAGCCCTTATCCGCTGCCGGAGCCAGCGTTTCGAAGATAGGCCGAAGGTACTCGACTGGCTCCTTGTCGCCACCAATCATCAGGCTGTAGCCCGATTTCAATCCCCACACACCGCCCGAGGTGCCAGCGTCTACAAACTGAAAACCTTTGGCAGTAACTTCCTTGTAGCGGCGCATGGAGTCTTTGTAATTCGAGTTACCGCCGTCGATCAGGATGTCGCCGGGGTTCAGCAGAGGTTCCAGCCTGGCAATTGTCTCGTCTACCGGCGCGCCCTGCGGCACCATAATCCATATTGCCCTCCGGCCTTCCAACTTCTGGACGAGTTCCTTGAGGCTGGGAACACCAACACTTCCCGAGGCCGTGAGTCGCGCCACCGCACCGGGATCGAAGTCGAAACCAACCACATGGTGGCCGCCCAGACGCAGACGCTCCGCCATGTTTCCGCCCATCTTCCCCAGGCCAATTAATCCAAGTTGCATCGCTTCCTCCTGAATCTAGATAACTCTCAAGCTCGTCAACTTACTCCGCAAGGCCTCAGCACCCTCGAATCGGATGGCCTTCATCCCGGCAGCCACCGCACCGGCTACGTTTTCTGGCCGGTCGTCGATAAATAGAACCCGCTCCACTGGCCTGCCCAGAATATCCAGCGCTCGCCGGTAGATAGCCGGCTCCGGCTTGCGCAACCCCAAATAGCAGGAACTCAGCGCTACCTGGAATAGCTCGCGCAGCCCGAAATGCTCAAATCTGTACTCGTTCGTCTCGCGCGCTTCGTTGTTCAACGCGCCCAGCAGATACTTATCCGATGCTGCAAGTTCCTTAAGGATTCCCAGCGCTCCATCCGGTTGCGGCTTCGATTGGGCGAGAATGAATGCAAAAAACTCGTCGCGAGTGAATTCGCGCGGCTCATAAAATACCGTCGCGTCCAGGTAGGCCTTGACCGTAATCGCACCCCGCTCCCACGCATCGTAGGACGCAAGATTCTTGGCCTCGAAAGCCGCAAGATCAAGATGGAAGTGTTCGATGACCGCGGCGCGCTCACTGTGGTCCCAGCTATTGGTCAGTAGGACCCCGCCCACATCGAAGAGGATTGCGTCGAAGGGGAACATCGGCGCCTCCAAGTCTGCGCTTTCGCGCGCATACATACTAAGTCTTGAAGTTACAGTTGTTATGACGGATTACTACGCTAACTCAACGCTGGTACTTAGCCTCAATAGCCAGCACCTTCTTGAACCGCCTTACAAACCGTTCTTCCGAGGCGATAAACTTTGCCGCGATAAATTTGTCCACCACCTCGAAAGCCAGCGCCGAGCCGATGATGCGCGCGCCCAGCACGCAGACGTTCATGTCGTCGTGCTCTACTCCCTGGTGCGCAGAGTAAGTGTCGTGGCAGATCCCGGCGCGAATTCCCGGAATCTTATTGGCCGCCACGCACGCCCCCACTCCCGAACCGCAGATAAGAATCCCGCGCGCCGCCTCGCCTTGCTTCAACGCCAACCCCACCTTCTCTGCAAAGTCGGGATAGTCGTCGGGGTTGTCGGCGTTATAAGCTCCCAGGTCCACCACCTCGTGGCCGGCCTTGGCAAGATATGCGCGGACTTCCTCCTTTAGAGAAAATCCCGCATGGTCGGATGCAATGACTAGCTTCACAATTAGCTCCTAGCTTCTAGCTTCTTGCTTCTAGCTTTTGGCCTTTTCTTGCCGCGACAGAAAAACCGGAACTTACCGTCGGCACGATGAAGCTAAAAGCTAGAGGCTAGAAGCTAGTGGCTGCTTTTATTTCACCAGCTTCTTAGCCCGCGCAACGACATTCTCCGCGCTGAATCCGAACTCCGCCATGACCTTCTTTCCCGGCGCCGAAGCCCCAAACCGGTCCAGCCCGATCACGTCGCCATCCAAGCCCACATACTTCCACCAGCCCAGCGTCGAACCCGCTTCCACCGCCAGCTTCGGCACGCCCGCCGGCAATACGCTTGCCTTATACTCCGCTGTCTGCTCCTCGAAGATCTTCCAGCTCGGGAAGCTCACCACCCGTGCACTGATTCCCTCGCCGGCCAGCAGCTTCGCCGCCTCCAGGCATGGCCAAACCTCCGATCCCGTGCCGATCAGCACCACCTGAGGCTTGACCGCATCCTGCAGCACATACGCGCCTTTGCTCACACCGGCGAACACGTCGTGCGCCGCCGCATCTATCACCGGAACATCCTGCCGCGTCAGTGCAAAGAAGCACGGCCTCTTGCGCTCCAAAGCCAGACGCCATGCTGCCGCCGTCTCGTTGGCGTCCGCAGGTCTCAAATCCGTCAGCCCAGGGACTGCCCGCAAACCCATCAGTTGCTCAATCGGTTGATGCGTCGGTCCATCCTCGCCCAATGCGATCGTGTCGTGGGTAAAGATGAACAGCGCATGAACCCCCATCAGCGACGCCAGCCGTATCGCCGGCTTTGCATAATCCGAAAACACAAAAAATGTCGAGCCAAAGGGAATCAGTCCGCCGTGCGCCGCAATCCCGTTCACCGCCGCGCACATCCCAAACTCGCGCACTCCAAAGAAAATGTTGCGGGCGGTCGCGTCCACGTGAAAGCTCTCCCCCGGTTTGAAAATCGTCTTGGTAGAGGAGGTCAAGTCCGCCGCCCCGCCAAACAGTTCTGGCACCTGCTCGGCAATCGCGTTCAGAATCACGCCGCCTGCATTGCGCGTGGCCACAGCTTTGTCCACTGGAAAACTGGGAATCGCCTTCTCCCATCCCGCCTTCAGCGCGCCCTTCTGCGTCCGCTCAAACTCCGCCGCCAGCTCCGGATTGGCCGCTCGATAGCCCTCAAACATCTTCTTCCACGCGGCTTCCTGCCCCGCGCCGCGCTCTACGGCCTTGCGCCAATTCTTGAGCGCCGCATCCGGCACCACAAAGCTCTGATCCTCCGGAAATTTGAAGAACTTTTTGGTCGCCGCCACAGCTTCCACGCCCAGCGGCTCGCCATGCACCTTGTTGGTCCCGGCCTTGGGGCTGCCGTAGCCGATCACCGTCCTCACCGCGATGATCGACGGCCTGCTCGTCTCTGCCTTGGCTGCCGCAATCGCCGCTTCAATCGCCGCGAGGTCGTTGCCATCCGCTACCCGCTGCACGTGCCAGTGGTAAGCCTCAAAGCGCTTCAGAGCATCCTCGGTATAGCTCAGATTCGCCGGCCCGTCCAGCGAGATCAAATTGTCGTCGTACAGAAAGATCAGCTTGCCCAACCCCAGCGTTCCCGCCAGCGAGCAAGCCTCGTGTGAGACGCCCTCCATCAGGTCCCCGTCACCCATCAGCGCATACGTATGATGGTCCACCACATTGAAGCCCGGCCGATTGTACACTGCGGCCAGGTGCTTTTCCGCCATCGCCATTCCCACGGCCATCGCGATTCCCTGACCCAGCGGCCCGGTCGTCACCTCAACGCCATCCGTATCTCCGCGCTCCGGGTGGCCTGGCGTACGCGAACCCCATTGCCGGAAGCTCTTCAGGTCCTCCCGCGTCACATCGTAGCCGGTCAGAAACAGCGTCCCATAGAGCAGCGCCGAGGCGTGCCCATTCGACAGCACGAAGCGATCCCTATCCGCCCACTTGGAGTTCGCCGGATTGTGCTTCATCAGCTTGTGAAACAACAGGTACGCCATGGGTGCGCAGCCCAGCGGCGCGCCGGGATGGCCGCTATTGGCCTTTTGCACAGCGTCTACTGCCAGCAGCCGCAATGTGTTGATAGATAGTTGATCTAGGTCCGAGGATGTGGAAGTCATGATTTTATAATACTATTGCATCCAAACCGGCGGCTCCTCTCCCGGCTTAAGCCTAAGATACTAAAATAGATACATGGTTGTCGTTCATTTTTTGGACCACCGGTCGAGTTGATCTTTTACGGCTTCGCTGATTCAGCTCCCGCGCTCTTCTTCTCTTCGTTAGCCTTGTGCGTCTCTTTGGCCTTGCGTATCCACTCTTCAGCCTTGGCCACATCGTCCTTGCGAGCCGCCTCGTTGCCCCAGTCCAAATCGGCCTTGCGCCGGTAGGCCAGGCCCAGAAAAGTCATGGCATTGTCGTAATCAGGCCGGTTCTCTATTGCCTGGTTGAGATACAGCAAGGCCTCCTCGACCAGCGCGCCGTTCTGCGCCTTGATCTTCGCCATCACTTCCGCAGGCGCCTTGGCGTTGCCCTCGTAGTCGTCCTTGAGGCCAGCTTGCGCCAGCGCTGCCTGAGCGTTCTGTTGCGCCTCCATCCCGTCGATCACGCCCACTGCAAATGTCGCCTCGGCATCCTTCGGCTCCTCGGCCAGCACGCGCTTCTGCCATGATTTGGACTCCTCCAGCCTGTTGATGCTGAAGTTAATGCCCGCAATCTGCTTCATGCTCCTCACATCGTGCGGGAGCATGGCCAGAACCCCCTGAAAGGCGTCGATGGCCTGCTGCGCGTTCTTCAGGTTCTCCGGTGTATCCACTCCAGGCGCAACTTTTTGCGCCAGCGAGGTGCCTAGGTATATCTTGGCCAGGGTCATGTTGGGGTACACCTGCAATACATTCCGGAAATGCAGGATCGCCGCATCGAAGTGACCGTTCCTGTACGCATCCACCCCCTTCTTGTATGACTCCATCGCCAGATTCAATTCGGTGCGGTCGTTATGTCCATCGTATGGCAACCATTCAGGCAATTGGCTGGATTCGACATCTGCATCATGCCCTAGCCCTCCTTGTTGTCCGGCGGCAGGGATGCAAGCGGCAGCGAGGATCGCAAGGCCGGTAATTGCAACCTTCAGAGTGCGGCGGAAATCGCAGGAATTGAGCATATTGCACCTCGAAAACTCAATCTTGGGTCATTTTGTTAGACGAATTCATCATAACCCCGGGCCTTATCGTTGGCACGTCTTTGCTTACTCCCCCAACTTTCCGCACCCTCGCGCCGCCTTCCCGCATCCATTAAGTACAACGTGTACGGAGGAAATTACCGATGGCATACGAACTTGCCCCGCTTCCCTATGATTACGCCGCCCTCGAGCCGTTCATCGACGCCGAGACCATGCACCTGCACCACGACAAGCACCATCAGGCTTATGTGAACAACACCAATGCCCTGCTGGCCAACCACCCCGAGCTGGCCGCCAAACCCATCGACGACCTGGTCCGTGACCTGTCTCAGGTTCCCGAGGATATTCGTACTGGTGTCCGCAACAACGCAGGAGGCCACGCCAACCACACTGCCTTCTGGCGCCTGATGGGCAAGGTCGGCTCCGACGGCGTCGGCGGCGCGCCCACCGGCCCCATCGCCGCCCAGATTACCGCCGACTTTGGCGACTTCGAGGCCTTCAAAAAGACCTTCAACGAGACCACCGCCAAGCAGTTCGGCTCCGGATGGGGCTGGATCATCTTCGTCGGCGGCAAGCTCAAGGTCATCACTACCCCCAACCAGGACTCGCCCCTCACCCAGGGCATCTATCCCATCCTTTTCAACGACGTTTGGGAGCACGCCTACTACCTCAAGTATCAGAATCGCCGCCCCGACTACCTGGCTGCCTGGTGGAACGTCGTCAACTGGCACGAGGTCAACAAGCGCTTCGCCGTCGCTAAAGGCTGAAACCAGCAAATACAGCTTTTAGCCATTAGCTCGAATCGCGCGCTCGGAACATAGCGTGTTTACTATGGGCGGGAGCGCGCAGTTCATTTTCCACATCACCAGCTAAAAGCTAAGAGCTAATAGCTAAAAGCTGTCTTATCCGCAACCATTTCTCCTCTTCCGTGTCTAATTTCGTAGACTAGATTAATGGAGAGATTCATGCGAAATTTTGGCCTTTCCCCGCTCGCGTCGCTTCTTGCCGCCCTGTTCATAACAGCCCCGGCCGCCTCCGCCCAGTCTGCCAGCTTCGTCGTCTCGCAGCACGGCATATCCGTCGGCAAGGCCAGCTTCAGTTTCACCGCCAACCCTTCCGGCTACGATTCCACCGCGCTGGTCATCATCAATATGAAGGGCCTCGATTATTCCCTCTCCAAAACCGAGACTCTCTCCGCGGCCAACCGCCTGCGCCATGTGCAGTTGAGCGCCGCCGTCAACGGTTCGGCCGTTGACATCACCGCCGCCCCGGATACGACTCCCGATCAGACTCCACCCGGCCAGATACCAACTCTCCTCCTCAAAACCTCCGCCAACGGCCACACCACCACCACTCGTCTGCCCGCGCACTCCGCGGCTGTCTTCCTCCCGGACTTTGATCCCGGCGCCCTGGAAACCCTCCTCACGCTCGCCGTAGCCCGCAACAACCGCAACCTCTGGGCTATCATTCCCAAAAAGGAAGGTTCTGTCGTTCCCGTCCTGTTGGCAACCTACGCCGACGAGAAGGGTACGCTCGACGGCAAACCGGTCGTCGTCCACCACCTGCTCGCCACCATCGCCGGCAAAGAAACCGATCTCTTCTCCGGCCCTGAAAATCAGCTCCTCCAGGCCGAGTTCCCCCAACTGGGCTTTGCTCTAATCCGCAACGGCTTCGTCCTCACCCCGCCAGCCAAGCCCGGCGCGCCTCCAAGCGCACCTCCATCCGATCTGAATCCCGCGCCTCCACCTGTGCAGAATCCCACAACTCCGGCTCAGCAGCCATCCGCGCCGCCAGCTCAGCCTGCTCCCATACCTCCGCCTGCTTCGGATCCACAGGTGACAAGCTGACTTTCTGATTAACTAAGTCGCTCTCCCCGCCACCACACCCGACGCCCACGCCCACTGGAAGTTGAACCCTCCAAGTTGTCCGGTCACATCCACTACTTCTCCAATGAAGAACAGTCCTGGCACTGCCCGCGCCTCCAACGTCCGCGCCTGCAATCCAGCCGTATCTACGCCCCCGGCCGTCACCTCGGCCTTCTCATATCCCTCTGTCGCCACAGGATGAAACTCCCACTGGCGCAGCCGCCGCTCACACGCCTCCAACGCCGCATTCGTCCATCTCTTCGGAGCGCCAACCTCGGCCAGATAATCCGCCAGCCGCCGCGGCAGCGCCTCGCGCAGCGCCTTTCGTAGCGCATCCAAATCCCGCCGCGCCCCCGGCTCTCGAAGTGATTCTAAAAGCCCCGCCTGTGCGGCCGGGTGCCCCACCATCGCCGCATCTTTGTTTTTGCGGCATCGGGGTCCCCAACGCGCGATTTTTGCTCGTTGGGGTGATCTAGGGTGGGCTTCAGCAAAATCCACCATCAACGCCTCTCCCAGCCTCCAATACAACGACGCCTGCAAAACCGCCGGTCCGCTTAGCCCGCGATGCGTAACTAGCATTTTTTCTTTGAATCTAGCCTTGCCAATCGACGCCACCACCTCCGCAGCCACGCCAGACAACTCCCTCCAGCCAGCCTCATCGCCGCACAGCACCAGCGGAACCAGCGCCGGCCTGGGCTCCACGACCTTCAGCCCAAATTTCCGCGCCAGCTCATATCCCAGCCCCGTCGATCCCAGTTTCGGTATCGACAGCCCTCCGGTCGCTACCACCAGTGACTCTGCCCTGAACTCGCCAGCGGACGATACAACACAAAACCCGCCGGAACTGGCCCGCTCAACGACAATCTCCCGCGCATTCAGCACAACCTCCACACCACCCCGTGTGCACTCCGCCAGCAGCATCTCCAAAATCGCTCGCGCCGAAGAGTCGCAGAACAACTGCCCCAGCGTCTTTTCATGCCACGCAACCCCGTACCGCTCGACCAACTCGAGAAAATGCCGCGGCTGATAGAGCGCCAGCGCAGACTTCGCAAAATGTGGATTGTGTGAAAGAAAATTCTCCGGCCCGCAGTGCAGATTCGTAAAGTTGCACCGCCCGCCGCCGGAGATAAGAATCTTCCGCCCCGGTTGCCCGTTGTGTTCCAGCAGAGCAACCCGCCGTCCCCGCTGCCCAGCCGTCGCCGCGCACATCAGCCCAGCCGCGCCTGCTCCCAACACAATCACATCGAATTGGCGCGGCTCAGCTGGCATAAGCTTTCGTTCACTATTACTCCGCCGGATCGTCCGCCGTAAACGGTGAGCAGCAGGGCTTTTCCGTGGCGTGGAAGTTCATCAATTCCAGGCGAATGCCATCCGGGTCGTAGAGGTTAAACTGGCCCTTGCCATCCCTGCCGATCTGCGTATGAGCGTCATGCACGCCATTCAGCCGGTTGCCGGCTTCCAGAGTCTTGTGGGCCGTTTCCACGGAGTCAACGCCAATGGAGAGATGATCGAGCACGCCCAGGTTATGCAGCGTCATGGTCGCCGGTATGCCTGAACTTGCGGTGTCGTGGACGATCATATATTCCAGCCAGTCGTGGCTGTCGGGGGTCTGCTGGCTTATCCAGTCGATTCTGTTCTCGACCATTCCGCCGAACCAATAAGGACGGAAGCCCAGCAGGTCGCGATAGAAAGTGTCCTCCACGGCACGGCTATGCACCATGATTCCGATGTGAATGATGTGGCGGCCGATGACATCGGGAGCAGTGATCTCCTGGGGCTGGTGAGGAGGCTCGACAAACTCCACCTTGTTGCCTTCCGGATCGAGCACCGTAAACCACTTGCTGCCGTCGACGCCTTTCTCCACCTTGCCCGGGGTCTTCCATGCCTTGGCGGAGAGATACTTGCGCATGCCCTCGGCGTCGCTGGTGTTATACGCGGTGTGGTCCAGCCGGTTTATGCCCGCGCCGGGAGGCAGCGGCAGCACCTCTACAAACTGCGTGGCGTTGAAGGCATAGCGCACTCCCCGCGGGTCTTCGGGGTCGGGCAATTTGGCCGCGCCGATAATCTCGCGGTAGTAGTGGTCGGTGGCCGCGAGGTCAGAAGTGTAGACAGCCAGGTGAGAAATGCCTGTAATCTTCGGCCGTGTGATCGGCGGATCCGGCATTTGCGCGGCGGCGGCGACGGTGAAGGCGACGAAAGAAGCGGCGGTTAGAACCCTGAAATTCATTCTGCACCTCGAAAGTTGTGGCCGAACTACAATAAATCGATTTTACGCGCCACGCAAGCTGCTCTCGCCCCCGGCACATTCACAAGCAGCGATAATCTCTCCCCAAACGCAAAAAAGCCATGCCGATGTGGCATGGCTTTTCGCTTGAATTAATTGCCGGCAATCACCTAATCTCCCACACAGTTGCCCGTGCAGTACCATCGGCCCAGCGAGGCTTAACTTCCGTGTTCGGGATGGGAACGGGTGATCCCTCGCAGTATGGTCACCGGCAAACTTGATGGCGCTTGGCGGGTGGTTGCCCGCAGCCTG
>Ga0181530_10002398_pt1 | contig 22268 bp, 18 predicted proteins | sample PEATcosm2014_Bin_42_FD_119769 | JGI IMG/M metagenome (GOLD analysis project Ga0181530, IMG submission 119769) | Peatland microbial communities from MTU Mesocosm Facility, Houghton, MI, USA - PEATcosm2014_Bin10_60_metaG | ecosystem: Environmental > Terrestrial > Soil > Wetlands > Peat | place... | reverse complement strand
CCTGGTTTGAGCCCGCCACGCCCTAAGACCGCCGTTCCTGCTCACGCGAAAGAGCCCTCCCCACGCGGCGCACAGGCCAGGGCACAGATCTGATCGTGCGTTGATCGAAGGCGCGGCTGCGCGCCTCGCGTGGGTCTCAAGCATGAGCTATACTGAGCCGTTTTCCGAATCCACCCTGGAGCTTTCCCATGAACAAGCGGTTCACGCGTTTTTCCGCATGGTGTGTCCTGCTGCTCTCATTGATTTGCAGTATTGCCCTCCGGGCAGGCGATACCACGGGCCCCACCCCAGCGCCGCCCATCGCGAAGAAGGTTCCCAAGGTCACCGAGATCAATGGCCGCAAACTCGTGGACAACTATTTCTGGCTGCGCGACAAGCCGAACCCGGAGGTGAGAGCGTACCTGGAGGCGGAGAACGCCTATACCGAAGCCATCATGAAGCCCACCGAGCCGCTGCAAATGAAGCTCTACGGCGAGATGCTGGGCCGCATCAAGGAAACCGACGTGGACGTTCCTCATCGAGACGGTGAGTACTTGTACTATTCACGGACAGAAGCCGGCAAGCAGTATCAAATACGCTGCCGGAAAAGAGGAAGCCTCGACGCTGCGGAAGAGATTCTGCTCGACATTAACGAGATGGCCAAAGGGCAGCGCTTCATGGCCGTCGGAGCTTACCAAGTCAGCGACGATGGAAATCTGCTCGCTTACACCACCGACAACACAGGTTTCCGGCAGTACACGCTCGCCATCAAAGATCTGCGCACTGGAAAGGTGATGACAGATCGCGCGGAAAAAGTTGGCTCGGTGGTCTGGGCCAACGACAATAAAACTCTGTTCTACACCGTCGAAGATTCCGCCAAGCGGCAGTACCGCCTCTACCGGCACATGCTGGGCAGCAGCGGCGACGATCCTCTGGTGTACGAAGAAAAAGACGAGCGCTTCGATGTCTATGCAGGCAAGACCCGCAGCAAGTCCTTTATTATCCTGATTTCAGGCAGCCACACCACTTCAGAGGCCCGCTACCTCCCCGCCGATCAGCCCACCGCAGAGTGGAAGGTCATGGAGCCGCGCCAGCAGGATGTCCAATACTATCCCGACCACAACGGAGATTTCTTCTACATCCGGGTGAATGACACGGCCCGCAATTTCCTCCTGGTGAAAGCTCCGGTTTCCGATCCGCGCAAGCAGAACTGGCAGGAAGTCGTTGCCCAGCGGCCCAATGTAATGCTGGATGGCACCGACTTTTTCAAAAAGTACTACGTCCTTTACGAACGCGAGAATGGGCTGCCGCAGATTCGCGTCACCAATCTGGGTAGCGGGCAATCCCGGCGCATCGAGTTCCCCGAGCCGGCCTATGCTGCGTATGCCGACATCAATCGCGAGTACGACACCTCCAAGTTCCGTTATACCTATCAGTCGTTCATTACGCCGCAATCGGTCTTCGAATACGACATGGAAAGCGGTTCCTCCACACTGCTCAAGCAGAAGGAAGTCCCCGGCGCCTACGATCGGAACCGCTATCAGGTGGAGCGCATTGCAGCCACCGCATCCGACGGCGTAAAGGTCCCCATCTCGGTGGTGCGACGGAAGGACGCCCGTCTCGACGGCGCCGGCCCGCTTTATCTTTACGGTTACGGTTCCTACGGGGCATCTATGGATGTCGTCTTCAACTCCAATATCTTTTCCCTGGTGGATCGCGGCGTGGTCGTCGCCTATGCCCACATTCGCGGCGGCGGAGAGATGGGCAAGGCATGGCATGACGCCGGAAGGATGATGAACAAGAAGACGACATTCACCGACTTCATCTCGTGCGCGGAGTACCTGGTCGCCAATGGTTACGGCTCAAAGGCTAAGCTGGTCATCGAAGGCCGCAGTGCCGGAGGCTTGCTCATGGGCGCCGTGCTGAATATGCGTCCCGATCTTTTCCACGCTGCCATCGTCGGAGTGCCTTTTGTCGACATCGTCAACACCATGCTCGACGAATCGCTGCCCCTCACCGTCCCGGAATTTGAGGAATGGGGGAATCCCAAGGAAAAAGCGGCGTTCGACTATATGATTTCGTACTCGCCGTACGACAACATTGAAGACAAGCCGTATCCCAATATCCTGGTGAAAACGTCGTTCAACGACAGCCAGGTGATGTATTGGGAACCGGCAAAGTACGTGGCAAAAATGCGCGCGACCAGAAGCGATCGCCATCTGCTGATCCTGAAAACGAACCTGGATCCGGCCGGCCATGGCGGAGCGTCCGGGCGCTATGATCGCCTCAAAGAAGCGTCGTTCGACTATGCGTTCATTCTGACGCAGATGGCGATCAACGACTAGGGGAGTGTTACAAACCTGAGGAGGGCTCATACGCTCCGATGAAAGCAGCCAAACATTTTGTTGCCGTGGACCTTGGCGCTTCCAGCGGCCGGGTAGTCAGCGGCAACTGGGACGGAAATCGATTTACGCTCGATGAATTGCATCGCTTTCCAAATGGTCCGGTGCACGTGTTTGGAAGCATGTTTTGGGATGTGTTGCGGCTGTGGTCGGGCATAAAAGAGGGTCTTGCCAAGTTTGCCTCGATGTATCGCACCTCCCCAGATGGAATCAGCGTGGATGGTTGGGGCGTGGATTTTGCACTGCTCGACGGGTCGGGGAGTTTGATCGGCAATCCCCACCACTATCGTGACCCTCGAACCAACGGAATCCCCGAGAAGTTATTCCGGCGAACACCGGCCGAGAACCTCTTCCAGCGGACCGGCGTCCAGTCCCTCCAGATCAACACCTTATTTCAACTGGTGAGCATGGTCGAGTCGGCGGACTGCCGCTTGTCTGCGGCCAAGCGACTGCTGATGATACCGGACCTGTTTCATTACTGGCTGTCGGGAGAGCAAGGCGTGGAGTACACGATTGCATCGACCTCGCAGATGCTGCACTGCCGTGAACGCGCTTGGAACCGTGAGCTGGCAAAAGAATTGGGTATCCCGGCAGAGATCCTCGGTCCGATCGTGCAGCCGGCGACGGTGCTGGCCAATCTGCGCTCCGAGGTCGGCAGGGAATGTGGCTTCGATAGGCCTGTTCCGGTCATTGCCGGAGCGGCACACGATACCGCGAGTGCCGTTGCCGCCGTGCCCGGCCTCGATCGCCAGAGCGTCTTCATCAGCAGCGGCACCTGGAGCCTCATGGGAGTAGCCATTCCCGAGGCGATAACTTCCAAGGAAGCGTTCTCCAGAAATTTCACCAATGAAGGCGGCGCGAGTGGAGACAGGCTTCTCATGAGGAACCTCAACGGGCTGTGGCTGCTGCAGGAGTGCGTTCGCCATTGCGAATCCGAGGGGCGAAACCACAATTGGGAGACTCTTGTCGAAAAGGCGCGGCTGGCGCCACCTTTACGCAGCTTCGTTGATCCGGATGCGCAGGAATTCCTCGCTGCGCCGGACATGCCTTCAGCCATCCGCGGCTACTGCCGACGCACGGGCCAGGCCGAGCCTCAGGATGAGGGATCCATGGCGCGGTGCTGCCTGGAAAGCCTCAGTCTCAAGTACCGGGAGGTCCTCGACGACCTGGAATCGTTACTCAAGAGGCGATTCGAAATCATACGTGTCGTCGGCGGAGGCAGCCGGAATCGGCTGCTTTGCCAACTCACGGCCGATTTTTGCCAGCGGCCCGTGGTTGCTGGCCCTGCCGAGGCCTCATCGCTAGGCAACGTCATGCTGCAGGCGGTGGCCACCGGCTTCCTGAACAGCATCGACGAAGGCCGGGAGAGTATCGCTGGCTCATGCGAGCTCGCCACCTTTGAACCGAGCCGCGATGCGTCATTTTCAGAAGCGTATGAGAGATTCAGAAATGCCAAGGCGTCCCCAACTGCCCTCGCTCCTTGATCGCAACAAATGATAAGGTAAGCGAATTGGCCAGCGGCGCTGAAAAACTAAGACCAGGAGGGTTAGACCATGCCACCATACTCAGTTCCCGAAGTAAAACATCCCAAGCCGGTCCATCGAAAAGAGGTATTGCTGGTCTCGAGTGGCGATTTGCGGCAATCCGCCAACAAAGTGTGCTGGCCTGCCCAAGCCGAAGCCGAAAAAAAGATTGTCGCGGCACTGGCGGCCGAGGGCATCACCGTTCGTCGCGCCCATCCCTTCCGCGAAGATGTCGGCCACGGGTTCATCTGGAATCAGCGCATGGGCATGGACGTGTTCATGAACGTGGACCCCAAGGCTCCGCTCATCGTTGCCGAGTCGGTGTGGCAGTACAGCGGCAACATCCTGGCCGGACTGCGCGCTCACAAGGGGCCGATCCTCACCCTAGCGAACTGGTCCGGCCAGTGGCCCGGCCTGGTCGGCATGCTGAACCTGAACGGATGTCTGCACAAAGCGCGCGTGAAGTTCAGCACCCTCTGGAGCAAGGACTTCGATGACGAGTTCTTCCGGCGCGGCCTTCGTCAGTGGTTAAAGAAGGGAACGATCACGCATGACATGAGCCACGTCCACGACATGCGTCCGGCTGCAATCGGCCCGAAAGAACGGAAACTCGGCAAGCAACTGGCGGAGTATCTGGGTTTCCGCAAGGCGATTATGGGTGTGTTCGACGAGGGTTGCATGGGGATGTACAACGCCATCCTTGAGGATGAACTGCTCAATCCGCTCGGTGTCTTCAAAGAGCGCCTGAGCCAGTCGGCGCTGGTGGCTGCCATGCGCCTGGTGCCGGATGCCGAAGCGCAGCAGGTCCGTCGCTGGCTCGATCAGCGGGGCTTCACTTTCAAGACCGGTCCCGACCCGGAAACCGATCTCACCGACGGCCAGATCCTGGAGCAGTGCAAGATGTATATTGCCGCTCTGCGGATTGCCGACGAGTTCGGCTGCGATCTCATCGGAATCCAGTATCAGCAAGGATTGAAGGATATGGCGCCGGCGTCCGACCTGGTCGAAGGTCTGTTGAACAACGTCGAGCGCCCGCCGGTCAAGGCCGCAAACAACGGCCGCGAACTCTATCCCGGCGCTCCTCTGCCGCACTTCAATGAAGTGGATGAATGCGCCGGCTTGGATGCGCTGGTCACCAATCGCGTGTGGACGGCCATGGGCCTCGATCCAGCGACCACTTTGCACGATGTGCGCTGGGGCGAACACTACAAGGGCCGCGATATTGACGATTTTGTCTGGGTCTTCCAGATCTCCGGCGCCGTGCCCGCGTCCCACCTCCAGGGCGGATACGCCAAGGCCTGTAGCGAGCGTCAGCCTGCCATGTACTTCCGCCTGGGCGGAGGCACGTTGAAGGGAATCTGCAAACCAGGCGAGGTTGTCTGGAGCCGAATATTCGCGGAAGACGGGCGTGTGCACGCCGATATCGGCCGCGCCACTGCGGTCGAGCTGCCCATCGAGGAGACAAACCGGCGCTGGAGCGAGACCACCTCGCAGTGGCCCATCATGCACGCCATTCTTCACGGCATTTCGCGCGACCAGTTTATGGCCCGTCACCGCGCTAACCACGTCAACGTTGCCTATGCGCCCTCAGCGGAAGTTGCCGATAAGGCTCTGGCAGCGAAGGCCGCGATGATGATCGAGATGGGGATCAAGGTCCACCGCTGCGGCAAGTAGCGAGCGGATCGGCCAGGGAAGTGCCCTCAATGTGAGGGAAGCGCCCGCGGTGAAGGGAAAAGCGGCACTGGTTGAGTAAGCGCACGCTTGTTTGTGAGGCCCGTCACAGATTGTGTGGCCGTGGGGTGCTATTCTCCACACCGAGCTGCGCAATGTGCGATCCTACGGTCCCGGCCGCTCGCCGCACGTTCTTCATTAGGGTGTGATTGCGAGACTGGGCCGAAGTGGAGTGCGCGGCCACGCCGGAGCGCCGAATGGCTTGGTATAAAGGGCTAACTCGCCGGGAGTTTATTGGCATTGCAGCCGCGGCGGCAGTGGCGGGCGCCGCGACTTCCTGTTCTAACCCAAAAATTCCATGGCGATTCCTGAACGCCGACGAGGCGCGCACGCTGGCGGCGATCTGCGACCAGATGATTCCGCCCGACCGTGATCCCGGAGCGGAATGGGCGCGCGTGGTCAACTACATTGATATTCAATTGTGCGGGCCATTCCGCGATTTGCAGCCGGACTACAAGCGTGGGATTGCCGCGCTGGAGGAATACAGCAGGACGAAGTTTGGGAAAGTATTTGCCGCCATCGGAGCAGAGTCGCAATTGGCGTTGATGATCGCCATGGAGCAAGGCAACTTGTCCTGCGGGACGTGGGATGGCGGTGCGCAGAAATCATTCTTTCAAATGGTGCTGGCACACACGATGCAGGGATTCTATGGCGACCCTCGCCATGGAGGGAACCGGGAGCGTGTCAGTTGGAAGATGGTCGACCTGCCCTATCCTCCCGTTCGCGGCCAGCAGAAGTACGGGAGCAAGGAGTAGTAAAGAGAGTTTGTGCGGCGGAATCCGAGGGATAGCAGCGTGGCTTTGAAACACGTAAACGCGGTGGTGGTTGGAGCCGGAGCCGGTGGCGGCGTGGTGGCGAAGGAACTGGCCTGCGCAGGATTGAGCGTCGCTTTGCTCGAACGCGGCAAGTGGTATACGGCGTTCGATTGCCGCAAAGACGATCTGCGCAACCAGCGCGTGTCGGTCCTGGGCTGCGGATTTGGGCCGGACGACGAACGCTACCGGCGAGTAACCGTGGACGAGACGGGTCGCGAGGAGATCGTCAAACCCTCGAACTGGGGATACAACAACAACGCGGCCTGCGTCGGCAGTGGGACCCAGAGCTACGGCGCGATGGCCTGGCGCTATATGAAGCAGGACTTCCGGATGCGCACGACGTATGGCGCGATCGAGGGAGGAACGCTCGAGGACTGGCCGATTTCCTACGACGATCTGGAACCCTACTACGAAAAGGCAGAATGGGAGATGGGCGTTTCCGGAGATGTGTCGGCAAACATTTTCAAGGCGCCCAGGAAAAGACCCTTGCCCATGCCCCCGCTTTCACCCAATGCCGAGCACCGCTTGCTCGAGCCGGTGGCAAAACGTCTGGGCTGGCATCCTTTTTACATACCCATGCTGCGCAATTCGGTGCCCTACAACGGGCGAGGGCCGTGCATGAGATGCCGGTGGTGCGTGGGTTTTGCCTGCGAAGTGGATGCCAAGAACGGGACTCAGAACACGGTGATACCCACGGCCCTGGCCTCCGGCAACTGCGATTTGCGCACCGAGTGCATGGTCAAGGAAATCTTGACCGACGAGCGCGGCCGGGCAACGGGAGTTGCGTATTTCGACCGCGACAATCGTTTGCAGAAGCAGACCGCGGATGTGGTTGTGGTTTCGGCGTCCGCGACCGAGTCGGCCCGGCTGCTGCTCAATTCCAAAAGCCGTTTGTTCCCCGCCGGAATCGGCAACCGCTACGACTGGGTGGGACGCAACCTGCAAGGCCACGCTTATGTGGGCGCCATCGGGCTGATGGACCACGAAGTCTACGACGACTTGGGGCCGGGCGCGTCCATCGCCATCTGCGACTTCAATCACGGCAACAAGGGTTACGTCAGCGGAGGCGCGCTGTGCAACGAGTTTATCCGCTTGCCCATCCATTTCTCGTCGATGGTACCGCCGGATGTGCCGCGCTGGGGAGCGGCGCACAAAGAGTACGTGAGGAAATACTACAAGCGCTCGATTATCGTGATGGGGCCGATCCAGGAGATCCCAGTCTTCGAGGCGCGCGTGCAGGTGGATCCCGTAGTCAAGGACTTCTGGGGCGTGCCGGTGGCGCGGCTTTCTGGCCAGCGCCATCCGTCCGATCTCGCCGTCGGCGGCTATGTCGCGGGCAAGGCCGAACTCTGGCTGAAAGAGGCTGGAGCGGTCAAGACGTGGCTGCTTCTTCCCGGCCGAGGATTGAGCGGAGGACAGCATCAGGCAGGTACCTGCCGCATGGGGAACGATCCGAAGACATCTGTGGTGGACCGGAATTACAGAGTGCACGACGTTGAAAACGTCTTCGTGGTTGACGGCAGCGTCCACGTGACCAACGGTGGCTTCAATCCCGTCCTCACGATTTTGGCGAACGCTTATCGGGCCGGCGAGTTCATCGCGAAGAATTGGAAGAGTTGGGCATGAGCGACCAGAATGCAGCGACTAAGATTGACCGCAAATGGCGGCGCCTCGCCTGGCTGACGCTCGCGGTCGTAATGGTGCCGTGCCTGACGATTTTCAGCGTGTCGTTGTATTACGAAAGATCGGGCGGCAGCGCTTGCGCAACTTGCCACGAGATATGGCAGCCCTATTCAGACTGGCACAGTTCCGCCCACCGCAATGTGAAATGCGAAGACTGCCACGGTAATGTGTTCACCCTCGAGGCGGGATTTCATGTGAACAACATGCGCCGGGTGATCACGCACCTGCGCGGACGCGCGCCCGACTCGCCGAAATTGCGCACGAAAGATGTGCTGCGCATGGTGGACCGCTGCGCCAAATGCCATCAGGAGGAGTTTGCCAGCTGGAAAGCGAGCGCGCACAGTGCGACCTACCGGCAGCTTTTTCTGAATTCCGAACATAACCACCGCCAGGTGCCGATGGATGATTGTTTGCGCTGCCACGGCATGCATTTTCAGGGGCCGATGCGCGATCTGGTGACGCCCTTGAATACCACCGGGCCATGGCGCCTGTTGAAGGTGGAGCTGGCCGCCGAGCCCGCAATTCCCTGCTTGACTTGCCATCAGATTCATCACGAGGGATTGCCGCTCGAGAAACCTCCTGCCGGCCAGGAACAGCCGAGCACTCATCAGGAAATCAACCGGCCCTCCCTGGGATTATTCGACCGCCGGGAGCTGCGCCATGTTCCAGTGGCGGAGTTGCCTCTGCCTCAAATCTATGAGGGTGAGCGAGCAGTGAAGATCAGCCCCGATCAGAGACAGGCGCTCTGCTACCAATGTCATGCGCCATTGGCTATGGCACAGGTGCGCTCGGGCGACGACCGTACACCGGTTGGAGTGCATGAGGGATTGAGTTGCTTGGCGTGCCACCTGAAGCACGGGCAGGAGACGCGAGCGTCATGCCGGACGTGTCATCCTCAGTTGTCGAACTGCGGGATCGACGTGGAAACGATGGACACGACCTTCAAAGACAAGGCCTCGAAACACAACATTCATTTTGTGAAATGCGCCGACTGCCATCCTAGCGGGATTCCGAAGCGGAAGAACAAGGAGCGTATCGAGCGAGTTGCTCTGCGAGGCGGAGCAACAACGCAGATCGCACTTACCGGGACGGTAACGCGCCAGAATCCCTAAGCTGAACTCGAGAATCGGATTCGAATCGAAAGCGACTCGCATCTGCGGGGAAATCGCGACGACAACTGGGTCCACGTGCGGCGCTTTTACTGTTTCCAGGCATGCATCCGCGGAATCCACCGGCGGACGTTCTTGCAGTATTCGGCATACTCCGCGCCAAACATCTTTCCAAGCTTCGGTTCCTCATACACCAGTACAAACAAAGCTGTGGCCAACGCCGCCAGCCACGCCACCGCGATTGCGGGCAGGCTCGCCCGTCCGAAAACCACCCAGAGCCCGACCCAGCCCACGCAGAAGCCCAGGTACATCGGGTTCCGGACGTAGCGGTAGAACCCGACCACAACCAGCCTCTTCGGCGGAGCAATTGGCGCCGGCGTTCCGTGCCCCGTCCGTCCGAAATCCCACACACACCGCAGTGCCACTGCGAAACCAAGCACCGAGGGCACGGCCGCAATCCAGCGCCATCGCGCCGTGTCAACGTGGAAGCCTAGCCACGACGGCAGCAGCCAGAACCACAACGAAAAGAACGCAGCGCCCACCGCCAGCGACGCGACGGTTGACGGCCAATGCGCGCTGCGATCTGAACTTTCACCAGATCCAGTTTGTTCGTTCGTCATGAACACCCCCGCTGAGATCGAAGCATGAACCCATCATTCAACAGATCAATTTGCATCATATTCGTCAGGCCTTCAGCCATACGACGGGGAAAGCGTGGCCGAGTTTGCGGAAATCGGAATCGCTGGTCACAAGCGTCGCCTTGTGCTCGGCCGCCAGTGCCGCCGCGAAGCTGTCGGCATAGTACAGCTTATGTTTGAACTTTATTTCAGCGGCCCTGAGTGCCCTCTGTGTCGTTGCGTCCAACATCTCAATCGGTAGAGGCCCCACCGCGTACACAGCCATCCGTGCCTGCTCTTCCCCGCGCTCACGGAGGATCTTGCCATATACTTCCCCGTAATTCACCACTGACATCAGCAACTTCGCGCGTCCTTGCATGGCCTCTTTTAGAAGTTCGTTGACTCTATAAGCCCCCGGGGCCCTTTGCAGAAAGGCAATCAGCGCACTGGCATCGAGCACGTATGTTTTCATTTGTCGTGCTCGCCTTCTTTGCGATGTTCCTTTTCCCAGCTGGCTAACAAGTCGGGGCCGCCTGCGAACAAACCCATGACTCGATCGATGTACTCTTCGGTGATGGGCTGGAGCACGATGCGGCCAAACTGGTCCTCCAGAAACTTGACCTTCGTGCCCGCTTCGATCTTATGTTTGCGGCGAAGCGCCGCCGGAATCACCAGTTGGCCTTTGGATGTGAATGTAGAACATACATCTTTCATGTCTTACATTCTATCATAAGTAAGGACGACGTAGATTAATTCCTACATCTGAATTTTGCTGCGGCTACCACGGCTTGTCCGAGGCTCAAGCCGCCATCGCCGGACGGCACTTCCTTCTGTGTGAATACCTCAAATCCAATCTCAGACAGCCGCGCTTCGAGCCGTTGCGAGAGGTAGACGTTGTTAAATGTCCCGCCGCTCAGACACACGCGATTGAGAGCAGTTTTGCTTCGCAGATGGATTGCGATCTGCACGAACCCCTCGACCAACGCGTTGTGAAAACGCCGGCTGATTGTTCCGGCCGGAACATTTCGGCCGAGATCATCCAGTAACGCTTCAAATAGCTGCCGGGTGCCGATGGTCCAGTGGTCGCCATCGGGCACAAGCTTCATGCGATAGCCGACATTATCTTTCGGGAATGCGACCCCTGAAGATGCCATCGCCGTCTCAAGTTCGATCGCAGCCTGGGCCTCATAATTGACCTCTTGGCGGATTCCGGCTAGCGCAGCCACGGCATCGAACAGACGCCCGCAACTGGACGTAAGCGGCGAGTTCACACCTTGCTCCATCATCCGCAAGAGGATATCCATCTTAGGCAGATTTAGTTGGTGTACGAACTGAATATCCATTCTCAGTAACTCGTTCTTCAAATACCCGCGCCCGAAATGATGTGCCAGGTAACTTACCGCCATCCGCCATGGCTCACGGATCGCGGCCGCTCCGCCAGGTAAAGGCACATACTCGAAATGAGCGGCGCGTTCGAAGTCGTCATACCCGGCAATGAGCACTTCTCCGCCCCAGATATTTCCGTCAGTGCCATACCCAGTGCCGTCCAGAGCAAATCCGATCACGCGGCCTTCCAGGTGGTTCTCCGCCATACAACTGGCAATATGCGCGTGGTGGTGCTGCACGCCTACCAGCCTCACTCCACTCTGTTGCAACGCCCACTTAGTGGAGAAGTAATCGGGATGAAGATCGTAGGCGATGATTTCGGGACGTATTTCGAGAATCCTCTCCAGATGCTCGACGGCTTCGTGAAAGAAGCTATAACTCTCGACGTTCTCTAAATCTCCGACATGCTGGCTCAAGAACGCGTGCTTTTTTTTGGTAAGACAGATGGTGTTCTTGAGTTCGCCGCCGACGGCCAGTACCGCTGGCTGATCATCTTTCAAAAACACCGGCACCGGGACAAAACCACGGGAACGCCTCAACTGGCGCGCGATACCGCCCGCAACTCGCACCACCGAATCGTCACAACGCAACAGGATGTCGCGATTATGCACGAGAAAATAGTCGGCGAGACCGTTCAATCGACGGACCGCTTCCCGGTTATCAATCGCGATCGGCTCCTCGCTGAGGTTGCCGCTGGTCATCACCAGGGCCTTGAATCCTCCCTCGGCGAACAACAGGTAATGAAGCGGTGTGTAGGGCAGAAAAATCCCTAGATAGCGATTGAAGGGAGCAACCTCATCTGGAATTGCGCTCGGTTTCTTTTTCGGCAGCAGAACGATGGGGCGTTGCATCGATTGCAAAATCGTGCTCGTCCCCTCATTCAATTCGCAGATTTCCTGCGTAGCCGGCAAATCCGGGACCATCACGGCGAACGGCTTGTCGACCCGGCGCTTGCGTTGCCGCAGCAGAGCTACAGCCGCGGGGTTAGTCGCATTGACTGCCAGATGAAAGCCGCCTAGACCTTTTATCGCAATAACTAATCCGGCCCGTAACTCCCCAGCTGCTTCGACGATTGGGTCGGGGCATTCAATCCTCTTCCCCGACCTGTGGTAGAGCTCGACTTGCGGCCCGCATTGCCAGCACGCATTGGGTTGGGCGTGAAAGCGGCGGTCCAGCGGATTTTCGTATTCAGCAAGACACGCCGGGCACATAGAAAACGCGGCCATTGACGTGCTTTGCCGGTCGTAAGGAATATCGCGAACGATGGTGAAGCGCGGCCCACAGTTGGTGCAGTTGATGAACGGATAGCGATAACGCCGGTCTTTCGCGTCGAACATTTCACGCAAGCAGTCGGAACAGACCGCAATGTCCGGCGAAATGAGAGTGCGGACTTCTTCGCCCTCGCGGCTCGGAACAATCTGGAAGCCTTGAATTTCATTACAAGGCAAGTCGCGAACGGTCAGGCCGGTAATCCGCGCTAGGGGCGGCGCTTCGGCGGGCAAGCGCTTGACGAAATCCTGGACGGTTTCCGCCGGCCCTTGGATCTCGATAGTGACCCCGGCGGAAGTATTGCGGATCGTGCCGCTAAGCTGGCGGGCACTGGCGAGACGATAGACGTACGGCCGGAATCCAACTCCCTGCACGATGCCGGAAACTTCGATCTGGCGGCGAACTTGCATACATTGTCAGTTCGCAATCTTCTGCGGCAGCGGCCTATTCTCCCGGCGCCGCCGCTCCAGCCACATCATCCATTCCTGCAATCCGTTTTTAGTCAGACAAGATACCTTCACCATTTCCATCCCCGGATGCACTTTGCGGGCGTTCTCCGCCGCTGCGTCAATGTCAAACGGGACATACGGAAGCAGATCTATCTTATTCAGCACGAGTAAGTCGGATTTGAAAAATATGGCAGGATACTTCAGCGGTTTGTCTTCACCCTCGGTGACGCTTAACACCACCACCTTGGCCGCCTCACCTAGGTCATAACTGGCGGGACAAACCAGATTGCCAACATTTTCAATCAAAAGAAGATCGAGGTCTTTCAGGTTCCAATCCACCAAGTGGCGTTCGATCATGCGAGCATCCAGATGGCAAGTGCCGCCGGTGGTGATTTGCTTTACCGGAAAGTGAAATCGCCTCAGCCGGTTGGCATCGTTGTCCGTTTGAATATCGCCCGTCAACACGGCCACGCGATCATGCTGCGGCAAAGCCTCCAGCGTGCGCTCCAGCAGGCTGGTCTTGCCAGAACCAGGAGAACTGATGAGGTTCAGGCAAAAGATTCCGTGCTCCTGAAACCGGGCGCGCAGTTCACCGGCGATGCGATCGTTTTCACTGAGAACTTTTCGCTCCAACGGAACTCGATCCATGTTCTTCCACCTCCAGATAAGCCAACTCCAACTCATCGCCGCTAATGCACGTGGATTCCAGGCTCGCGCATTGCGGGCAGCGAAAATCGTAGTCGCGCACGATGAACTCGCGTCCGCAGGTCCGGCAACGATGGCGGCGGGGACACACCTCGATCCCCAACTCCAGCGACGCCAGATCGGTATCTTGAATGATCGCTTCAAAACAGAAGCGCAACGCCTCTTGATCGATGGCCGCCATTTCGCCAATCCGGACACCGACCTTGCACGGATAGGTTCCGGGATGAAGGCCCATCTCGACCCTGACCGCTTCCAGCACCGAGTTCGCGATTCCCAGTTCGTGCATAATCTCCTGCACAGACGCGGCTTGCCGCATCTCCCGCCGCGTGCAAAGGAGACGAGGCAAGCCCCGTCGCCACACGAGTTTTAGCATATACGCGGCAATTGATCGCCCGCGAGCATGTCCACGATGCGGGTCGTGCCGAGCGGCGTTCGCATCGTCACCAGTCCCAGGTTTTCTTGCTTGACTGTGCCAATGATTTGAGCCTCCGCTCCCAGCGGATGACGTCTCATGGCTTCGAGCACTGCATCGGCGGCCTCAGGCGCCACGATTGCGATCAGCTTGCCTTCGTTGGCGACATATAAAGGATCGAGCCCGAGTAACTCGCACGCGCCTCGAACCTCTTCGTGGATGGGTAGCGAGCTTTCCTCCAGTTCGATCCCAACCCGCGAAAGTTCGGCGATTTCGTTCAGCGTGCTGGAAACTCCACCTCGCGTCGGATCGCGCATGCAACGAATGTCGCAAATTACGCCTAGCATCGCGGCTACTAGCGTGTGCAAGGCGGCACTGTCGCTTTGGATCTTACTCTCGAATTCCAGCCCTTCGCGTTGTGCCAGAATTGCGATGCCGTGATCGCCAATCGAGCCGCTCAGGAGTACCTTGTCTCCGGGGCGTGCGCGGTCGGCGGAGAGCTCGACGCCTTCGGGCACAAGTCCAATTCCTGTCGTGTTGATAAATAGCCCGTCGCCCTTGCCTTTCTCGACGACCTTGGTATCGCCAGTAACCACCTGCACACCCGCGTCCGCTGCCGCCTGGCGCAGCGAATTCACCACGCGCCGGAGGTCGTCCATCGAGAATCCCTCTTCGATGATGAAAGCGGCGGTCAAGAACAGCGGCGTCGCGCCGCCCATCGCCAAATCGTTCACCGTCCCGTGGACCGCAAGCGAGCCGATATCGCCTCCGGAAAAAAACAGCGGCTTCACTACGAAGGAATCGGTGGTGATGGCAAGACGCTGGCCGTTCACATTCACGATGGCCTGATCATCGAGACGCGCCAGCACGGGATTCTGGAACGCAGGCAAAAAGATGTCGCGAATCAACTCGGCGCTCAACTTACCGCCGCTGCCGTGTCCCAGCAGAATCGTATCTTTGGCAGCGAACGGCGCAGGGCAACTGAGTTCGAATTTTAATTCGGCGTTGGACTTCGTTGACACGCGCCCTCCTAACTCGCAACCGAATGGCGACGATAATGATAGTACGCCGCGCATGCCCCTTCGCTCGAAACCATGGGCGCTCCCAATGGATTTTCCGGCGTGCATCTCATGCCAAATGCGGGACAATCCGTAGGCTTCTTCAATCCCTGTAGAACCTGGGCGCTGAGGCACTCGGCGGGCTCGTTCACTGTAAGCTCGCCCAAATCGAAGACCAGGTTGGCGTCATAATCGGCGTATTCCTCGCGCAAGCGCAACCCGCTCCGAGGGATCGCCCCGATTCCGCGCCATTTCTGGTCTGCAACTTCGAACACCTCGGCCATGATCTGCTGTGCCGGCAGATTCCCCTCGTAACTCACCGATCTCACATACTGGTTTTCGAGACGAGCCTCGCCCGCCTCGAGTTGCCGGATCAGCATCAGGATCGCTTCCAGAATATCTACCGGCTCAAATCCTCCAACCACAATCGGGATGCGAAAATCGCGGACCAGGCCCTCATACTCCCTGCATCCCATCACGGTGCAGACATGTCCCGGAGCGATGAAGCCCTGTACCCGGTTGATCTGAGAAGCCATCAATGCGCGGATCGCCGGCGGCACCAGCACGTGCGAAACCAGCATCGAGAAGTTGGTGAGACCTTCGCGCCGAGCTTGCCACGCCGCCATCGCATTCGCGGGAGCGGTGGTCTCGAAACCAATCGCCAGAAACACGACCTTATGATCGGGATTGGCGCGGGCGATCTTCACTGCTTCCGTCGGGGAGTAGGCTATGCGCACGTCCGCGCCCTGGGCCTTGGCGCGCAACAGATCCGATGCGGAGCCTGGCACGCGCAGCATGTCTCCATAAGAAACCAAAATGACATCCGGCCGCAGCGCCAACGCGATGGCCTTGTCGACGGTCTCGAGCGGAGTGACGCAGACCGGGCATCCCGGGCCATGCACGAGTTCGACCGAGCGCGGCAGCAGTTCATCAAGCCCGTAACGCATAATGGTGTGGGTTTGGCCGCCACAGATCTCCATCAGCACCCAGGGCCGCGTCGTACACGCGGCGATCTCATCCGCCAAGGCGTGCGCAATGCGATGGTCGCGGTATTCGTCAAGGTACTTCATAGAATGAGCCCCAGCGCAAAGCTGCTACTCCATCTATCTGCCGGCTATTCTGCCGGCGGCGCTTCCTCTTCCAGCGCTCCCATCTCTCTCAGAAGCTGGTAGGTGCGTTCAGCTTCGGAAGCGTCGATGCGGCTTATGGCGAAGCCTACATGGACCATCACATAGTCTCCCAGCCCAGCCTCGGGAATGAAATCCAGCGATACCTGGCGTATAATTCCGCCAAACTGCACGCGGGCCGAACGCAAACAACCCGTCTCTTGGATTTCGAGGATTTTTCCTGGTATGGCAAGGCACACGGCAGTTTTCTCCATTATCAGTACATCATTGGATGTTACCGCGATCTGTGACTGGCGATACATAGTGCAGTGACGAATGACGCGATGAGCGCCGTAACGATCCGGTGTGAAAAATCACTGTTTATTTGGAGGCAAGTCATGGCTGCGACAACCTCGCCAACGGTCGAAGAAGTCCTTCACAAAGAATTGCGGCAGGTGGAGACATCGCGGGTCCTGCGACTTGGGTCCGATCGCCAGCGCCCCGCCGCGGAAGAAAGTCTGATCGGGCTGGCGTTTTCCGGCGGAGGAATCCGCAGCGCTACGTTCAGCCTGGGCGTGATACAGGCGCTGGCCCGCGCGCGATTGCTGCGCGCCTTCGACTATGTCTCGACCGTCTCCGGTGGCGGCTATATTGGCGGCTGGCTGATGGCGTGGATGCACCATCAGGAAATCGGAATCCAGGAGGTTGAAGCGAAACTCGCGCCGTTACCGGAACGTTATTCCCCGAGCGAGGCATCCGATCCTCCCGAAGTTCATTTTCTGCGCGACTACAGCAATTATTTGACCCCGCGAAAAGGCGTATTCGGCGCGGATTTCTGGGCCTTCGCCGCCAGCTACATTCGCAACACACTCTTGAACCAGATTATTCTTTTGCTGTCGCTGCTTTCCTTGCTGTTGCTGCCGCGCAGCTTTGTGTATCTTTTGCACTTGCTGGAGAGGGTGGAAGAGAGTCTGCGCGGAAGTTTCTCGGACGCTGTTCAAGCTTATTGGGAGTCCCAATACTTCGCCCTGGGGATAGGGTTTGCACTCGCGTCCCTGGCGGTTATTTTTATTGGGCTGAATCTTCTTTCGGTCGATCCGAATAAAAAACAAAGAGACTGCTGGTTCACGCGGCAATGGGCCGTGCAAGCATGGATCGTGGCGCCTCTCATTCTGTCGGCCGCGCTTTTCACCTACGGGCTCGGCCAATTCTTTACCGAGTGGCAGATCGTGGAACATCCGCTGTACCGCGCGCCATTACTGGGCAGTGTTCTGTATTTCGTGCCGTGGGCGGGCGCTCTCGCGGTGCGCCGGATGGTGCGATTCTTAATCAAAAGCACGGGAAACGGCGGGCCCAAAGAGTGGCTCCTGCTAGCGACAAGCGCCCTGACCGGGGCGATCGTCGGTTACCTCTTCGTGCCCTTTGCCAAAGTTCTGATTCCCGCGGGCGAATCAACCGGAACTGCGTTTACCAAATGGCACGTAATGACATTCGGAACACCATTGATGATCGGCATGATGCTGGCCGCAGGTGTCATGCACGTTGGCCTGATGGGGCGCGGCATGCCCGACGCGTACCGTGAATGGTGGGCGCGGCTCGCAGGCTGGCTGATGATCTACGCTTTCTGCTGGTTTTTCCTGTTTCTGATTGCGATCTACTTTCCCGCCGGCCTAGGACAATTATTGTGCTGGGAACAGAATCGCCACCCCGGCTATCACCTGACATTCACCGGTGTTGTAGTGTGGATTGCCTCGACCGCCTACGGAGTTGTTTTCGGTAAGAGCGACAGGCCAACCAAACCGGCTTTGAATTCCTCGTTTGGAGAGAAGTTGCCGCATTATGTGGCGAAAATGGCCCCGTACGTTTTCATCCTCGGTTTGCTTTTGGGGCTTTCGCTGTTGGCCTCGAAGATTTCCAACAGCATCACTGGATTCGAATGGCCCACGCTGGCGCTGCCGAGCGACATCTATTTTCACTGGGGTGTGCCGGCAACCTGCGTTCTGTTGTTTGCCGCCGCCGTGGTTTTTTCATGCTGCGTGGATGTCAACGAATTCTCCATCCACTATCTGTATCGCAACCGGCTCATACGTTGTTATCTGGGCGCGTCGGTGCCGAAACGCGTCGCCCAGCCGTTCACCGGATTTTCCGAGGCGGACAATTTTCCGCTCGCCAGTTTACAAATTCCCGAGGACTCGAAGCACCCGAAGGATGCGCGTCCGATCCCAATTGTGAACACTACGCTGAATGTTGTGCGCGGTAAGGAGTTAGCCCTGCAAACGCGCAAGGCGCGGTCGTTTGCCTTTACGCCTCTCCATGGAGGGTTCACGCGCCAGCGCGCGGGCGAGAAGCAATGGGAGCCCTGCTTTGCGCTCACGAAAAAAGCCTGCTGCCATCTGCCAGGTTTCAAGGATGGTATTACGCTTGGAACCACCATTGCTATTTCTGGCGCCGCCGCCAGTCCCAACATGGGATCATATTCGGAGCCGCCACTGGCCTTTCTGATGACGCTATTCGACGTGAGGCTGGGCTGGTGGATTGGCAATCCAATCCGTGACCGTTTTTGGCGGCACGGCAGTCCGGGGAGCGGCTTTGACTGGCTGCTTCGCGAGTTACTGGGCGCGACCAACGACGACAGCAACTATGTCTATCTTTCCGACGGTGGACATTTTGAGAACCTTGCACTCTACGAACTGGTGCGCCGCCGGTGTAAGTTGATAGTGGCGTGCGATGCGTCGTGCGATCCGAACCGTGGATTCGGGGACTTGCACAATGCCATGGAGCGCTGCCGCACCGATTTCGGAGTGGAGATTGTTTTCGACGACCTCAGCCCGCTGCGCCAGATAAAAGACCCCTCGGACGAAAACGTCTTACGTTCGCAGGCCCACTTCGTCACCGGCAAAATCCGCTACAACCGGGATTCCAGGCAAGAGGACGGCGTCATCATCTATATCAAGCCGTCTTTGGTAAAGGGCGACCCCGATGACGTTCTCGCCTATGCCAACACTAACAAGAGCTTCCCGAATGATACGACAGCGAACCAATGGTTTGACGAAACGCATTTTGAGAATTACCGGACGCTGGGCCATGCTGCTGGAGCAGCGGCCGCGCAACAGATTGGCGATGAAGTCAGTCGCGTCCTGACCAGCTAAAAGCTGGAGGCGCGCTTGACCTTCTATTTCGGTCCAGCGGTTAGCTGTTCGAGAGCGGGATAGGAAGCGGGCTTAACGGAAGTGTGCGGTGGCGGCTGTACGCCGGAGCGAATTGCCTTGGTCATGATTTCCAAGGCCTGGCCCATGAGGGTCGGCGTTATAACCGTCGCTGCCAGCAGACCTCGTCGCACCCATTCCTGGCCAGTTTCCGGTACACCATCAATACCGGTAAACGGCAGGCTTAGCCACTCTTTCCGCGCCTGAATTTCCGGCACCTCCTCGAATGCTTTCCTGGCGCCCATGGCCATCGCATCATTCTGGCTCCCGATCAGGCGAATGCCCATCTGCTGGGATGTTCCCAACGCCAACCACGACTTGACGGACTTGTACGCGCTTGCCTCTGTCCAGTCTCCCTTAAGTATTTTCGGCGTCACCTTCCCAGGCCTGGTGGATTGCATCCCCGCGGTGCGGAGCCGGGCAACCTCGCCGGTCGCGGGTCCCTCGATATACAAGATGCTGCCCCCTCCCTTCAGAAATACGGCAAACTGTTTCCCCTGGATTCTTCCAGCCTCTTCCTGATCGGTGGTGATGGCAAAAATCGGCACCCGGCCAGTTCCCCGAAGTTTGGCAACATAATCCACTTCACGATTGATAATTCCCCAGCCGATGCCTGCGGCGGCCGCAGCGGCAGCCACTTGAGCCATTCCGGTGCCAACCGGTTCCACTAGAATTGCATCCGGGCGCTGAGATGAGGCCTGGATGCTAGTCAACAGTTGCTGACTTTGATTGATGGCGTTGTTGCCGGCGTACACAATGTGGATGTCTATATCTAAGCGCTTGGCGGCTTCTGCGGCTGCTGCCGCTTGAGCCATTTGGTAGTCATTGTCAGCCGTGATGAGTGAAACCAGCACATTGAGCTTTGTCATTGGGACCCGGGCACTTCGATATTACCGTCTGCAATTGTACCGCTTGGTGGGAATACCTGGCTCTACACCCGCAAACTCGCGTCGCCAGCAGTAACCATCCCTTGGTTACCGCTCTAGCTCGGTCCTGCCTCGATTTCTTCAAGAGCGGGATAGGAGGTGGGCTTGATGAGAGTGTGCGCCGGCGGCTGCACACCCGAGCGAAGGGCCTTGGTCATGGTCTCCAAAGCCAGGCCCATGAGAGGCGGCGCGACAACCGTCGCCGCGAGCAGCCCCCGGCGCACCCATTCCTGGCCAGTTTCCGGCAAGCCATCGCAGCCACTAAACGGCAGGCTCAGCCAGTCTTGCCGGGCGTGATTCTCCAATACTTCCTCGAACGCTCTCCTGGCGCCTATCGCCATCGCATCGTTCTGGCAACCGATCAACCGAATGGCCATCTGCTGCGATGTACCCAACGCCAACCACGACCTCACGGCGTTGTACCCGCTGGCCTCTGTCCAGTCGCCCCTGAGTATTCTCGGGGTTACATTCCCAGGCTTGGTGGATTGCATCCCCGCAGTGCGCAGCCGGGCAACCTCGCCGGTCGAGGGCCCCTCGATATACAGGATGCATCCCCCTCCCTTCAGTAACGCGCTAAACTGGTTTCCTTGGATTCTTCCAACCTCTTCATTATCGGTGGAGAGGTCAAAAATCGGGGACTGCGTGGTTTCACGAAGTTTGCCGACGTAATCCAGATCGCGATTAATAACTCCCCATCCGATGCCCGCGTCGGCGGCGGCGGCAGCCACTTGCGGCATCGCGGTGCCCACCGGTTCCACCAGAATTGCATCCGGGCGCTGGGATGAGACCTGAATGCTCGTCAACAGCTGTTGGCATTGATTGATGGCGCTGTTGCCGGCATACAACACCTCAACCTCAGCATCCAGACGCCGGGCGGCATCGACGGCGGCTGCCGCTTGTGCCACTTGGTAGTCATTGTCGGCTGTAATCAGTGAAACCAGTACTTTGAGTTGTGTCATTGAGGTCCACGCACCTCGACATCATTGTCTGCAATTGTAACGCGTGGCGGGTAGGTCGCGTACTAGCTATGGGGCTTTCGCCGCAGATTAAGCGGCCCTTGGGCCCGTCAACGCGGAAGGCTCACTCCGCTGAAGAAGCGTGCCTTTTCTCCGCTGACAAGGTCAATTGGCCCAAAACATCACTCACTGCGGTGGTGGCGCAGATCGTGGAAGCGGTCCACTCGGGCATCGGTTGCGCGCGTGCCCTTTACGCGTGGAGCAACAAAAGCCTCTTCCCTTCAGCCGGACAGGGACGCCCGGCTCTCCACCGGCGATCTAGGATTGGCAGCATGAACAAGCGCTTGGTCGCGCTACTTGCTCCACTTATCGGTCAGCTCTTCGAGAGCCGGATAGGAGCTGGGCTTGACGACAGTTTGCTCTGGCGGTTGCACGCCCGAGCGAATGGCCTTGATCATGATTTCGAGAGCCAGGCCGGTGGTGGGCGGAGTGATAACCGTCGCCGCCAGCTGTCCTCGACGCACCCATTCCTGGCCAGTTTCCCGTACACCGTCAACTCCAGTAAACGGCAGGCTCAGCCAGTCTTTCCGGGCCTGAATTTCCGGTACTTCCTCGAAGGCTTTCCTGGCGCCGATGGCCATGACATCATTCTGACTGCCGATCAGGCGAATCGCCATTTGCTGGGATGTACCCAACGCCAACCACGACTTGACGGCTCTGTACCCGCTAGCCTCCGTCCAGTCTCCCCGGAGGACCCTCGGGATCACATTCGCGGGTTTGGTGGATTGCATCCCCGCAGTGCGCTGCCGGGCAACCTCGCCGGTCGAAGGTCCCTCGATATACAGGATGGATCCCCCTTCCTTCAGGAGCGCCGCAAACTGTTTTCCCTGGATTCTTCCAGCCTCTTCTTGATCGGTGGTGACGACAAATACCGGG
>Ga0181530_10002396_pt1 | contig 22279 bp, 20 predicted proteins | sample PEATcosm2014_Bin_42_FD_119769 | JGI IMG/M metagenome (GOLD analysis project Ga0181530, IMG submission 119769) | Peatland microbial communities from MTU Mesocosm Facility, Houghton, MI, USA - PEATcosm2014_Bin10_60_metaG | ecosystem: Environmental > Terrestrial > Soil > Wetlands > Peat | place... | reverse complement strand
TGCCGCCGGTGACGGCAAGCATGTTGAGGTCGCTCATCAGGTGGCCTTCCAGTTGTCGATCTGCATGCGAAACCAGCGGAGGAAGGATGAACTCAACGATCAACAAAGTTCCGTCCGGCGGAATTACCGCGCGGCAGTTCTTGACAATAGTAACCGCATCCCCGTCCTGACGCCCGTGCAGTACATGTTTGAGCATGTATACATCGGCGCCCGCCGGAACCGATTGCGTCAGATCCGCAGTAATCAGTTCGCATCGGGAGGAAGGATCTTCCTCCGCGAAGCGAGTTTTGGCCGCATCCACGCTGGATTCGAGGTCCACAAGCATGCCTCGCAAACGCGGGTTGAGTCCAAGCACTGCAAGAATGAGCGCCCCGCCGCCGCCGCCGAGGTCGGCGACCACCTTCGCGCGGGAAAAATCCCACGCACCGGCGATGGGCGCGTAATCTTCTGCCGGAGCCGTACCCATCACCGCGCGAAAAATAGAATCAGCTTCGCTATCCTGTGACCACCGGGAAGGTATTTTCGGATCGCGAATCTGAGAGGCCCGCTTACCAGTCCGAACACAGTCGGTAAGCAGGGACCAGTCGTCGGCAAGCAGATCTGCCCAAAAGACGACGGCTGACCAGGCGGACTGAGGCACATCCCTCCGCAGCGGTTTGCCAAAAGGAGTCAGCCGAAAGTGTTCGGGCGTCACCTCCTCCGTCACGCCGATGCTGGCGAGTGCGCGCAGCAGGCGGTACATCGCATTGGCATCTGCTTGACACTTTTCGGCCAGGAAGCCAACGCTACGCACCTCGTCTCCAAGTGCATCGGCAACGCCGAGACGCGCAGCCGCGCAAAGCACGCGGCTGCGGGAATACGCCATTGCCATTTCGAGGAGCTTCGCATTTGTCGTGACATTGCCGATGCCGCTGTTAGCTTGGGCCATAAGATCAAATCCAATGTACTCATCGCGGACGAGCCAAGTCCAGCAGTAAATTTGGATTAGTACCCAAAAACGCGCCGGGCTCCGCCGATCGAGCTTCAGGATCGGCCCCCGTCGCGATAGATCCCGATATGTCCCGGTCACGTCCGTTGACGCGTAACGCCCGCCGCATGGAAGTGCCGACTGCCGGTCAACGAGCCAGGTGAACACCACCGGGGTTTAACCCAGGCCCTAACCCGCATGTCTCGCCGACTGGCGGCTGGGACAAAACCCGGCGAGAAAAGCGCCTTAGTGTCCCGTCACCGCCGATTCCAGGCTGCGCACTTTGGCGGAGAGAGTGGTGCGCTTGAGACACAACATCTCCGCCGCGGCCTTCTTGTTGCCACCGGTTTTACGCAGGGCCTGCTCCAGGATACTGCGCTCGATCTGTGCCAGGGTCCGCTCGTAGTCCATGCCTTGATCGGGCAACGAGATGACCGGAGCATCGACTGGCCCCATCCGGGAGCGGGAAGGAGCGGGAAGCGCAAAGTCGGCGGGCGCCAGCGTACCGCGGTCGCCACTCAGGGCCACCGCCATGGCGATGAAGTTTTCGAGTTGACGCACGTTGCCGGGCCAGGAATAGCCGGACAGCCGCTCTACGGCTTCCGGGGAAAGGGACTTCAGGGCAATGCCTTCCGATTTGCAGATCTTCTCGACCAGGAAAGGCGCGATCACCGCGATATCCTGCCGCCGTTCGCGCAGCGGCGGCATGTGAATGGGAACCACGTTCAGCCGGTAGTAGAGGTCTTCGCGGAATTTGCCGGATTCGATGCGTCCGTTCAGATCGCAATTGGTGGCGGCCACTACACGCACGTCCAGACGAATGGTCTCGGAGCTGCCGAGTCGCTGGAATTCCCGTTCCTGCAGCACGCGCAGCAGTTTGGCTTGCAGGTCCAAAGGTAAATCCCCGATTTCATCCAGAAATAGGGTCCCTCCCTGAGCCTCTTCGAACCGGCCGACCCGGTTCTGGACCGCGCCTGTAAATGCGCCGCGCACATGTCCGAACAATTCGGCTTCCAGGAGATATTCCGGCAGCGCGCTGCAGTTGACAGCCACCCACGGCGCCCGGCGTCGAGCGCCGGCCAGGTGCAGGGCGCGCGCGGCCAGTTCCTTGCCGGTCCCGGTTTCGCCGGTAATCAGGACGGTCGAGCGCCGGCCGCCGACCAGCCTGATAATATGGCCGACCCGGCGCATTTCGCGGCTATCGCCAATCAACAGCCGCTCCCACTCTTCGCGCCCCACCTGTTCGGCCAGGCGGGCCAGGTCGCGCATGCGGCGTTCCTCGATGGCCTGCTCGATCTGCGCGGCGGCCTCAACGCCCGAGGCGAGGAATTGGTACACTCCCAGCCGGGCCAGGCGGACCGCATCGAAGACCGAGGCGCGGGGGTCGCGAATCAACACGGGAATCGATGGAGCGAGCCTTTGCACCGCTTCCAAAAGTTCGCAGGGAGTCCAGCCGATTGCCGGGAAGCTCAGGACGATGGCGCTGAAGTCCGTCTTGCGGAGGACTCCGAAGGCTGCTTCGGGAGGCAGCCACTCGATGCCGTAAGTTATTGCAAGCATGGAGTACTCCTCCCCGGGAAGGGGTGGCTCGGTGGCAATCCAAAGAAGTTTTTGGGCCTCCATGGCGGTTACATACAGCTATCGGCGGTGGCCGCGAAAACTTTAGCAAAGAGTGTTCTTTTGATGCACTCAGGCTAAAGGGTAGGCGGGGGGATGCCGATATGTAGCACAGCGGCAGGAATGGCATGCAGGTATGAAAGTCTATGACGTGAATCTGACGGGCCCTTCGGCCAGCGAATCTGGACGGCCCCAGGAAACCCAGAAAGCGGATCGGGACAGCAATTCCCGGCCGGCCACGGGGACTTCCTCAAGTGACCGAGTAGAACTGTCGGGCACCATGGCGCGCATCTCGCGCGCGGTATCTTCTTATAGCGCGGACCGGGCCGGCAAAGTGCAAGCTTTGGCCCGGCAATACCAGAGCGGCAACTACCGGCCGGATTCCGCGAAGACCAGCCAGGGCATGGTGGCGGAAGCCCTGGGCAGCGGAACGAGTTAAGATGCCGGCCGCGGACACGGCGGAACATTTGTCAGCGGCCCGCTCGGAAGTGAAGCGGGCTTGCCACCTTCTGGAGGCCGCCAGCCCGGCATCGCTGGAGGCCAGCTCAAGCGCCCTGGAACGGGCGGTCTCCGGCATCGACGACTGCCGGCGCGGGATACGGCCGGGGGTGGCAGACGCCGATGTCAGAGCCGCCGATGTCAGAACCATGCTCCGCCAGTTGCGGGCGGATTTGCGGCGTGCCGGCCGGTTGCTCGAGAGCGCGGCGGATTTCTATCGGGGTTGGGAGCGGATCCTGGGAGCCATGAGTGGCGGGTACACGGCGGGCGGCGAACCCGCAGCGGTGGCGCGCACCGGAAAGCTCTACTGCCAGGGATAGGCTGCGATGGCCAATATCCTCTCCTCGCTCATCTCGGCAGCCGGCGCCCTGGATGCCTTCACCCAGGCGCTCGACGTTACGCAGAATAACGTCGCCAACGCCCAAACGCCCGGTTATGCGGATCAGACTCAGCTCTTGACCGCCATGCCGTTCGCTCCGGCCGACGGAACAACCGGTGGAGTGCGCGCGGCGGAAGTGGTCAGCTCCCGAAACCAATACGCCGAACAGGCCGTTCGCCAGCAGAATGCCTTGCTCGGGCAGGCGCAACAGAACGTCACCAGTTTCACGTCGCTGCAATCGCTGTTCGACATCTCCGGCAATTCCGGGATACCCTACGCGCTCAACAACCTGTTTACCAGCTTTTCGGCGTGGGGGCAGACGCCCACCAGCACGGACGCGCGCCAGAACGTGATCGACAGCGCGACCGACCTGGCCAACGCTTTTCAGCAGACCGCCACCGGCATGGCCCAGGCGGCGCAGAACAACGGCAGCCAAATCGATCAAACGGTGGTCCAGATCAATCAACTGGCGGGGCAACTGGCCGGTTATAACTCGCAGGCCATGCAGGACGCGACGCCGGACGCCGGCTTGGATGCGCAAATCAATTCCACGCTGGAGCAACTGTCGCAGTACGTCAACTTCACCGCCAGCCAGCAGTCGGACGGTTCAGTCACGGTGCTGGTAAACGGGCAGGTTCCGCTGGTGATGGGCGATAAGACCTATGCGCTCCAGGACCAGCCGGTGGCGGCCGATCCCACATCGCCCAATCCGAACGCGCCACCTACCATGAGCATTCTGGCGTCGGACGGCGCCGACATCACCTCGCAGGTCACCAGCGGCCAGCTGGGAGCGCTGGTGAACCTTGCCAACAACGTGTTCCCCCAATACCTGGGCACCGGAAATAACGCCGGCGACCTGAACACCATGGCAAAACAGTTCGCCGACCGCGTCAACCAGCTTTTGACTCAGGGCAACATTTCCGACGGGCCGCCGCCGGTGGCCGGCGTAGCGCTGTTCACCTATGACACTACCAACTCGACCAATGTGGCGCAGACCCTGGCCGTCGACCCGACCGTCACCGCGGACCAGTTAGCCGCCATTTCGACCGGGCCGCCGGAAGTTTCCAACGGAGTTCCGCTGGCGCTCTCCGCGCTGGCCGATCCCCAGTCCAGCGACGACGAAATCAACGGCGCCAGCTTTACCGGATTCTACGGCAACATGGCGGCGGCCATCGGCAGCGGCCTGAACGGCGCCAACGACAGCCTGCAAGTGCAGCAATCGGCGCTGGCCCAGGCGCAGAACCTGCGGCAGCAGGTGTCCGGAGTGTCGCTCGATGCGGAGGCCGCGGTTCTGCTGCAATTCCAGCAGGCCTACGAAGCCAACTCGAAGCTCATCACCGTCCTGGACCAGTTGTCGGAAGACACCATCAACATGCTCACGGCTACTTCCTGAGGACCGCCATGATTACCAGCCTCAATCCCGAATCCGCGCTGTTTATCGCCAACGTGAATCGCATCCAGCAGAGCATCGCCGAGGCCAACAGCCAGGTCTCCTCCGGCTTGAAGATCAACGTCGCATCGGACGCGCCCGACCAGATCGACACGCTGCTGCAAATGCGGGCCGACCTGCAGCAGAACACCCAGGTGCAGTCCAACCTGACGCTCGCCACCACCGACGCCAACGCCGCCGATAGTGCCCTGGGCTCCGCGATCCAACTGATGGACAGCGCGCTGAGCCTGGCCAGCCAGGGGGCCACCGCCACCACGGACGCTTCCGGCCGTCTCAGCATCGCGCAACAAATCCAGGGCATTCAGCAGCAAATGGTCTCTTATAGCCAGACCACCGTGCAGGGCCGTTTCATTTTCAGCGGAGATCAGGATACCCTCCCGGTCTACAGTTGGGATTCGAGCGCCGCGAACTCCGTGGTGCAGAACTCCAATCCGGTCTCCACGCGCGTGATTCAGGACCCGGCGGGTGGATCGTTTCCAGCGGCCCTGACCGCCCAGACCATCTTCGACGACCGCGATCCCACTACCGGCGACCCCAACCAGGACAACGTCTTTAACGCCCTCAATACGCTGTATCAGGCTTTGCAGAACAACGACACGGCCGGAATCAACACGGCCATTCCGCTGCTCAAGTCGGCGTCCGCCCAACTGAATTCCAGTGAGGCCTTCTATGGCAACCTGGAGGACCGAATACAGAATGCCAGTGATTTCGCCAACAACTATAACGTTCAGTTGCAAACGCAGATCAGCCAGACGGAAGACGCCGATATCACGAGCGCCGCAACGGAGCTGACCGAAGGCAACACCGAGCTTCAGGCGGCGTTTGAGATGCAAGGGCAGATGCCACACTCGAGCCTGTTCAACTACCTGGGTTGAGCGCCTCGAAGCGGCCGCGACTACATCGGAAATTGCCGCAAGAGAGCCGGAGGAAACGCCTGGATGAAGCTCAAGCGTGAACTCTCTTCGCAGCCATGAACTTCAGGGTGCGCACGATCAGTTGATGGAACAGGACCAGAATGATCAGCGCCACGATGAAAATCACCCAGCCGGTGGATTCGTGGAAAAAGCCTTCGGCAAGCTCGGGCTTAATCTGAGTCATGATTCCGGTAAACGCAACGCGGCTCCCGTTGGCGACGATGGCGATGGGAACGGTGGCGAAAAACAGCACCACGCGGACCCAGATCCGCTTCTCAAAAAAGTATCCGTACACCAGCGAGAGAAAAGTCAGCGAAAGCAACGAGCGGATCCCGCTGCAGGCCTCCACCACGGAAAGCGTCTGGTGCGGCAGTTCCAGAATATTGCCATCCCGCAGCACGGGAATACCGAGCTGGTCCAGGGCGCCGGCTGCCAGGCGGCTGGCGATCAGTTGCAGCGGGAACGTGATGCGGTTGTATATGATGGCGGGAATCGGGACCATGAAGAACAGCAGGAACAACGGGAAGGCCAGCGCCTTGAGGGTCTTGGTTCCTCGCAGCAGCCAGATCACGCCGATCAAAGTGATGACCACGGCAGTGTGGGTGAGGAATAGTTCCGCCCCCAGGGTGGCGGCAACCAGTTGCGCTCCGCCCAGGATCACTACCACGAGCCCCCACAGGTTCGGTTTGGGTTTGATAGCCAGCAGTTCCTCGCGGTTCTGCCAGATGATGAAACCCGCGATCACTGGCACGAAAAAGCCATGTCCCATATCCTCGTCATTGGCCCAAACGTGCGCGAGAGAATACAAAACAGGCGCGGTGCACACCGCTATCAGCAGGCCGAACCACGCGAGAGAGATCCAAGGGATCTGGGGTTTGGGGGACGCCGGTGCCATAATGGCTGTTCACCAATTGTAGCAAACGCAAGCTGCCGGCTACGTTCGCACGCGCCGCGTGGGTGCGCGCCGCAATTGGTTCGACAACCTGCTCCGCGCGCGCCCTGAAATTGGCTCCGTTCCTAAACCCGTGGGGCAGGCGCCCTCGCCTGCGCCGGACCCCCTGGTCCGGCTCTCCGACCCTTCTCAATCGCCCTCAACGCCGGAATCGCGCGCGCCGGTGAAGCACTGGGGGCTAAACCGCGAACTACTTGGGCGGCGCCGTCCAACCTGTCGCGGTGCAGTAGGCTGTCGTCTGCGAGCCGGATGAGACTGAAAAAACCTTGGTGGCGCAGTTTTTCAGCTTTCCCTCTGCATCGGCCACCGATACTCGATAAGTACCGGCCGACACGACAAAGGTGGCATTGGTTGGCTGCGGCACTTTCTGCCCGTTGATCACTATAGTGGCGCCCTGCGGCGTTGATGTGACGATCAGCTTCCCTGTCTTCTTAGGCGTCTGGGACGGCAGCCCAGCCGGCAGGAGCAGGAGCCAGAATAGGGCGGCTTCAAAAACCGGAGACCTTCTACGAACGCGCACTGCGGTCCTCCTTGTTTAAGTCATGAATGGCAAAGTCGCTGAAAAAGAAAACGCTCAATAGCAGAGCATAAAAGTGGGCGGTGTGGGGCCAAAGAATCACCGGAGCCTCGAGGTCGAAGAACTCGTTCCTGAGCATGAATAGGATTCCTTCGGAGGCTACATACCCGAAGAACACGGAGATCCCCGCAAACGCGCCGCTGGCGAGGGCGGACCACCGCACGTTCGACCGGGCCTGGCCTTTGTTTCCGCTGGCTAAGAGGAAACCCAAGGCGCCCAGCATGGTGGTGCCGAGAGTCGTCAGCAGGCGGTTCATGTCCAGGAAGGCTTGAAGCTGCTGTTCCTGCAGTTGAGTCAAAGATTCGACCTGGGATTCAAAAATCTGTTGCCCCGAAATATAACGCTGGAATTGCCATGCCGCCAGGGCGATGGCCACAGCGCCGATGTAAAAGCCGAGTCTGCCAATCCTCGGACGCCCGATTGCTCGCATCATCTTGTGGATTCCCCCCGGATTCAGTCTCCGGCCCAGATCGCTTTTCATGATACATCGGTCGGCTGCCCCGGGTTGAGGGCTATGTCGGGTGCGGTTTTACCAACCTACACCACCATTCCGTCAGCGCGGCACGATCTCGAACGGCACGGCCGGCAGCGAGCCTAGCGGAATCCGCTGCCGGTTGGCCGGCTGACTGCCGGCCGCGGTGGGCTTCCGCTCCCCGGAGATGGTGATGATCAGGTTCCCGTTTTCGCCGGCTTTGGCTTTGGCCGCGTCGCAGGCGAGCACGAGTTCAGCGCCGTTGGGACCCGGCGTGGTTTCGCGCAGCTCGACTCCCGCCGGCGGGTCGCTCAGCTCGTACACCAGCTTGTCGATGAGGTTATTGGCGGGAAGGACTGCTTCCACCGGGAACCGGACCGTGCCGCCCGCGGGGATTTTCAAAGGCAGTTGGGCCATCACCTGGAGCGGCGCGCGGAAGGTATTGCCGCGGCGGATGGCCACTTTCAAATCCTGCGCGGGAACCAGGTGCCGGTAAAGGAAAGCCTGCATCATGTCTTCCGCCGGAAGCGCCAGCCGCGCCAGCTCGGTTCCGTGGATGGTCGCCCGGCCCTCCACCTGCAAGCTCAATGGCTCCCGCTGGAGCTGCGGCTGCGGCGGGACCGAAAGCGTGAGCCGCACCTGGTCCTGGCCGGCCGGCAGCACCGCGCCCGAAAGCGTCATGCCCTTCGGAGCGTTCTTGAGCGCCAGCCGGATCTCGCCCGAAAACCCGTCCCTGCGAATGGCATGCACGGTGACGGGGACCGTCATTCCGCCGGCCGTATTGATGGCCGAGGGCGTGACGCGCAGATCGAAATCCGGCCGTGGCGCGCTGATGCGCAGCCGGTAGGCGTACTCCGGGCCGCCGCGGTGCTGGGCGTCGTTCAGGTAGAGATAATATGCGCCGTTCACCGGCAGCGTGATCATGATTCTGGAATCCGCGTGGTGCGTTTCCAGGCCCGCGCTCTGGTCTTCCTCATCGTCGTTGAAGGCCAGTTGGCGGCCCGCGGCGTCGGTCAGTTTCAGCACCGAATCGAGCGGCGAATCGAGGCGCCGCGCATAGACTTCCGCCACAAGGGCTTGCCCGGCCCGCCCGGCGAAGCGGAATACGTCCTGGTCGTCCGGCCGCTCGACGCGCCCGTTCACGATAACCGGAAGCTTGACCCGCTGGGCATGCGCGGCGGTGTCGTTGGGCTCCTTCTCCAAAACCTCGGGCAGAGTGTCGGCCTGGAAAGGCCGCGCGCCGGCTGCCGTATACATGCCGGGCCCTTTTCCCTTGAGGTCCATTGTGGCGTGCGCCGCCGGCAGGTTCCAGCCGGCCAGCACGACGCTGGTTTTGACGCCGGCGCGGCCGCCCAGCGGAAAGACGTCGGTCACATACGGCAGCTCGCCGATGGTCAGCCGATAGACGAAATCCTCGCGGCCCCGGTAGATGGCGTCCCTGATCTCGACTGTGTATTCTCCATCCCGGGGAACCACGTAATGGATCACCGGATCCGGATGGAACCGGTAGTCATCGTTATAGGCCGCTTCATTCCCGTCGGCGTCATACAGCGTCAGGACCGCCTGAAACCATCCCGGGACCGCATCCGCCAGGTAGGGGATCAATTCGCGCGCGCTGGCGGCCATCACCAGGCTCTGGCCCGCGTGCGCCTGGAACCGGTAGCGGTCGGCTTCGCCCGGGGTGAACGCCTGGCCCTGTCCCTGCTGCTGCAACGTGCCGATGCGCGGCTTGATCCGGCCATTGACGACCACCGGCAGCGCGATCGCCATATTGGTGGGCGGCTGGATAATGCGCACCTGGTTGACCGGCTGGTTAGCGGCCGGCCGGACGACCTCGGTGGTCTCCTTCTCCTGGACCTCGGGGAGCTGGCCGACACAGAAGACGATCGGGTTGGAGAGGCCTTGCGGCGAAGAGACCCGGAGCTCGCGCCGGCCGGGTTCCGCATTCGGGGAAATCGCGATGCGCAGCGTGCGCGTCTCGGCCAGCACGGGGCTGATGAGCCGGTTGTGATTAAACAGCAGCAGCCTGGCCCGGATATCCACCATTTCGTTCTGCGCCGCGGGGCTCGCCGGCTGCTTCTGCAGCTCCTGCATGCGGTCGCGCAGTTCGGCCGCCTGCATGCCGTTCATGGGTCTCGAAAATTCGCCCACGGTGACTTCCACCCCGCGCCCGGAGACGTACGCGGCGGACACATTGGGCAGGAACTGGCCGCCCATTTGAACCTGGACCGTGGTCCCCTGCCGGCCGCCGGCGGGGAGCACGTAGGCAATATGCGGAATGTTCTGGGCGAAAGCGGCGGGCGCCGCCAGAAGCAGCAGGGCAAGCAGGAGCAGCAGGGCAAGCACTCGATTCTTCGAGCGAACAGCGGGTCCGGGGGGACCCGCGCAGACCAGGGGGTCTGCTCTCCTTACAGAACTGCGCATCAGAGAAGCTCCTTGAGGCGCCCGGCCCCGCCGGTGGTAACGGTGACGTCCAGCCCCAGGGTGTTGGGCATTTTGCCGTCGGGGTCGATGCCGAGCTGCTGATAGATGCTCCCCAGCAGATCGGCAGGGTAGACCGGCCGGTCCTTCACCTGCTCGCCCCTGGCATCCGACGCGCCCACCACGCGGCCTCCTTTGAAGCCGCCGCCGGCCACCAGCGCGCAGAAACAGTCGCCCCAATGATTGCGCCCGCCGTTCCAGGGCGCTTCCCACATCACTTTGGGCGTCCGGCCGAATTCGCCGCTCCACCAGACAATCGTGCTGTCCAGCAGGCCGCGCTCGGAGAGATCCTGGAACAGCGTCGCCAGCCCTCGATCCATTTGCGGCAGTTTCTGGCGCATCACCTGGAAATTCTGGCGGTGCGTGTCCCAGCCCTGGTAGTTGATCGTGATGTAAGGAACCCCGCGCTCCACCAGGCGGCGCGCCGCCAGGCAGGACTGGCCGAACGTGTTGCGGCCATAGCGGTCGCGCACTTCGTCTTTTTCCTGCGCCAGGTCGAACACCTTGCCGGCATCGCCGAGAATCAGCTCGTATGCCTGCTGCTCGGTCTGGTCCAGAGTCTTGATAAGGCCGTCGTCCTCGATGGTCTTCTTGAGGGTGTTGAGCTGATGGAGCAAATCGCGGCGGTCGCGCTGGCGCTTATCGGAGATGCCCTGGGCCACCACGCCTTCCACCGCGAAGCGGGCCTGCGCCGGGTCGCCGCCGGTGGCGAAGGGCCGGTAGCGCTCGCCCAGAAAGCCGTTTTCGGAGAAGCGCCCCTGCGGCTGGGTGAGCACGATATACGGAGGAATCAGGCCAGGCGCGGCTTCACCCTTAAACAGCGAGACCACCGCGCCGGCGCACGGGTAGACCAGCCGCTCGCCCGGCTTCCTGCCGGTCTGCACCGCGTAGGACGCCGTCTCATGAGCGTAAATGCCGTGCGTCATGCTGCGGATGAGCGAATACTTGTCGGATTGTTGCGCCATCAGCGGGAGCAGCTCGTTGATCAGCACGCCATCCGTTTTGGTGGGGATGGGCTTATCGAACGGGCCGCAGTAGTCGTAGCCGGCCGCCGGCTTGGGGTCGAGCGTGTCCAGGTGCGAGGGTCCGCCCCACATCCAGATCTGAATTACCGACTTGGCTTTGGCCGCGCCCGCGCCCGCGCGCAGCGGACCATCGGCGGCGGCCGCTAACAGCCCTCCGCCCAGAAGGCAGCGCAAGGCATCCCGCCGGGAGAATCGCAGAGGTGGGATGCTTCTCAATGACGACATAGAAACTCCGCACTGTTGATCAAGGCCCACGCCAGGTCCACCGCCGCGGGCCATTTATTGCCTTGGACCGACTGAAAATACGCGCTCACGGTCTTCAATTCGTCATCCGTCGGGTAGCGCGACAGAATCGCCAGGTACAGGTGGTCGATGGGGTCGCGCGGCTTGCCGCCGGGTTGAACTTGAACCACAGAACGCAGCGTGGTGCTCTGCTGGATCTTGAGCTGGATATGGCTGGAATTCAGCAAGTGCAGCCGCTGCCCGGTGGTGGGGAGATTGTTGCGCTCCGATCCGAGGCCGGTGTCGCGCGGCGGGCGTCCGAACATCTCCAGAAACGAGCTGCTGATGCTCCCGTCCGGCAGCGCGATGGACCGCTGGTCTTCGGGCAGAAACGTGAATGGCTCGGGGATCGGGCTGGAATAATCCTCGGTGGTCCCGGTGATCCGGCAGATGGCGTCGATCAGCACTTCCGCATCCAGCCGGCGCAGCGGATAAGCCGCGAAATGCACCGCGGCAGCCGGGCTGCCGTCCCGCGGAATGGAGGAGAGTTGATAGACCTGCGAGTTGAGGATCAGCCGGTAAATGTGCTTCAAATCGTAATGCGCCGACACCAGTTCCTGTTCCAGGAACTTGAGCAGCTCCGGGTTGGCCGGCGGGTTGTCCGGCCGGATGTCGTCCGGTTCGTGAACCATCCCGCGGCCCATCAGCCAGCACCAAACGCGGTTGACGGCATTGCGCGCAAACCAGGGATTGTCCGCGGCCAGCAGCCAGTCGGCGAATGCCGCGCGCGGGTCCTGGCCGGGAAGCAGGCGGGCCGGATTGCCGTCCGGAAAAATGGCCGCGGGACGGCTCTTGTTGGGATCGAAGAAAACGATCTCCTCTTTCCATTCGGTGGTCGATTTGTACTCGATCTGCGAAAAAAACGCCGCCATGCCGTCCAGCCGCGCTTTGGGCCACGCGCCCGCCCGCGTTCCCATGAACGTCAGCGCCACGGTTTGCGCGATGGCCTGCGGATCCCGGCTCTGGACGGCCCGGTAGAAGTTGACCTCCGGCACGCGGAAATTGCTGCCGTTCGAAACCAGCAACTGGCGTACGAAGCGGTCGTAGGGGAGGTTGTCGCGGATGGCGGTCCGGATCCAGCGGTAATAGGCCTGTACCGCGTTGGGCCAAAGGTTGATCGGAAACTCGGATTTGACGCGCAGCAGATCGCACCACTTCATGGCCCAGTAGTCGCCGAACTCGGGGCGCTCGAGCAGGCGGTCGATCAGGATGCTGCGCTTCTCGGGGTCGCGATCCGCCAGGAATTTGGCGGCCTCCTCGGGAGCCGGCAGCGTGCCGATCGCGTCCAGGTAGGCGCGCCGCAGAAAAACCTCGTCGGAAGCGGGATTGGCCGGCTGGATACCCATCCGCTTCCAGTCATCGAACACCAGTTGATCGATTCTGCCGTGTGCCACCGGTTCGCCGGCCGTTTCAAATGGAGCCAGGAAGGGCCTGTCGCCGGCCCACGCAGCAGTCGCGATCAGAAGCACGACGAGAGGTATCATGTCGCGGGCCCGGTCCGGAACATGGCGATCGCCTCAATTTCGATCAGCAGTTCCGGCCGGCAGAGGATCGCCTGGATTCCCGTGGAAGCCGGCAGCGGATCGAGTTCCTGGCGCGCGTAAAAGGCCGTGCGCTCCTCGTTGAACGCGGCATAATCCCGTTCGATGTCCCGCAGGTAGCAGGTGGTCCGGACGACATCTTTCCACGTAGCCCCTTCGGCCGCGAGCAGCCCGGTGATGTTCGCGAAGGTGCGCCGCGTCTGCGCGCGAAAATCGCCGATATGAATGCTCTCGCCCGATTCGTCGATGCTGGCGGTCCCGGAGATGAGCAGGATCGCCAGCCCATTGAGGTCGATGCGCAACCCGCGCGAAAAAGAACTGGGCTTGGGATAGTCGAAAGCCTCGTTCAGAACCCTGAGATTGGTGATGCTGCGCTTTTCGATAGGAGCCGCGGCCAGGCTGCTCAAGAGCTCTACGTCCAGAAGTTTCACGATAATACAACCCGATTATCTCCATAAAGTCTCGCCGCGCGGCACCGCGCCCGCAGTGGTACAGGCGACGTCTTTCCACTGGGGCGTTTGGCAAAATGACCCATACCGGGCGGCTTTTGATGCATACAAAGAATTTAAGGCCTGAAAATGACCGATAGCCGGGTCGGGTTGATTTCAACTTATTGGAATAGCGCTTGGCGGCGCGCGCGGCTCGGACCAAGAGAGGCCGACGAGGGCGTCGGCCGCAGTCCAGGGGGACTGCCCCACAATTCAGGGGTGTCGCAAGCTCCGTGTTAGAATGCGCCAGGACCGCAGCAACCTGCCCTATATGCTCGAAAAGCAGCGCGGAAACACCACGCCCGATAGCCCGAATGGCTGGCAGCGCCATCTGGTCTGGCTCAGCGGGGTCTGGGTTTTGCCGCTTTGCTGGATGCTGCGATGGATTCTTCCTCCCTCGACTCTGGCCCCCGGCCTGGTCCTGGTTGCCGCGTGTTGCCTGGCGCCTCTTCCGGCCCTCCTGCTTTCCCGCCGCCGGCGGAATCACGCGCTCCGCGAGGCGGCGAACGCCCGCGAAGCGGCGGAACAACTGAAGCTGCAGTTGGAGACCGTGCGCTATCGAACGGCAAGAATGCGCGAAGAACTGTCGGCCGCCGACCAGCAGGCCCGGCTGTCGCATCAACTGACGCTGCTGGGCCAATTCACGGCCGGCTTCATGCACGAATTCAACAATCCGCTGGCGATCGTGACCAGCCGCATCGAGGTGCTGCTGGAGGAACGGAAGGCGGACGCAGCGCTCTCGAGCGATCTCCAGCAGATGCTGAAGGAGATGCGCTACATGGGAAACATCGCGCGCACTCTGCTGCAGGCGCTGCGGCGCGAGCGCGGAGGCGAGGTCTTCGCGCCCTCGGCTCTGCCTGAGGCTTTGCAAGAGGCACTCGCGGCACTTCTGCCTTCGGCGCATCAGCAAGGGGTTCGAGTAGTGCAGGAAATCGCCGATGTCCCCCGGGTCAACCTGCCCGGACATGTGGTCAGCGAAGTGGTCCGTGGTCTGCTGAGCAACGCGCTGGACGCGCTCAAAGGGCGTGAGAACGCCACCATCTGGATCCGGCTGGAACCGTATCGCACCGCGGGGGCCAAGGTGCTTCTCAGAATCGAAGACAATGGACCAGGTGTTCCCGAGAGTATCCGGGAGCACCTGTTCGAGCCGTTCATTTCCCAAAGTCCGGGGCGGGAGCGGCTGGGGCTGGGACTTTTTCTCGGCGCCAGCCTCCTGGATATGTACGACGGCCGCATGTGGTATGAAGACAGAAGCGGCGGCGGAGCCAGTTTCGTCGTCGAGATACCCCCGGCGCGTTTTACGCGGGGCCAGCCCTACCATTGGTTTGTCGGAGGCAATCCGTCGTGAATCGCATCTTCGTCATTGACGACGAGCCGGCCATGGGCGAGAACATTCAGCGCATGTTGAAGTTTCCCGAGACCACCGTGACGGCCTATGCGGATCCGGTCAAGGGCCTCGCGGATGCGCTCGCCAGGCCCCCCGAGCTGGTGTTGCTGGACATGCGGATGCCCGGCATGTCGGGCGAGGAGGTTTTCGCGCGGCTGCACGAGGCGCATCCGGGCGTGCCGATCGTCTTCCTCACGGCGTTCGGATCGGTGGAAGGTGCGGTGCTGGCCATGCGCAACGGGGCGTTCGATTACCTGCAGAAGCCGTTCAAGCGGGAAGATCTTCTGCTGGTGGTGAAGCGGGCGCTCGCTCACGCGGAGTTGGAGCAGGAGGTCGACCGGCTGAAAGGAAGGCTGGAGGCGCTGGGCGAAAGCGACCATCCCCAGAGCCGCAGCGCCGTCATGGTGGAATTGACGGAAAGAGCGCGGCGGGCGGCGGCAACCGATGCCACCGTAATGATTCTGGGGGAGAGCGGCACGGGCAAGGAGGTGATGGCCCGCTACATTCAAAGCCAGAGCCCGCGCAAGAACAGGCCGTTCGTGCCGGTGGAGTGCAGCGCCCTGCCGGGCTCGCTGATCGAGAGCGAGTTGTTCGGTTACGAGCGCGGAGCGTTCACCGGCGCCGAGCGCACCAAGAAAGGCCTGATCGAATCGGCCGACGGCGGCACGCTGTTCCTGGACGAGATCGGCGATTTGAGCGTGGAACTACAAACCCGCCTGTTTCGCTTCGTCGAAGAGCGCCAGTTGCGGCGTTTGGGAGGCCTCGAGCCGGTGTCGGTGGATTGCCGGATTCTGTGCGCGACGAACCAGGACCTGGCGGCCAAGATCAAGGCCGGCACATTTCGCGAAGAGCTGTACTACCGGCTGGGAGTGGTCACGGTAAGGCTACCCGCGTTGCGCGAGAGGCCGGAAGACATTCCTCACCTGGCCCGTTTCTTCCTGGAGCGATTTTCCCGGCGCTACGGCAAGAGCCTGTCCGCGACGCCTCGATTCTATGAAGCCCTTCTCGGGCAGCCGTGGCCGGGCAATGTGCGGCAGCTCAAGAACCTCATGGAGAAGCTCACGGCGCTTCACCCCGGCGGTGTTCTGGAGCCGGAAGACATCGCCGACGATTTGCAGCCCAGTGGCGCGGCCTGTCATCTTTCCAGCCTTCCGTGGAAAGAGGCGCGGGAACAGTACCTGGCAAGTTTCGAGCTCTCCTACGCCCAAACGCTGTTGGCCCGTTGCGACGGCAACATCAGCGCCGCGGCGCGCGAGGCCGGTGTGGATCGCAAGACGTTTTACGCGTTATTGAAGCGGGAGAAGGAACCGCAGCCCGGGGAATGAACTCGGGGGCTTGTGCATTTAGCAGAGGGCAGCCGTATGGAATACTGGAGTATATTGAAGAGGACAAGGGGTTACTTGCCGCACAATCTCATAGACCCGGACCCGCAGTGGATCGAGAAGCTTCGTGAGATCTCCGACCGTTGCGCGGCGCGGCCGATGCTCGACGCGCGCTCGGACGATGAGTTGGTAGGCTACGGCGAATTTGGGGCTCCGGCCGACCCTGGTGATTGATACGCGGCCGGCTGGACCCGCTGGAAAGCGGTCCGCACCCTCAAAGGCCGCCCCACAAGGCTGGGGAATAGATTCCACAACCCCGCACCAAATGCGGGGAATCAGCTCCCCACATGGATGCTTGATCGCCTGTAGGTAATTGAGATAAAAGAAGCCCTTGCTTGGGCACTGGCGTGCCTTTCCGGCGGCATGGCTCTACCGCGTAGTAAGTCCTGGCTTCCGGCCGTCGTGCCGGTGATGTTGGTCCTCGTTCTGGCTCCACAGCCGGCGCAGGCGATTCCGGCCTTTGCCCGCAAGTTCGGAGTGAAGTGCTACACCTGCCATACCATTCCGCCAGCTCTGAATAAGACCGGCTATATGTTCAAGCGGCTGGGGTACCGGCTACCGCCCGACGAAATGGATGGGACCAAGGCGGCGCCAAAAGTTTCCGCGTTGGACAAGGACATCAAATTCAACATAACCAATACGCTGGCGGTGATCGGCCAGGGCAGCTTCACGGTGGATAAGACAGCCGGCAGCGGCGCCACTCCCGCCTCCAGTTCCAGCTTCAATCTGGATGAAGCCGCGCTGTTTTCGGCCGGGGCGGTGCCGGACACCGGATTCTCCTACATGACGCACTTCGAACTGTATCAGGGCGGCAACACAAACCTGGAACAGGCCATAATCACCTACACCGGAGGCCGCGCCAACAGCAGTTACTTTTTCAAGGTTGGCGAAATGCACATGCAGGAGGGAGAAGGCACGCGGGCAGCCATGTTCTACAACCTGTTCCCGGATCCCTCTCTCCTGCTGGAGAACACCAGCCCCACCAACTTTTCGCTGGACCAGCACCCGGTGGGGATCAACGTGGGATACACGTGGGCTTCGAACTATTTCAAGCAGGTGTTCGCGGTCTCGGGCAAAGTGACCAACGGGCTGAACGCGGACGGCAGCGAGATTCTGTTCAACTCCACCAAGAACTCCAAGGACTACTGGCTCGATGCCGATTACTGGTTCGGCCCCGATGGCGGCGTCACATTCATGACGTACCGCGGCACAAAGGATCAGGTGCAGAACAGCGGAGCCCCGGATGAGTTCACATACCGCCCCACGATCCGGCGTTACGGCGTCTTCGGCAATTACCTGTTCTTCGACAAGCTGGACATTCTGGGCGGCTATCTGCGGGACGATGACGACTGGCAGGATGAGCCGGGCAATCCGCTCACGCACTTCATTTCGAATGGGTTTCGCGCCGAAGTGGATTACTATATCCAGCGAGGCTTCGCTGTGATGGCCAGGTACGACCGCCTGAAGCAGACCATCGCAAACGGGCCGGCGAACTATTCGGAGGCCTGGAACGTCGGCAGCGAGAGAGCGCTCACGGCGCTCGGCAACGTGGTGTTGCGCGCCACTTACGGGAACGAGCGCGATCAGGACCCGACTACGGGCCTGGTGATTACGGACAAGCATTTCAATATCGATTTGCGGTTGATGTGGTAAAGGAGTGACAAATATGAAAAAACTAATCCGGAGAGTGATGATGCTGGCGCCCCTGGTACTGGCGGCGCAGACCAGCAACGTGGTGCTTCCGCAGGATAAGGGGCCGGACAAGATCGATGTGGGCGCCTATCCGGCTCCCCAGCAGGCGGCCTATAAAGTATTCAGCAGCAAATGCTCGAAGTGCCACACCATCGCGCGGCCCATCAACACCATGATGAAGCGCGACGAATGGGAGCGCTACGTCAAACGCATGATGCACAAACCGAACTCCGGCATCAGCGACGCCCAGGGAAAACAGATCTTCGATTTCCTGGTTTTCGACGAGACCGAGCGAAAAGACAAGAACCCGAAGGCCTTTTTCCCGTTCTTGAGCGATGAAGAAATCGAGAAGCTGAAAAAGCAGTAACACGAGGCCGCCATGCGCTATAGCGTAACGGTCCCGGACCAGGAGTACTTCAACCGGAACATTCCGTGCCGTATGGCCTGCCCCATCCACACGGAGTGCGGGCGGTACGTGCAGGCCATCGGGATGTCGCAGGATGAAGAGGCTTATCTTCTGGCCCGCGCCCCGAATCCGTTTGCATACGTGTTGGGGCGCATCTGTGCGCACCCGTGTGAAGATGCCTGCCGGCGCGGCAAGATCGACGAGCCCCTGGCCATCTGCGCGCTCAAACGATATGCCACCGAGCGGCACAACCTGGGCGCCGGACATGATCCGGCGCGCAAGCGGCTGTCGCCCGCACCGAAGCGCGGAATGAGCGTTGCCATTGTGGGGGCGGGTGTGTGTGGCCTCACCTGCGCTCACGACCTGGCGCTGTTGGGGTACTCGGTGGAAGTCTTCGAGTCGGCGCCGGTCCCCGGGGGAATGCTCTACCTGGGCATTCCCCACTTCCGGCTTCCCCGGGAAATCATCAAGATGGAAGTCGACAACATCCTGGCCATGGGGGTGACGCTGCACACGCGGGTGACGGTGGGGCGCGACATTTCGTTTTCCGAATTGCGCTCCCGGTTCGACGCGGTGCTGCTGGCGACAGGCCTCAACAAGGGCCGCGAACTGAACATTCCGGGCGCGCACCTGGCGGGCGTTTACAACGGCATCGATTTCCTGATCAACGTCAACCTGGGTTACGAGATCGAACTGGGAAAGCGGGTGGCAGTGGTGGGCGGCGGCAACGTGGCCATCGACGTGGCGCGCGCCGCGGTGCGGCTGGTGCACGAGTCGTGGGATTCGGGCGCCTCCGAATCCGGCGCGGAGAGCCTGCAGCCGGCCTTGGATGCGGCGCGCATGGCGCTGCGGTCGGGCGCCGAACAGGTATGCCTGGTGAGCCTGGAATCGCGCCAGCAGATGCCCGCCTGGCAGAGTGAAGTCCACGAAGCCGAGCACGAAGGTATCGCGGTGGACAACGGGTGGGGGCCGAAGGAGATCGTCGGCGCGGACGGCCTGGTGACGGGGCTCAAGGTGCGCGCCTGCGTTTCGGTCTTCGACGAAAACGGCCGTTTCAACCCGGCCTTCAGCGACCAAGAGAAGGTGATCCCGTGCGACACCGTGGTGCTCGCCATCGGACAACAGGCGGACTTGTCCTTCCTGGGCGGCGACAAAGAGGTGCAGGTGACGCCGCGCGGAATTCTCAAAATCGACGAGAACCTGATGACGACGGCTCCGGGTGTCTTCGCCGGCGGCGACGTGGCGTTTGGACCGCGCGTGCTGGTGGAAGCCGTGGCCAACGGGCATCGCGCGGCCCGGTCGATCCACGTCCACTTCCACGGGAAAAGCACGCAGACCGTGTTGAGCCGCTTTCGCATCTTCAACAACTGGGAGATGCCGCGCGGCTTCCTGGGAATTCCGCGGCAGACCATGCCGGTGCTGCCGGCCAACCGCCGCATCGGGATCGCCGAGGTGGAACTGGGATTCGATGAGGCGCAGGGACGGGCGGAAGGGCTGCGCTGCCTGAAGTGCCAGGTCAACACGATTTTCGACGGCTCGAAGTGCATCCTGTGTGCCGGATGCGTGGATGTCTGCCCGGAAAACTGCCTGCGACTGGTGGACCTGACCCAAGTGCAGGGCGATGAGAGGTACGACGCCTTGATCCGAAGCCGCTACGGCATGTCCGCCGCGGAACTTCCCGCGGGCCAGGCGGGCGCCATCATTAAGAACGAAGAGAAATGCATTCGCTGCGCGCTCTGCGCCCAGCGGTGCCCCACCCAGGCCATCACCATGGAGGCCCTGGAGCAGCAGGAGCGGGAGGTATTCGAGTGAGGGCGCGGAGAATTTCGAGGAAGAATATTCAACGCGGAGACGCTGAGGCGCGGAGAATGGAGAGAATTTTGGCGGCCTTGGCAAGGATTCAAGCGATGAGCCCTACGGAGAGAAACGCATGAAGCGACGGTCCTTTGTGAGTTGGGGCACGGCCGGGCTGGTCGCCCTGTGCTCCGCCATCGGCGTGAGCCTGGGAGCGGTGGTGAGGTTCCTGACGCCGAGCGTATTTTACGAGCCGCCGCAGACGTTCAAGATCGGCAACCCGGCGGATTTTTCTTACGGCCCTCCCACGTTCCTGGCGGACGAGAAAATCTTCGTGTTCCGCGACCCCGAGAAAGGGTTCGCCGTGGCCAACGCCGTCTGCACTCACCTCGGCTGCACGGTGGGGTATTTCCAGAGCGACGAGAGCTTCCATTGTCCGTGCCACGGCAGCGTGTTCAAGGCCGATGGCACGGTGCAACACGGCCCCGCACCGAGGCCGCTCGAGTGGTTCGAAGTGACTCTGGCCCGCGATGGACAACTAAGAGTGGATAAGGACCACACCGTCCCCGCAAGTTATCGCCTTATGGTGTCAGCATGAATCCGTTACGAGAGGCCTGGCAGTCCATCGTTCGGCGGGACCCGCTGTCCACCGACAAGGGGAAGTCCGAACTGGTCTTCCTCAACGTGTGGCTGCACATTCACCCCGCCAAAGTGAAGAAAGAGAATCTCAAGGTGAAGCACACCTTCTACCTGGGGTTCATCACCTTCTTCCTCTTCCTGGTCCTGGTTACCACGGGCGTCGCGCTGATGTTCTACTACCGGCCCAATCCGCCTCAGTCATACCAGGACATGAAGGACCTCCAGTTTGTGGTTTATCTGGGAAGCTTTCTGCGCAACATGCACCGCTGGGCGGCCCATGGCATGGTGATTTGCGTCTTCCTGCACATGTGCCGGGTCTTTTACACGGGGTCTTACAAGCGGCCGCGCCAGTTCAACTGGGTGATTGGGGTGGTGCTGTTCCTGCTCACTTTGGGACTCTCGTTCACGGGCTATCTTCTGCCGTGGGACCAGCTCGCCTTCTGGGCTATCACGGTCGGCACAAACATCGGCAGTTACGCTCCGTTGGTGGGCGCGCGCATTCGCGAGTTGCTGCTGGGAGGCCACACGGTGGGTGAGTCGGCGTTGCTGCGCTTCTACGTGCTGCATGTAGCGGTGTTGCCCGCGCTCATGACGCTGCTGACCATGGTGCACTTCTGGCGGGTCCGCAAGGATGGAGGGCTCTCGCGCCCGGTCTGGAAGTTAAAGGACGAGAAATCCGCGCAGTTAGTCACCATTGGAGCGCCCGACACCAGTGCTCCACTGGCGGCGGTTCCGGCTTCGAAGGACAAGACCTATGGCCTCATGGAGGTGGTGACCGGCAAACCCATCTTCGAGACCGTGAGCATGGAAGAGGAGGAAGACACCGTCTTTTCCTACCCGTATGCCTTTTTCCGCGAGGGCATCGCTTTGCTGGTAACGGTTACTACCGTGATGGCGGTTTCGCTCTTCTGGAAGGCGCCGCTGGAGGAGTTAGCCAATCCGGCCAAGACGCCTAACCCGGCGAAAGCTCCGTGGTACTTCCTTGGTCTCCAGGAACTGGTCAGCCACTCGGCGTTGCTGGGCGGCGTGATCGTGCCTACGCTGGCCGTGCTGGCGTTGATAGTCATTCCCTACGTCGATTCGAATCCCAGCCGGCGGCCGGCCGATCGGAAGTGGGCCATCCGGGCGTTCACCCTCTTCGTGGTGGTCAATGTAGTCCTGATCATCGTGGGAACGTTTTTCCGCGGCCCGGGTTGGGCGCTGGTGCCGCCATGGGTCCACATTGCGGGGGCCGAGTAAATGGAACGGAGACTACCGCAGTTCTTCTTCGCGTTGAGCATGATCGTGCTGGCCCTGATGCTGGGGGCCATCTGGCAGGCCGGCTCCCCCGCGTGGA
>Ga0181530_10002394_pt1 | contig 22301 bp, 20 predicted proteins | sample PEATcosm2014_Bin_42_FD_119769 | JGI IMG/M metagenome (GOLD analysis project Ga0181530, IMG submission 119769) | Peatland microbial communities from MTU Mesocosm Facility, Houghton, MI, USA - PEATcosm2014_Bin10_60_metaG | ecosystem: Environmental > Terrestrial > Soil > Wetlands > Peat | place... | reverse complement strand
GACGCATATTTCGCAGATGGGCTTACGGAGGAACTGATCGTCCGACTGTCAACGGTCAGCGGACTTAGAGTAATAGCCCGAACTTCCGTAATGAGATTCAAAGATTCAACCAAGAGCGTGAGCGAGATAGGAACTGAGCTTAAGTCAGGCACATTACTCGAAGGAAGCGTTCGGAAGACAGCGAACAGAATCCGGGTCACCGCTCAACTGATCGACGTTGTAAGCGAAGAACACCTATGGGTGCAGAATTACGATAGACAACTTGAAGATGTTTTTGCGATTCAAATAGAACTTGCCACGAATGTTGCGGAAGCTCTTAAAACGCAACTTCTAACGGAAGAAAAAGAATATCTTGAGAAGAGACTGACGGGAGATCTCGACGCGTACACGCTTTACTTGAAGGGCAGGGTCTGTTGGAACGAGAGATCCAGAGATTCTCTCACGAAAGCGGTCGAATATTTCGAAGAGGCGATCGAGAAGGACCCTGAATTTGCTCGTGCCTACTCTGGGCTGGCTGACTGCTACGTTGTACTTGTGAACCACGGATACCTACCTCCGAAAGAAGGCTACAAAAAAGCAAGGAACGCTTTGACGAAAGCGCTCAGCCTCGACCGAGCACTTGCCGAAGCCCATACTTCGCTTGGAAACATTCTGAGCAACGAATGGAACTGGTCTGCAGCGGAAGAGGAATTCTCCGAAGCCATAGAAGCTGAGCCTAACTTCGCAAAGGCCCATCACTGGTATTCCATCCACCTCCTAAGCCTAGGCAGAATTGAGGAGGCAATCAATCAACTGAAGATCGCGGAAGATCTTGATCCACTGTCCCCAATGATACATGCATATGCGGGCGGTCTCTACATTTACGCTCGACTGTACGACGATGCGATGAAAGAACTCGACCGGTCACTCGAGCTTGATCACAATTTCGTGCCAGCGCATGCTAACCGATCCGATGCGTGCCTGGCTAAGGCTAGGTTCGACGAAGCGCTTGCGGAATTGCAGTGGGTGATGCGCCGAGTCCCAGCGACAACGCATTGGAGAGTTGAGCTTGGATTCGTTTACGCTATGTCCGGCAGGAAGAAAGAGGCGGAGCAAATTCTCAAAGAGTGTGAAGAGGCCGCTACCCGTGAAGACTTGGAACCTCAGCGCTTAGCGATCATTCATTCAAAGGTGGGCAACCTGGACCGCGCATTTGAATGGCTCGAAAAGGCTTTCAAAGTTCGTTCAATTACTCCTTTCCAAGTCAAACTAGGACCATTCTACGATACTATCACATCAGACCCAAGGTTCGATGAATTGGTTAAGAAAACCGGCGTGATGGAACAGGCACCCCGCCAGGGTGAAGTCAATTCAACGTCGGATCTGGATTGAATCAAGAAAAAATGAGGAGATGGCGTTAGTACAATGAAGAATCGGAAATATGGTTGGATCCCAGATCCTCCGGACCGACGAGATCACCCATACGTAGCGCCGCCCGAAATCCTCGCAAAGCTCCCGTCAAGGACAGACCTCAGACGGCGGTGCCCCCCAGTTTATGATCAAGGTAACCTTAACAGCTGCACCGCAAATGCGATTGCTGCGGCAGTGCAATTCGATCTGAAGAAACAGAAGCAAGCAAGATTCAAGCCGTCCCGACTATTTCTGTATTACAATGAACGAGTCATGGCGGGCACCGCGAAAGCAGATTCAGGAGCCCCGCTCCGTGATGGAATAAAAACCGTGGCAAAAGTTGGGGATTGTCGCGAGTCGCTGTGGCCGTACGTCATTTCGAAATTCGCCGAGGCGCCTACCCGACTGTGCTATGTTCAGGCTAGGAAATATAGAGCGGTAAAGTACCAGCGGTTAACCCATAAGGCCAAGCAACTCAAAGGTTGTCTCGCTTCAGGATACCCATTCGTCTTCGGATTCAGAGCGCACGCAAGCTTGGAAAGTGCGAAAGTTGCGAGGACTGGCCACGTGTCAATGCCTGCGCCGGGGGATAAGCCGATAGGGGGTCACGCTGTGATGGCGGTGGGCTATGATGACTCAAAACAGTGGTTCATTGTACGGAACTCATGGGGGAAATCGTGGGGCATCAAGGGATATTTCACACTTCCATACGCCTACGTACTCGACGAACATCTGGCTCTCGACCTATGGACCATACGCGTGATCACCTAGTAATCCAGATAGCACTCTTCAACTCCGAGAATTCGGAAGTTACAGGTTGAATCCTCGGGTCAATGAATCCCCACAATCGATTCTTTCAGCGCAAACCGCACACTGGACTGATAGAATAGCAGAAACAAGTATAATCTGTAAAGAAAGAGTTGGCGATGAAGATGAAAGATCACAAAATTATTCGCTTCCTTGAATGAGATAATTGTTAAATACGACTTGACCTGGCGGTCCTTTTTTCATGAGCACGATAAGCGACTCAAAGAAATATGTCGCTGAACTCGTCGGCACATTTGTGTTGGTCTTCATGGGTTGCGGCAGTGCGGTACTTGCCGGTAAGGAGATTGGTTTCGTTGGGATCGCCTTCACTTTTGGGTTGTCGGTGTTGGTGATGGTGTACGCTATTGGAGGTATCTCGGGCTGTCACATCAATCCGGCGATATCGATCTCGATGCTCGCTTCAGGCAAGATGAAAGTTAAGGATACAGCTGTTTACGTTGTAATGCAATGCTTAGGAGCTGTGATCGCGTCGACGATGCTCTACGGGGTGGCTTTGGGAATGCCAGGATATAGCATCGCTCTGAACGGTTTGGGTCAGAACGGATACGGCGCCGCCTCTCCCGGGGGTTTCTCTATGCTTTCCGGGTTCATTGCTGAGGTCGTATTAACGTTCATTTTCTTGCCTGTGATATATGGTTCCACTAGTGAGGCAGTGCCGAAAGGTTTTGCAGGCATCCCAATCGGACTAAGCCTCGTCATGATTCACTTGGTGGGTATACCTATAACGGGCACTTCAGTGAACCCGGCCAGAAGCCTCGGACCAGCACTCTTAGTCGGAGGCGTTGCTTTGAGTCAGCTTTGGCTGTTCTGGGTTGCACCAATTATCGGAGGGCTTCTCGCCGCGGCCCTATAGCGCTTCCTTGGATCCAGATAGAGAATAAGGTCATCTCTGAGAATCGTGACACAGACCCCCGGCATTCTCAACGTGACTGAAATCTCAGAACGAGGACCGTTCAAAATTACGACGGCCGCACTCTACGAGAGTCCCTTAAGTCAACTTATCCTCCCGGGAGTGCTCAGCCTTGAGAGTGTTTCCTCGGCACCAGCCACAAGTCTAATGATCTTCCTTACCTCAGCGCATTGATTCGCGTACATCTTAGCCGTCTCAGAATCGCCTCCCATCTGTGCCGAAACGCACTTGTCGAAAAGTTCCTTCTGTCTGGTCTGCAACTTATCCTTCCAAGCCACCAGCTTCCTGAATTTGTCGCTCAGGAGCTGGACCCTCTCGTTCTGCTTCACCGCTATCATCGGCTGAGCAGCAGAAAAAACTCTCTTTACTATCCACTCTTTCCTCTCAAGGACCCTGAGCACTCTGTTGGTTTTGCTCTTGGTCCAGCCAAGTTTCTCAGATATCCTCTCAACGCTCAATCCTTGATTCTCAGAGATGAACCGAAAGAGTCTGTTGGAATCACTTTCTCCCACGTTTCTCTTAACCCGCTGCATATGCCCCACTCACAATACCGAACTCTTAACCTTAGAGAGTTGCTGCCCGAAAATTCATTGCGAATGACATGGATTTTTGCAATTGGAATGAGAGACGGACTCGACGCAGCAATGAGAGGCATTGAAATACGTTTGGGCGAAATCAAACTTCCCAAGAAACTTGAAGACTACTTCAACAACTCTAGAGCAGACTACTTGGCACACAATACTGTTCGACAAAATCTGAACCGTTACATGAGCATATGTTTCACTGAATACAAAATGCATCCCAACACAAACTCAAATAACATAACCACATGTGACGTACGATCAGATGTTCAATGCAGCCTGAATCCGTGAAATATTGTTGCAAATGTGGCGCACTTATGGTTCCGATCGGAGACAACGTTCAGTGCCCACTCTGCCATCACAGTGAATTTCCTGTCAGGGTTTCGTCACGTTCAGAAACTGGGCTTATGAAATCATACACCACACAGACCTGCCCCAAGTGCGAGGGTGGAATCTCAAGTCGCGATACCTATTGCCCGTATTGCGGTCAAAATCAGAGGTCGACACCACATACTCGACCCTGATTGAACCAGCCAAACGGTTTTCGAAGCTCTAAAGCCAAAAGGAGAGTTGGCAGAACCGATTATTTGATCCTATAAGTCCAGTACCTATGAGCGAAGAAGTTACTTGCACCTGAAGCCCCCGAAGCGACCCAGCTGGAGGCCAAGTACCAGATATGGACGTAGGTTGTGAGGGAATAAATCAAGCAAGTGGAAATCACTAAACCGCATCCCCACACAAGCCAATGGATGCACACCTGTCTCTTAGTGGTGTAAGCGGCTTGGCCTTTTCTAACTGTGAAAGCCCAATACTTGTAACCGCAAAACGCGAACACTTGTCCCAGGACTACCGCAATCCAATTCGAGTACACGTACCAGAGATGCCCATACTCAGTGAACGCGTACAATAGAACCGAACTTAGCACCACAGCACTTCCGCCTATCGTACAGAACTTCACGGCTTGCATTCCGAATTTATCCCATAGTTGCCGCACTAAGGGATTGCCGATAATCATAGTCGCTTACCCTATTTTTGGGGCCGATGAATAATTAAGATAACTGGGAATGGTCGCATATTCGATCAACCACGGAAAACTGCATACCCGAGAAAGGAACGGCGTAGTAGCGCAAGTCGTTGTGACGTTCGGACGATTAATCGTAGTTGAGTTCGTGTGTGTGCGCCCTCAGACCCCAGGCATACCGAGAATATCTGCATTGCAGGTGAGCTAGCAATAACGTTCCTCATGCTCACAATCGGCTCTACGGCAGGCGCCGTAGGATTGACACCGTCGAGCTACGAGTAAGATGTTAAACCAACGAAGCTACGGCAAAGCCACATGCCATTAGGGTGATGGTTGAGAGAATGAAAAGGACGTTTGACCCCAGCGCCGGGACCAAGTCGGAGGTCCGATTGTAGTTTTTCAAAGTAAGCCGACCGGCCTTGTACGCAATTGGCAAGCTCAAAAGCGAAATAAGCACTGGGAAGGGCGCTGCACCCACTGCGACAGCAAGCATGATTGAAGCGTAAGTTGCTGCTTCGCCTGCGACGTAAAGCCAAGCAGAGCCTTTCTTTCCCAACAGTATTACAATGTGGCGCCTACCCCCAGCCCTATCGACCTCCGCGTCCGGGAACTCGTTGAGGAACAGGAGCAAGGCGACGAGAATTGTGATGGGGATTAGTATGGCGATGCCTGCTGCGTCGATTAAACCAGTCTGCGTAATATAAACTCCCAAACCCATGAGCCCGAAGCCGGAGCCAGCAACAATTTCGCTTAGAGCTGGCACCCGCGAAAGAACTGGTGTGTAGAAGACGATTATGATCGCTCCATAGACGATTAGGGGAAGAAGTACGTTGAACAATCGTACCAAGAAGTAGACTCCAATCAGAGCGGCACAGATTAGGGTAAACAGACACACCGCAAGTGCTTGCGAGGGCTTCATCATGCCCTTGACGAGTATGTCAACTCCGCCGCTGAAAGGTGTCTTGGGGGTTTTAGCGTCGATTTTGGAGCGGTAGTCGAAATAATTGTTGAAGGCGTTCACTGACGCGTGCGTCAGCAGAGCTCCGACCATGACGAGGGCAGCGTCAATCGGAAGGAATGTCCGATGCGAATAGAAGGCGGCTGCTAGGCCAGCGAGCACGATGACGAAGGTTAATGGGAGGAAGTTTGCTCGAGTTATTGAAACTAGGTTGCCCAAAGGCTACCTACCAGCCCGCTACACCCGAACGCCATCTCACTGTTTTAACTTACGGTTTCAAATTTAGCCTTGGAATGGGTGTACTCGAAATATGCAGGCAGGGCGCCTTTGATAAGGCCAGCTGTACGACGTAGACTTTCTACCTACGAACGACGCGAGCTCGTGCGTTCGTTGCGACTTCTTTGAGCTTTCCTTTCATTTCGAACTTTCGATTGTTGGGCCGCTCGACTTACGGACATATTCGGCTCCGAACAATGCGCCCACGCCCATGAGTAATCCGCCGGCCGCGGCGATGTAGAGGAAAGTCATATTCAACGTGATCATGGCGTAGAGGTAGCCAAAAACGAATGTGACGATCGCACCTAGGAGGTACAGTGAGCCAACTGTCTTCCTTGCCTTGCCTGATATTCCGTAGGTTTCAAAGATCAGTATACTCGTTACTAGCGCGGGGAGCATGTAGAAGGTGAAGTCTTGATGGAACCTCGTGTATGCCGCGTCGAAACCTATTCCGGCCGCCATGTAGAACGACTGGTTAAACTCAATGTAATAACCGGTAACTGGGATTAGTAGGTAAATGAGTATCCACGCTACAATCAAGGAAACGAAGAGCGGATCCCTTAACAAGGGTGTGCCGTTAGTCGTCTTACCTTTTCTAGCATACAATAGGAGAGCAATCAACACAAAGGCAGCGCCAAACGCCACAATGCCAGTGATTGAATCATCCAAGGCGAGACCATTCGGGCCAGACTGGAAAAGTGTAGGTATTACGTAGTTCCCCACACCTGAAACAACGTAAAGCCAAATGCTTCCAACCAACCCAACAGCCATAATAATGAATCCAATTGTGGAGATCGCTTTTTCTCTTTTCTCCCATTTCGCGTATCCATAGACAGCGGGGGTTAGGGTTACTATGGCCGCCATGACTGATGGCAGCATGAGATGTGAATGGCTGGTAACCACGTTCTCGGTCCAGGTTACGACAGCGGTGGAATTATAGTATCCAAGCACGGGATACATGGTGCTGTTGATGTATTGCGGAACGATTGATGGCCACGGTCCGAACCATGTCATCCAGCCTGACATATCACCCATCAGAGCCGCAATCAGGATGCCGACGGCGCAGAGAAGCACGATATAGTACGGAAAGCCAATGTGCCTATACCCTTTGGGTGACGTTCTCAGAGAGTTGAGCATAGTTACGATCAGGAAAAATACTGCCTCTCCGCCTATCCCAATAGAAACGACCTGTGTCCAAACCGGGATTCCATAGGCGAAAGTATTGTAAACGTCAAAAATCGCGCCGACAGCCGCGAGAGGCGCTGCGAAGAAGCCACCGATGAGGACCATGTGCTTCAAATGTGTGCCAAGTTTTCCTTTCAATGAATCCAATCCGAGAACCACGAGAGCTAAGGCCGCGAGAGCAATCATCCACGGGATGTAAGCTCCATGGTAGTAGAGGACAAGCCGCCAGAAAATATCTGGAGTCCACGCATTATTGTAGTCAGCGTCCAGCAGCGGGGTAAAGTTGTTAACAATCGGCGCAAGAAAGCCGATCACCAACGCCCAGATGATGCTCCACCAAATCACGAATTTCGCGGTGAAAAATTCATTTCTTGACAAATAGTCTTCCTAGCTTGGTGAAGGGAATGATGCATATATCCAACTTTCGGTCGCCGGCAGCCTCAGGTTCCCCTAGTGGCTCTTGAGGAATTGGATGATTCCGGGACTGCGGGGACTTGTCCCGTCGTCCACATGTAATATACGAAATTTCTTGTATTCTCCAAACAGAGTCGGCGGCTGGTACTCTGCTGGGGATTCTGAACCCAATTTACGGGATTATTCTGATGGGGTTGTGGTGTTCTCGCGGCTTCAGCCTTCCGTGAAGACGTAATTGTCAATTTTCTTTTCTGATAGGTTTATCACCAGTCCGCGTAGTACGCCACTCACGTATTCACTGCCTGGGTTGAAACATTGTGTCTTCCCAATCTTCGATACTCCTCTCGATTCATGGATGTGTCCATGTAGACCTGCTAGAGGTTGGAGTTTTTCTATTACTTTCCTAACAGACGTTGATCCTACATGAGCCATTTCAGGTTCACCTCCCGGCGTTAGGACCGGGGCTAGGTTTGCATCAAGTTTCGGTGCTACGTCAAGTTGTGTGTCATAAGGTGGGCAATGGAAATTGAAGAGGCTCGTTTCAGGCTTACTTAACCCAGCCGTCGTTTTCTCCAGACTTGATAGCAAGACCTCTTCAGATACGTCGCCCGGACAATTCCAAGGCGTCATGTTCGAGTATCCCACACTGGGCATTTCATGGTGGTCATCAATTTGGACTATTGATTCGTTTGGGTAGATCACGTAATCAGAACCTTTGATCAGGTCGCCTACGATTGGTAAGTCGTCGTTGCCTATGTTGAAAATCGTCTTAACTCCTAGAGGCTTCAACCTCTCCTCCGCAAGGCTGACCCATCTTCGGATGCTTTCAGACATCACGGTCGCGAATAGATCGTCCATCTTCTTCTCGCTTTCGCGGAGAGAGGCCCAGTCGGTCTCGGTTGTCCGGTACGGGTAACTCCCGAGTTCGCGTACATCCTTCTCAAGCTTCTCTAACTCCTCCTGGTTGTTGGCCGTCCTCCAAGTTCCAACATATTGCGCAATCCAAGAAGCGCCTTTCTCAAAAATTGGAGTAATCGTTTTACCCGTAATATCTCCCCCAATCATAAGTACGTCGGCTTTGTACACGCGCCCGGCGTGCGTAAATTTCAGAAACATTCGTTCCGACCCATGAACGTCAGTGACGAAGAAAACTCTAGTCTTGCTCATGTCGTGCACCAATTCGAAATGGGTTTCACCGAATCGCTATAGACTTATTGCCTCCAAATCACCTCGGAGATTACGTCTGGAACAGAATGTGAAACAGACGGACCTTACGCAATTCGACGCCACGCAACTCGCAAGCTAAGCGATGAAAGATCGTTCGTCGGGTCGTTGTCCCGCTTTGGGATCGAGTTTGAAGCGTCAGAGATATAGCGGTAAACAACCAATGATCGGTTACCCAAGTCTCTTGCCTGGCGGTGAGTTAGGTTCGGATAGCCACTTTGTCCAAATGAGCGATGACGAATTCCTCAAGGAATCCATTGGGATCGTAGAAAAGGCGCAATCGCGTGGCGTATGTCTTAGAATCCTGGGTTCACTCGCCGCTTACATTCGGGCGCGCGACGCTGGACATGGAGATCTCTTCAAGTCTCTAGGAAGATTCGGGGAAGGAATGCCGCTCTTCACCGACTTGGACTTGGCGGCCTATGGGAAACAGAGAGGTGCGATCGACAAAATCTTCCGTGAGTTAGCATATCAGCCTGATACTCTTGTGAACGGTATGTTCGGTCATAAGAGGCTAATCTATTACCATCCCCAAAGAAAGTTTCATGTTGACATATTCATTAACAAACTTGAGTTTAGTCACGATGTGGAATTCGGCGAGAAGCCCGGAGAAGGCAGGCTTGAAGTCGATTATCCAACTATCAGTCCGGCTGACATAGTGTTAGAGAAACTCCAAATACATCAAATCAACCGAAAGGACCTCATCGACCTGATAACGCTCTTCTTCGTTCACGATGTTCAAGGCCAGTTCGGAAAGCAAGCGATTGACGGAGCCTACATCGGAAAGATTTTGTCTGGTGAATGGGGATTCTGGTACGACGCTACGACAAACCTCGAGAAGGTGCGAGCGCTGTTACAAACACTGGAGAAGGAGGGAAAACTCTCACCGTCACAGATTCAAATCGTTGAGCAGAGGATGGAAAAACTCTTGGACTACGTGAACAACACGCCTAAGGAACGTAACTGGGAGAAAAGAGCAAAAACTGGTACGAAAAAAGCTTGGTACAGGGAAGTCGAAGAAGTCCAACGGTAGACGTTTTTCCGACCTTTGGCTGGAAAAGGCACTAAAACCTCCAGACACATTTTGATCTAGAAAAATTCTCGATTCTTAATCCGGAAACTGGATTCTCTTGTCTGGAAACATGGTAGATCAACTAATATACTTGTAGACCAACGCATGCTGCGTGCTTTGACTTGTCAGAGTCAAGCTTGTATGTTAGAAAGAGCTCGGGGCTAACTAGAAACGTTAGCGCTAATGACGCGTTCATAGCGAATCTTGTAGGCATGGGGATACTTGTCAACGCGTTTTGGATCGTATACGCTTCAGCATCATACCCCAATGCAGATCTAACTGCGACCGTATTTACCGCGCTGATCGTAAACCTAGTTGTCGCTTATGTGTATTGGATGCTTTCGACGGCAATGCCGAGAACGGGCGGCGATTACGTTTGGGTTGGACGCATCATTCACCCATCGATCGCATTCATGGAGAACATTGTTTTCGTTGTCATCATGATAACTTGGGCCGGCCTGTTCCCCTACTTGGCTATTTCGACTAAGCTGCCAATGGTTTTCACGAATTTAGCGATAACGACCGGTAACCAGTCGTATGCCGGAATTGCGACAGCCCTCAGTCAACCGAACACAATCTTCATTCTGTCTGTCGTGATCGTAACGTTTGTAGTCTTAACGATGTTCCTTCCCGTCAAGCATATTTTCCGATTCATCATCGTACTTTTTGGTATTCAAGCCGTCATCTTTGTAATCTTCATGGCAATGATGCTAACGACTAGCCATGCCGCGTTTGTGGCAGGTTTCAACGCCAAGTCGGGAACGACTGTGGACGCTATAATCAAAAGCGGAACGAACATGATAGGTGCCCCTATCACCTTCACTGCTGGAGCAACTAGCGTTGGGTTAGTTTACACGATGCTCAGCTACATTGGTTACGCGAATAGTTCCTACTTCGCTGGTGAGGTGAGGGGTGATCCGAGAAAATCTCAGGGCCTCGCCATATTCGTCTCACCAATAATCTTCTCCGTTCTCATATACATCCTCTACGCATCTATGTACAACATATTTGGCCATGACTTCCTCGTTGCCTCGGCCACGCTCTTCGTGAACGGCCAATCCCCATTACCTGTAATTCCCTCCCCAGCCTACCTGATCAGTTACATAACCGACAACCCAACGCTGGCGTTCTTAGTTCCCTTCGGCTTATTCCTCAACGACATTGGCTTCGCAATAGTGTACTTCTTCGTCCCGACCAGAAACATTTTCGCTTACTCATTTGACCGGATCCTACCCGCGAAATTTGCTGCAGTGAATAAACGTGGCGTCCCATACTATGCTGTCATACTCTACGCAGTAATCGCCTACTTCTCAGTCTACGTCACAGTATATCAGACATGGTTCAGCTACCTCGACTACGCCAACTTCGGCTGGTGGATTGCGGCAGCGATCGTTATGTTCGCAGCAGCCATCTTCCCGTTCAGGCGAAAAGACATCTTCCAAAGCTCACCGAAAATTGTAACATTCAAGATCGGCCCAGTGCCGCTGCTAACCATAGTCGGCGGAATCGGAATCGTCCTCTCGCTCTTCATATCCTACGCAACAATCCTGCCCTCATACAACGGGTTCCCAATCAACCCAATCTACGTGGTTAGCATGCTCTTCGTGATGGTAGCCGGTCTGATAATCTACGCAATCTCGTACTTCTACCAGAGATCACGTGGAGTCCCGATGGATTTAGCGACCAAAGAGCTCCCTCCGATTTAGGAAGCGTCTTCGGCAAGTACGGGGAAGGGTACCTGCGCCTGTCCTATGCCAACTCGATTCCTAATATACAACAAGCATTAGAAAGAATGGATAAGGCAATCAGCGTAAGTAGACTGCCTCTATTCAAAGGGGTTACGTAGTGTGGCTGCTAAATCGAAATTAACGCTAGAGGAAGCTTACGAGTTCATTAAAGGGAAGCGTTGGGTCGACCTGACTCATTCATTCGCCCCGGGAATTCCTCACTGGTTTGGGTTTCCGGACGAGCAACGCGAGACTCTCTACTATTACGATGAGGGAGTAGGGACTATCGGTTCGTACGGGATATTCATCCAGCGATATTCGCACGTGGGGCAGTGGGGTACGCACGTAGATCCACCAGCGCATTTCGTGAGAGGCAAGAGAACGCTGGACCAGATCGATGTAAAAGAGATGATACTGCCCATGGCCATGTTGGACATTCATGAAAAGGCGGCTAAGAAATCAGATTACGCCGTCACCATGGATGATGTCAAGGCCTGGGAAACTAGACACGGTCCTATTCCGGAGGGGTGCTTTGTTGCGCTGCGCACGGATTGGTCTAAGCGTTGGCCGGATGACCGCGCAATGCAGAACGAGGATTCCTCCGGGCTGAAGCACTTTCCGGGGTGGAGTATGCCCGTGCTGAAGTATCTCTACGAGGAACGAAAGATCGTCGCTTCAGGCCATGAGACAACAGATAATGCCCCGAACGATATGGACATGGAACGTTACGTTCTCGGGACCGATCATTATCAGATCGAGTTGCTAACGAACTTAGATCAGGTTCCCGAGTGGGGGGCACTTATCGTAGCCGCGTTTCCAAAGCCTAAGAACGGAAGCGGCTTTCCAGCACGAGTCTTCGCAATACTTCCCTAAAGAGTGGAGGTGCAGGGGAAGTCTCTCTCTGCACATTTAGGTTCTAACCATACACAACATTAGAACCTAAGCAAAATGCGAGTTACGCACGATTTCCAATTTTCAGACGGGCTGGTACTTTTGTAGCGGTAACGTCAAGTTAACGGTTGATGAACTAGAATTTCCTGGCTGTCAAAAATCGGTTGATTTTGGCTCTGTTATGGTTTAGGAGCTAGTTGCGTTTTGGGTTCTGCGTCTGAGTAAACAGTTGTCGAGGTGGCTGCTGGATTAACTGTAAGACTCGTATTTCCCACTGGAATCTACAAAACGTATATACAAGCAACCCATACCAAATTCATGGTATTTACCTAACGCTAGTGAATGAAAAATGGAGCTCAAAGGAAAGACAAGCAAGATGGCGAGGCTCTTTCTTTACGCAGCGATTGTTCAAGGGGCTATAGCGGCGCTCATTACTTTCGTTAGCGCTATCGGTGACCAGATCGGCCTGTATCCAGTAGGCGTGGCGCATGTGATCGCTGGGGGCGAACCTGGAATGTGGTTCGTCATGGGGTATCTGACGTACCTTATTGTTGGCGTTGTCGCTATGGCGGTTACTTCACTATTCTACTTCTACATTGAGACCGTACTCGGCAAGGGATACTCTGGAGCGGCGAAGGCGCTTGCTTGGATGCACCTAGTCCTCGGAAACATCGGCGTTGCTGGCGCTGCTATCCTAGCGATGATCGGAGGCTACCTTGGCGGTGCAGGCATGCAACCCGTCAGCTCTGGCGGACAAGGATGGACAACGTATCAAGTCCACATACACGTACTCTCATACCTTGAATACCCAATAACCGCATTCATCCTCATAGCCATACTCGGATTCACACTAGGCGGCATAGGGTTTATTCTCGCGATGCGATCCAAGTAACTCCCTGCACTTTCCTTCTTTTGCTTTATCGTTCCCTACCGTCGTGTTGTGTTCCGTAATCCTTGTTTATCACCTTCCGCCCGTAATCTAGTTGGGTTGGCGAGTTGGTGAGCGACTCCGGGCCCGCTGTGTGATGGGCTTGAGGAAACTCCACCCACGTGGCGGATGCGTGGCATCGTGAGGTGCCGACTGAGAGGTCGGGTTAGGGCGCAGAAATAAACCTCCGCTAGCCGCGGAAGATGATGCGCTTGCGTTGATGAGGCTGGCGGTGAGGGTGAAATGCCTGCCCACGCCGTGAAAGGGATAATAGGCGCCGATGACCGTCCGCCGGAGGTGCGGGTATCCCGATTAGATGAATGTCGCCTAAAACAGAAGGTGGGTTACGGCCAACACACCAACCCAACCCTACACTCTTTAATTTCTAACGTGTGCCTTGTTCCACCTGCGACCCCTGGGGGAGCATAGTTTTCTATGGCGCGGAGGCTGCGGGGAAGTTTGTGGGGGGTATGTGTTAGTTTGGTTTGATTGAGTGGGGTTCGAACAGGGCCTCTCGGAAGATCGCAGTTCTTGGGAGGTAAGACTTAGCGAGATTTTACGAGTATGGGTTTCTGATATTCTTTGACAGCTTTTTCCATCGCCCCTCTCGCGAGGGCCATGTCCAACCGAACCAACTGCCTGACGACCTCGTTCTGCCTAGCGAGTTGATACATGGTGGCTCTGCCAACGGACCTCGTCACCTTGACGGCGCCTGATTTTTCTAGTTCCTTCCAATACTTGAAGAAAGTCACCCGCCCCATCCCCAGACCACCCACTATCTCGTTCTTGGAATAGTCGGAGAGAGGATTATCTAAAAAGAAGTCGATAATTCTGAGTACCGGGCTTGTTCCGAGATACTGGAGCAGCAAGGTCTCGTTCCGCTTATACGACATACCAACCTGTTTGGTTTTGAAAGTATTTAAAGCTAAACTCTCAAAGTACCATAAGTGAACTCATGCTTTCTGACGATCAAATCAAGGCCACGATACTGTTTAAGCTCTACAAAAGAGGGAACTGGGGAGGCAGCCATACCGCCCTAGACAATCTCAAGAAAGGATGGAAAACGCAAGACCTCGGCAAGCATAGCCTGGCGAGAGTAGAAAAACTAACAAAACAACTAATTCGCGACGGCCTGATTGTTCCTAAACCAACGGGCTACGGATTGCAGGTTTCCCTTAACCCGCGCCAGAACGAGACCATAATCGCGATTATGAAAGAAGTCTTTCCAGAACTCTAGCCGGTTAGTTTGGGTGTTATCCGACCGTCTTTGATTAGGCCGGACTCAGGTGGCGCGGAGACGCGTGAGCATCTGGGACGCGTTCACTATTCTTATTCCTTTGAACTTCTTTAGGGTTAGCAGATGCCTATCGCCTGAAACGATATAGTTTGCTTTTCCGTCATGAGCGACAGCAAGGACGACGTTATCCGCTACATCAGGCGTGGCATCAAACTTTGAATTCACGTCGACTATTAGAGCGACGGATAGTATCAGCCTCAAGAAGTGTTTGATCTCCTCGTTGCCTGCATATTCACGAAATTTCGGCCGAGAGATTACGCCAACGAACTCGTCAAGCATGGCTTTGGAGAGAAGCAACTCCACCTTCCTCTCCAGGAGGGCTCGAAGAAGTTTCGCTGTCCTGCCTTCAGTTATGAGGGCGCTGACGAGAACATTCGTGTCCAGAACTACCCTCATTCAAGTAAGCCTTTTTGCTCTTCTGTATTCCTCGATTTCCTCAGCTATCTCCTGCTCGTCTAATCGCCGCAGGCCATACTTCTTAATTCTCATGCTGACCTCTCTCCAAATCCTTTCCATCTCACGAACCGGGTCAGCAATATGCACCACCTTGAGTACGACACCGTCCTCGAAACTATAAGCTAGAAGTTGTGATTTAGCTTTCAAGCCGAGTTTCTGACGTATCGCTTGAGGAATGACGATTTGCCCCTTGGAGCTAACGTTGACGAGCTCAGGCTTTTCAAACTTCGCCATCTTAACTTCATCATTATTCTTACTTTCTTACTAAAAAGCAATCCGGGTTACGTTAACCCGTCGGCACACGGAACGTCAACTCCTCAACTCACCCACCCCGACTTTCAGAACTGCTCACTCCCGACCCCCTAGCGTCACTTCAACTGGGAACCGACCGAGCACGCAACCTACTCAAATTCCTCATTCCGGAATCCGACGAAACCTAACCTGCACCACTTCTGGCAACAACCACCCTTCCTCCCCCTATTGAAGCGATACGATTCAGGTGAGGCTTAGGATTCCCATAGCTTCCACCACACCGGCCATGGTTGTATCTTGTTTGAAAGACGAACGGCCTGACCGTTGCGGACAACTTTCATTTAGGCAGTTCATGGGCATACTGGCTTGGAACCAAATGGCCAAAGTCACCCTCTACATAGATGACCAGGCGTGGAAGCGTTTCCGCGAACAAGCGATTGCAAGACACGGGACACTGCGCAAGTTGAACGACGAAGTAGAGGATCTCATCCGCTCAGAGGATATGGAAACCGTTGTGGCGTCGGGCGCAAACAAGGCGGGTATCCCATGGGAACGAGTGTTCACGCCCTCTGCAATCAAGAAAGCTAGGCCGATACTACGAGGCACAACCGCGGAAACCATGCTGAGAGAAATGAGAGACCAACGCCACGCCGGACGCCTGCCTAGACACTAGCGCCTAGACAAACACTACACCCAAGAACCTGGCACGCCGAGAGTCGACACTATATTTGATAGCGGCTCCGCCTGCCACAGCTTGAACCCCCTTCTGAGTAAGCCCCAATTCTTCCCGACCGACGTTTATGTGTAAGAAATCATTAGATGGCTACCGATGGATGTTGGCGTACGTCAGTAAGCTTACCTCTGCTGGCCAGTTGACGATTCCGAAGGAGATCAGACGAAGATTGGAGTTGAAAGCATCTTCCCTCGTTGTCTTGGATGAGGTGGGAGATGTTGTTCTCCTTAGGCGGTTTGAAGCGAACGAACAGACCCTGAGCTTTCTGCGCAGGAAACTGAGGAAGACCGGGTTGACTAGGGCGAGGGTTAATGAGACCGTCGAGAGAGAACGAAAACGACTTTGGAAAGAAACCTCTAAGCATCTTCATTGACACCAACACCATCGTAAGCGCATTGCTCTTCGACGGAAATGAAGCCCTCCTCCTAAGACGGGGTGCGGCGGGTGATTGCAGGCTCGTCACGAGCCATTACGTGATAGACGAAGTTACCCGAGTTCTCCAAAGAATTTGAGATCAGCCTCGATGAAATACCATTCATCCTCCAGTTCGTGCATCGAGCTGTGATAGTCCACGAAAATGTTCGGCGAGAGGATTTGGAAAGTTGTTACGCAAGACTCGACGATAAGAAAGACGCACACGTTCTCGCTGCCTTCGATAAATCCAAATGCGACATACTAGTAACCGACGACAAAGAGTTGCTCAAGAAAGTGAAAGAGGCTGAGACGACCAAACGAGCATTAGAAATAATACTACGCGAGAACTGGAATTCATAAAGGGAAAATGAAGCGTTTGAGGCCCGGATCCCTTGCGCCAATTACTCCAATAGCTGGGTAGCCGCTCTTATGGGCATGTGGTTCCGGTGGGACAGAGCGGTGGTTGTGGGGTAAGAGAGTAGGAGCCGCCCCATTGGACGTAAAAGTTATTGTAGGTTTGTGACTGGTATTGGTTGGTATCAGTGAAGGTTACGTTGTACAAGCCCGCGGGCAAGAAGAGCGCCCCCACGCCATCATATAGACCATCGGAGGTAGGCGCGGCTACAGTGTAATTGGCGCTAGTTGCCTGAACCTGCGCCCACGACAACGGGACCACCTGAGACGGTGGGTTAGGTAAACAAGACCCATTACAAAACCCTTGAACCACTGAACCAGGACCTTGCATAAGACTCGCCATCTGGATTACTTGAAGGAAGACGCCCTGTTCCAGAAAAAGATCGGTGAACGAGACAACGGGCAACGCCAACACTTGCATGAAGTGGTATAGGAACCCGAACTGAGGGGGGCTGGTTGAGCCTAATTGGGGCTGGTTGAGCGCGGCCGAGTAAGTTCCCACATCTAACCCGTAATCGAAAAATCGCGTGCCCCCAGGCGAAACATAGAAGAAATGCCCCTGCCCACACAGACTCAGTATCCGTCCCACTTCATCGTGGTCCTTCGTCGTACACTCCGTAGCGTTGCTGAGCTCCATTGCCCCAAAGCCGAATATGTTGAACTGTAGAGTAGGTATGCCCGCTGTTAAATTCGCCATCTCCGCACCAAAGAGGGGGCCCGAAAATACTTGACCGATCGCGTGATCATACTCCGCGGTTTTCGTGAAGATTTGCGGGTTGGCAAAAATGGGGACGGTAACGTCCACCTCATTCGCAATAAACAACGCTATGAGGGCTTGACCGAAGCCTACCAACTGGTTGGGGAGACTGATCCCGCCCGGGAACTGCCCAACATACCCAAGCGTGTATGCAAGGATCGTGTAAGTGTCATTCGTCACGTAAGTTGGAACGAAGCCGTAGAACCAAATTTCCCGTAAACTCCAGTTCTGACCGGCAAAGATAACCTTGAAGGTATAGTTGGTGAAAGATATAACTCCGATTTCGTTTGGGAGATTCGTCACCATGATCGCCTCCACATACCCTACGGTCGCGCCGTTAGACGCGTAGAAATACACCCTAGCCCGCACTGGGATTGAGGAGTTCAGGAACCTCCAAGGCAAATTTGCCTGAATAACCCTAGTGCTATTGCCCGTACCAAACCGGTCATCGTACGAACCTACCGAAACCTGAAACGCTCCCCCACGAGTCATCGCCGCAGTGACATTCGAAAATCCGCCGTCTCCGATGGAGACAGAGTTTGTAGAGGTTAGCTCATAGCCTCTCACATAGACCTGCAGCGTGTACGTACCAGGCGGTAGGCCATAATCGTGCTCCTCCCAAGTGCCGGAGAGAGTATGATTATAGTACTCGGAAAAACCAGTAACGTAGAAGCGTAAAGAATTACAACCGTCTAGATCGAAGGAGGTACAGATCGAAGACGGATAAGACGTTGTACCATCCGCCGCAGTTCCATTAATTATGGTGACGCCCCTGAGAATACCCGAAGCGTCATAGGCTTGAATTATGACGTTTCCACCGAACAGTGCACCTGTGAACGGTGAGATCGGTAAGGACATTTCAGCTGCTTGGGGTGATTCAAGAGTAGAACACGTTTGGGCCGCGGGCTGAGCGAGGAGGGAGGGCAGGCTGTTGCAAAATTGTAACGTGCCTGTGATGACTCCCCCCATGAGCACAACCACGGGGTTAGGGGAAAGGCTTGTACCGGGCGGACTGGGACACGTGGGTAAAACGCTGCCAGGTGACTCGAACACGTTAGCAGTTACAGTAAGAGGCGCATATGATGTGGGGGTTACTTGGAGGTAGCCGGAAACCCAAACGTTCACATTTAATGAGTACGTCCCACCCGCCACATCTTCCGGCGCCGGAAGCCCGGCGAACTCCGTCCCGTAAGGGTCGGTTCCAACATACTTCACACCCACCCCAGTTGTGAGGTTAAACGAATCAATCGAGGTGCCAGTGGAAACACTCTCAAATCTGAAAACGTGCCCGAACGGGTCTGTGCCCTCAACCGTCACGTTCAACTCGAAATTCGGATTTCCAAATCCGAACCCTGCAGCCAAGAGGTAAGGCTGACCCGTCAGGGAAGGAACGGGAGAATTGAACTGATTTACATAGTTTATCGACCCACATACAAGTGGCGCACGTCTCAGCGGCAATGTGATGCTTCTCCCCGAATTAGCTGAGACCACGACTGTTTGAGGATTTGGACAACCAACCCCACCAACCCCAAGCCCAAGCCCACAACCATACGGGGTGAGCGAATAAGCTACACCATGGTCAACCCCTGCGGACCCCTCAACCTGATAACTGCCAGGGGCCAGACCCGTCAGCTTGAACAAGCCACACCCAGAACCCGAAACTTGGTTGCATAAGGTCTGGTTAACATAGGCTCTAGCAACGATTTGACCCGAAGTACTCTTAGCGTACACGATTCCCTTTCCCCGAATCGGACCGGCACACAATAGCGTGGTAGAGCCTCCGTCGCAAACATTTCCCGCAATGAACCCCGCATTGTACGCCATACTCACAGGGACGAAAAGGGTAGTGTTGTAGGCGTGGACGAAGTCGGGGTAACCCAACGTGTTTGTGCGGTTCGCTACGAAGAGCGTGAAATTGTAGAGACCCGCTAGTGTTGGTGAAGCCAAGTTATGGAGTAACACAAATTTTGCGTTCGAATTGTAGCGGTTAGGGGAAGTGGAAAAGCAAGCAAAGACGAATTTGTCAAGATTAGGAGGTTGGCAGTAATCAATGCCAGGAGCAGGCTGTTTCAGGATGTTAGAGCCCGTTGAATTAATTGGGGAGGTAAGATAATTCCAGATTTCAAGGCAATATGGAGCATCAGCATCGTAGTAGGAGAAAGTGGGTTTGAAGCATGCACCGTCAGTTGTATTGCCTCGCCAATCATAAGTCCAATGCCTTGACTCATCTACAAGGTTGTAGTAGTAATAGTCGTTTCTAATGTTGCTCGTGATGAAGTGAGTATCGTTATCTCCTGATACAACTCCCTGAAGGAATTCCCTTGGAATTTCGATGCGAACGGCTATGCCGGGTTTCGGAATATCAATCTCCACGTTCCCTGATGATCCGAAGAGGAGTGGATACGTTGAAGGTATGAGGGTTCCTATGCTCGATGAAGGTTGAGCGCGCACGAATGGGACCATGTCGGGTAGAAGGACACTTAGGAGGAAGATTCCGAGTAAAAGTGAAGCCAGTGAGATCCTGGTCCAGCATTTCATATCAAGGTCTCATGTCATCGTGATAAAATGTTAGGCCAAAGTTTGGCATAGCCCTAGTGTATCCCAAGTTCCCAAAACCCGGTGACAACACAACCCCGCAAAAGTTGAAGTCTCCTCGACAGAAATCCAAAACCCAAGCAAATCTAAAGAAACGAAGAACTAACAGAAAAATAAGCCCAAGACGGTCAAATTGAGGCTTGGATAACAACATCTCTTCCCCACACTTCGCCGCCCCTACGGCCTGGTAATTACGTGTCTGAACACATTAGATAAAGCGTTTCACACAGTTTCATGCTGTTTGTGGGGGTAGCTTACGAGTGGGGGTTGCGTTCCACAACCTGTCAAATAGTTCGCCGTGTAATTCCACGACAAGCCTATTTGTAGTCCAAATCCCTTTATCAGCTCCCTGGTCGGTTCGCAGATCCTCTGGCAGGGTCTCCATCACAATGAGTTCTCGGGAGTCTACCGTGACGAAGTTCTGGCCGAAAGGTTTGTCAAGGGACTTGAACTCAAGTACTTCTGCAATTTCTCGGGCTACGACAGCATTCGCCGAGTTGACTGGGGCGATTATACGGACCGTCACGCCCCGATCGCTAGCCTTCTCCAAAATGTCGCAGTGAGCCTTGTAGGCGCGGACTAAACCTGTCGCGCTCGTGCAGTAGTTTACGCTTTTCGAGGCGTCACTGAATATTTGATTCAGCTTATTGATTACGCCCGGCCTTCCCTCAACCTCCCAGAATCCATCAGCCTCCTTCGGGCCTTCACGTTTCACGAACCTGTTGGATTCAAATGTTAACATCAGGCTCTCGACGACAGATTCCGCCTCAGTTAATTGACGGCTGAGTTTGTTGACTATTGGCATAAGAACCTCACCCGGAGAGGCTGGGGAATACACGTCGGGTTTTCCTGGGATTATTCGGAGTAACCCTTTCCGTTCGAGTTCGTTAATTGCGCCGTAGGCTTTCGTTCTAGGTATCTGGGCGCGGAAGCTTAACTCGCTTGCTTTGACAGGGCCCATTTTCACTAGCACCAAGTATAATCTAGACTCGTACTCAGTTAGCCCTATGTGCCGTAAGGCGTTCAGTTGTGATTCTTCGACCGACAAGGCCCGTTTCTCCGAATCCACTATTATTAAGAGACAAATCCACTTCCTCTGCCGCCTAAATACACATGCCCCAGAGAAGAGACTAGTATCAATCTTCAACTAAATACAATTCGCGAAACTGGCATGCACTTGTCATCAATGTGTGCAAGCCAGACTGAGAACGTCTAGGCAAGTAGATTAGAAGCCTAGTTGGGTTCACCCTCAAAAGGCATAGATGTGGGGACGCGTTGGACCCTTATCAAATTTCGGAGTATCTGTCAGTTTCTATCACTCTGATATCACTCACTGTCGCTGCGGTATTTGACCTCAGAACTCGTGAAGTGCCGGATAAGGTCTGGTTAGTATACGGGCCAGTCGGCCTCATACTCACTATCTACAGGGTAGGGGTTGAACCGATGTTTTTGTTATTTACCGCGGCATCAATCTCGCTCTCGATTTTGGTTGCGTTTGGACTTGTCTTCTTCGGCTTGTCTGGAGGCGCTGACGCAAAGGCCCTGATTTGTCTTGGCATCACACTTCCCCTTCCCCCAGGAATCCTGAAGCCAATGCTTGGCTTTGCATTCCCCTTCTTCCCGATCGTGGTTTTGGTTACAGGCTACGTTGTTTCGCTCTCGGTCGCTGTGTGGATGTTGGGTAGAAACCTAGTCGTCCTGACACGACAGGGATCAGGAATGTTCGAGGGTTTGGAAAGCGAGCCGACGTGGAAGAAAGTTGTGGCGTTCATCACAGGTTTTCCAACCACACTTTCACACTTGCAATCGACCTTCTACCTCTACCCAATGGAGGAAGTTGTGGAGGACAAGAACGGCGCTCATAGAACTTTCCAAGTTTACTCAAACGCTGATGTTGACCGTGAGCAGGTCCTTTCTCAGTTCAGCGGATCCTTGAAAAAGGTCGGGTCGCCGAACACAGTATGGGTAACACCTGGACT
>Ga0181530_10002385_pt1 | contig 22376 bp, 16 predicted proteins | sample PEATcosm2014_Bin_42_FD_119769 | JGI IMG/M metagenome (GOLD analysis project Ga0181530, IMG submission 119769) | Peatland microbial communities from MTU Mesocosm Facility, Houghton, MI, USA - PEATcosm2014_Bin10_60_metaG | ecosystem: Environmental > Terrestrial > Soil > Wetlands > Peat | place... | reverse complement strand
TTTTCCAGCCGCCACAACTCATCCGCGAACTCGCCCGGCGGATCGGGGAGGAGCAAGGCCTGCCGGAGCATTGGCTGAACGACGGGGTCAGAGGTTACGTGTCTTCCCGTCACGAGGTTTTGGCCGGCAACTTGCCGCAGTTCCCCAATCTTCGCCTGACCATGCCCGTGCCGGAATACCTGCTGGCCATGAAGTGCATGGCCGCGCGGCTGGGAGGCACGACGGGCGAACAATCCGACGTGCCGGACATTCGTTTCCTCATTCGCCGCCTGGGATTGAACTCCGCCACGGAGGTGCTCGATCTGGTTGGTCAATACTATCCGGCCAATCGCATTCCGGTCAAAACGCAGTACTTGGTGGAAGGGCTGTTCGAGGAGGGGAAGATATGAGACCGCGAAGTCTGGCGGAAGTCGCGCGCCTGGTTGCCGCCGGGGAGTCTTTCGATCTTTGCCTGGCGAACTTTCTCGACGGCTTTTACATCGCGCCCACGGCGGCGGCGTTGTCGGACACGCCGGTTCTGCTCCAGCCTGCCGGGGGCGAACTGGGGCGCGTCCAGGACGCCTATCTGGCGGCGACGGCGGAGGAGTTGGCCCGCGCCTATGGATTGGCGGCGCCGGGCTGGATCGGGGAGGAGACGCGCAAGTTGCATCGGCCCTGGTTCGCGTCGCCGCTGGCGTCGTTGCGGGCGGTGCTCTTGCAGGAAAGTCCGCCGGGGTTTCGCGCCCGCAATTTATTTGTCAGCCAAAACGCCCTGTCCCGCGCGTGACGGGCGCGGGGGAATAATTACAGATCGAGGTTCACGACTACATTCGTGTCGCCGCCCTGGGCGGGGACCCGGGCCTGGATGTTGTTGGAATTGGCCATCACGGTCACCGGGCCTTCGCACACGGCGTCAAATACAAAGTGTCCCTTGCTGTCGGTTTTGGCGGCGGGAGGCTGCCAGCCGGTTTGCGGCTGTCCGGGGCCGGCGAATCGCACCTGGACGCCGGCGAGCGGCTTTCCGTCAAGGCCCAATATATGACCGGCCAGTTTGCGGTCGGTCCGCGTGAGCACAATAGGAGGAAATTCGAAAGACTGGGGAGAATAATAATAGCAATCCACCGTTGCGCCCGCGACGGGTTGGCCCTAGTCGTCCACCACGGAGCCGGTGTAAGAGCCAGGCGCGCCGCCGTCCGCCGCGCGGGCGGGAATGGGGAAGGCGAGAGCGAGAATAAGAAGGCCGACTTGGAATTGTTTCATAAGACATTCCTGGCTCATAAGGACGGTTTGCACCTGACGGTCTTTGGCGGCGCTCTTCCGAGCGCCGCTACGCTTTACAGCAGTTTGCATGATGTTCTCCCTATGTGACACCTGAGTCCGAGATTTCTTAGACGGAAAAAGGGGATTTCTTTGCTGCCATCGGGATAATTGAGCGCGGAAAGGAAAAGAGCCCCACGCCATTTCAGCGGCGCTCTGCCGAGCGCCGCTACGAGGTGAAGATGGAAAGGGTGGTTCATGGTGGAAGGGGCGATCCCGGCGCGGGATTGTGAGCCGGCGCAGCCGCTTGTCCTTGCCGGGGACGATTCGCGGGCTGGAGCTGGATCGGCGGCAATTGAAGGCTGGCCGTCTGCGTCTGCTCCGCTCCGATCTTCACAGAGGTTGAGGCAAAACCGGGGGCGACCGCGTTCACGATGTAGGATTGTCCCGGCGGAAGGGCGGCGAACGTGAAAGCCCCCTGCTCATCCACCGCGGGCTGCAGGGGGATGAAAACGCCGTTCCCCGCAGGTGTGCTGAGGTTAAGCCCCACTTTCGCGTCCTTCAAAGCCGCCCCTTTGTTGTCCTGCACGGAACCCGACAGGGTGAAGGCCCGTTGCAGATGCAGGTCCACATTGGTGGTCTCCTGTTCAAGGATGACGGCCGTGGCAAGATTACGCTCCAAGTCCCGGCCCGTGAACAACTTCCCGATGGGCAGGAAGGACCGCCAGGAAACCGTGAATTTGCCGCTGGCGTCGCTCTTGGAATTCGTTCCGATACCCGGGGGCATCATCCACAGGACCACCCCGGGATCGGGCGCGACGGAAGTGTCAAACACCGTGCCGGAAGTCGTCACCATCGGGGGCGGAGTCGCGCCGGCCTGCCGGGCGGCCCTGTAACGGAACACCACATTTGTGTCGCCGCCTTCCACCAGCGCGCTGCCGATGCCGCCGCTCCGGCCGCCGTTGACCATCATCTGGAAGGTGCCCCCGGCAACGGCGTCGAATGAAAATCGGCCCTGGGCGTCGGTGGTTGTCTCACCGGCCACCTGCATTCCGCTTTGCGCATTCACATTGATAAACACTCTGGCGCCGGGAACAGGCGCGCCGTCCGCGGCCAACACCTGCCCGGCGAGTTTCCGGTCAGCCGCCTTGAGCACAACTGTCGGAAAACTGAACCGGTTGGTCTGCGTGTCCGCGATTTGCGCGACGGGGTAGGCCGAGCCATAGCCTCGCGCGGAGATGCTGGCGCTGTAATGGCGTCCTTGCGGCAGGGCGGTTATTTCGATGATCCCCTGGTCGTCGGCCCTGTAGGGAATTGTGTCGAATCGAAATTCCGCCAGTCCCGACCAAAGAGTCAAGCTTTCCGTCGCCGTGGGAATCGGCTTGCCGCCGGCATCCTGCACTGCGGCCGAGAGGGTCAATCCCGGTTGCAGGGTTAGGTCCTGGTTGGTGGTGTTCTCGTCAATGTCCTTGCTTGCGGCCAGATTGTGCTCCAGATCGCGCGCAAAAATGAAAGGCGACCATTTCGTGCCGCCCCAATCCTGCTTCGTCCACCGGATCAAGTAGCGCCCGTCCGCGTCTGTCTTGACTTCGCCGGTCTTCTCCTTGTCCTCGATCGACCGGCCGGTATCGCCCCACACCTTGACGCGCACTCCGGCCGCCGGTTTGCCATCAGGATCACGAACCGTTCCGGTGAGTGTTAGATCGGCGCGCGGAAGGATAATGGTTGGAAATTCGAGCCGGTTGGATTGCGCGCCTGGGGGTCGCATCTGCCCATACCCATTGGCATATCCTTCGGCGGAGACTCGGAGGGAGTAATAATGGCCGTCCATCGGCGGCATGTTGGTGAACTCCAAGAGGCCGCGGGAATCGGTGTGTGCGGATGCCGCTGTTGCATAGCTGCCGTTGCTGGTCATCAGATACACGAATGCGCTGGCATTGGTCACCTGTTTGCCCCTGGCATCCTGCACTTTTGCCGAGACCGTGACGGCTGGCCCCAGGACTAGATCCAGGTTGGTGGTGGCGTCATCAAATGCGGCTGTCGCCGCCAGATTATGCTCGGCACTGGTGGCGACGAGGTAATGCGGCGGGTTTGCGAAAGTGAACAAGCGCCACGCTATTGTGTAGCGCCCGGTAGCGTCGGCCTTGACTTCCGGGTTGTGGTAAGTATTTGGACTGACCGTTACCACGGCTCCCGCCACCGGCTCCCCGGTGGCATCGCGCACGATCCCCGTGAGATTCAAGCCTTGTTTGTTGTTATTCTGGTCCACGCGCAGGATGAGGTTGGTATCGCCGCCCCTGCCCTGAGCGCTGCCGAGGGAGCCTTGAGCAATCATAATTTGCAGAGGGCCCTCGCAGACGCCATCAAAGGAAAAACTGCCATCGGTGTCGGTGAGCGCTCTGCCGCCGGGCTGGTTCGGGCCGGAGGAATTAAGCACAATCCCGGCCGCCGGCCTGCCGTCCTTGTACAGGACTTTCCCGGCGAGTTTTTGATTCGCCGGGGGAAGGATAATGGCGGGGAATTGGAGGCGGTTGGCCTGGCGTGGCGGCGACATGAAATTCCCGCCGCCACTGCCGTAACCACTGGCAACGACGTTGATGGAATAGCCGTCCGCCGGCGGCATGTCGGCGAACTCGATGCGGCCCTGCGCATCGGACGCGCCTCCTGCCAGTACTCCACTCCTGTCACCGTTTATCCACATGAGGGTGGCGCCGGCATTGGTCACTGGTTTGCCGGTGGTGTCCTCCAACTTCGCCATAAGGGTAACGGCTGGTCGCAGGTTAAGGTCCAGGTTGGTCATGCTGGCATCCATTGGGACGTTCACGGCCAGGTGGCGCTCGACGCTGCGGGCGGTGAGCGTAAATGCCTGCTGGTTGACGCCGGCAAAAATCGGCCACGATTCCTGATAGCGCCCGTTGGCGTCGGTCGTGACTTGCATGTTCTCGCGGCGCGGGGTGAGCGAGACAATCGCTCCCGCCACCGGCGCGCCCGATGGATCGCGCACGATCCCGGTGAGCCTGTGCCGCCGATCCATCAAAATCTCCACCGGGTCCATGCGGCCGGTGTCAGCCCTGACCCCGGTCGTGAATCCAGTTTCGTTCCAGCCTTCTTTACTGACATGAAAAGTCCAAAGATCCGGTACCAGGCGCACCTGGGCCACTCCGTCCGGCCCGGTCACTGCGATGAGGGAGCAGTCGTGGTTCACATCCATTCTGGGAGCGCAGGAGACGCTCACAACGACATTAGCGATTGGGCTGCGGTCTTTCCGCTGCAATACGGTTACTTTCTCCACATCACCCTTCTGACCGTGGATGGAAACGCCCTCCGTCGTCTTCCCCGCCGCTAACGAAACGTAAACATGATCGCTCATCCAATCCGCGACCGGTTCGCCGGAAAAGACCGGGACGATGGTCATCATTCCCGGAGGCAAGTCCGCCATGCGAAAAGAGCCGTCCGGGCCGCTCAAGACAGGGGCCTGCATTCTAGTTCCAGAAAGACCCTGATATTCAGCGGAGTCATAGATCGTGAGCAATCTCGCGCCCGGCACAGGCTGGCCTTGGCCGGTTACCGTGCCTTCGATATTTCCAGCCGGCTCCAGCAGCAGCCCGATGTTCAACTGGCCCGATGTACAGGGCATGATTTCCTGCTGCAAGGCGGCCGTATCCAAGCTTCCCTGCATATACGGCGGTGGCGCGGTGATCTCCGGGCGTGCCATGATATTGATCATTTTGGAGCGGGGAATCAGCGCCATGCCGCTCTTATGGACCGCCAAATTGGCCCGCGCATTGCCTGGAAAATTGGCGATGCGAAACCGGCCATCCGCCCCGGTGCGGGTGGAAAAGCAGTCGCGCGCCGGCTGGCCGAAAATCATGCTGCTCTGGGAAAATTCGCCGCCGGCCGGCACGGAGTTCAGGATTGTCGCAATGGAGTCCAGGCCCGGCATAGCAGTTGGCGGCGGCGCGCTGCTTTTTGGCGCGGGCATGGCCAGGGAAACCCACACATCCGCATCCGCCACGGGCCGGCCATTCTCATCCACCACCCCGCCCGCAAGGGCGTAAGAAACCGGGGCGGAGTAGGAAATCAACTGGCCATTGGCATCCACCTCCGAGCGCGCCGGAGTGGCCAGCGCGGACAGCACCACCGGATCGCTGGATTCTTCGAGGACCGAGGCGAAGGTTCGCCAGCCGGGGGCCAGGCCCTCCTTTTTCACCACCACGATGGTCACGCCGCCGCCGATGGGAACGGTGAACGCGCCCTTGCTGTCGGTCGTGCCGCTGTCCTTGACCGCAAAGCCCTGGGCCGTGTAAAAGGAGACTGGCGAAGAATCCACATAACATTCCACCGTCGCTCCCGGCACGGGCCTGCCCTGGCCGTCCACTGCGGAGCCGGTGTAAGAGCCGGCCGCGCCGCCGTCCGCCGCGCGCACGGGAGCGGCCAGGGCGAGAGCGAGAGCGAGAACATACCGCGCGATGAGCAAGTTTTTCATAACCTTAATTAACCTTAATTAACCTTAATTAGCCTTAATTAGCCTTAATTAAGCTTAATTGGCGAGAGCCGATTTAATGTGTAACTTGTTGATTTAGAGTGACTTGCTCCAATTTGTCATATAAATACACAAAAAAGGCCGAAAAAGCGTGGTTGCGGCGGCATCATAAAGAAGTAAGCCCCGATGAACCCTCTTTTTTAAACGCAAAGGCGCGAAGGCGCAAAGGCGCAAAGAAAAAAGCAGAAATTGAGAAAGCAGAATGCAGAAATGCTTTGCCGCTTTGCGTCTTTGCGCCTTGGCGACTTTGCGTTGAAGAATCTTCTCTTGTTTATGAAATCTCCCGATTCGGAATCGGGATGGTTCCATTCCTTTGGCTGCGACTGGCCGCGCTCTGTTCTTTGCGGTTAAATCCGCAATCCGCAATCCCTCCGGGCTGTAGGCCGCTCCGGGCCGGAAGCCGCAATCCGCAATATCGCCTGACGCCTCCCGGCTGCGCCGCTTGACTTTGACTGTGCCTTCGTGCCTCATGCGGACAATTTAATCATAGTTTCTAATTTTTGTCAAGCCTTGGTTGCGGACCCAAATCCCCGCGCGCGCGTTTCAGCTTCTTGGGTCTCCTCTCCTAATCTTAATCTTAATCCTAATCTTAATCTCTTCTTCCGTCGGAGATTAAGATTAAGATTGGGATTAAGATTAGGATTAAGAAACGGCAACCTCCCTTTCCTGGAAGAACAACCGGGATTGGGTTGGCGGGCCGCAAAACAGGGTTAGTTTTTGCCAAAAGGGGTGGAGTCCCAGGGCCGCTTCATAAGCCAAACTACTCGCCATGAAAGACAGGTTTCGAGCGCCTGCGCCGGCCGGGGAAGAGACCGCCCCGGATTTTGAGCCAGGCCGAGGCCGATGAACACGATAAGAAAACCGCCTTTAAAATCACACCTTTCCACCCATTCCCATGCCTACTACCCCATCCCCCGCGGACGCCCCGCGCGTTGAACCCGCCCACGACATCCTCAAGCATGCCATGCCGCGGCCGTTGGACTGCATATTCGCGCCCAAAGCCGTCGCCCTGGTCGGCGCCACCGAAAACCCGAACAGCGTCGGGCGAACGGTGCTGGAGAACCTCGTGGCGGGCCAATTCGCCGGCCCGATCTACCCGGTCAACCCCAAGCGCGACACCGTGCTGGGCGTGAAGGCCTACCCCAGCATCCTCGCCGTTCCGGGCAAGGTGGACCTGGTCGTCGTCGTAACGCCCCCGCCGTCCATTCCGGGGATCATCAAGGACTGCGTCCAGTTTGGCGTCAAGGGCGCGGTCATCATTTCCGCCGGGTTCAAGGAAACGGGCGCGGCGGGGCTGGAATTGGAACGGCAGGTTCTGGTGGAAGCGCGGAAAGGGCAGATGCGCGTGGTGGGGCCGAATTGCCTGGGCATCATGGTGCCGGGCTGGAAGCTGAACGCCACTTTTGCGGCGGGCATTGCGCGGACCGGGAGCGTGGGATTCATCAGCCAGAGCGGCGCGCTTTGCACGGCGGTGCTGGATTGGAGCCTGAAGGAGAACGTCGGCTTCAGCGCCTTTGTGTCCATTGGCTCGATGGCGGATGTCGGCTGGGGCGACTTGATTTTCCACCTGGGAGACGATCCCGGCACGCGCAGCATTGTCATCTACATGGAATCCATCGGCGACGCCCGCGCGTTCCTGTCGGCGGCGCGCGAAGTGGCGCTGACCAAGCCCATCATTGTCATCAAGCCGGGCCGGACCTCCGCCGCCGCCAAGGCCGCGGCGTCGCACACCGGGTCATTGACCGGGAGCGACGAAGTGTTGCAGGCGGCGTTCCAGCGGGCGGGCGTGTTGCGGGTGGAGAACATCTCCGAGTTGTTCGACATGGCGGAAGTCCTTTCCAAGCAGCCGCGGCCCCAAGGCCCGCACCTGACGGTGATAACCAATGCGGGCGGGCCGGCCGTGCTGGCGACGGACATGCTCATCACCAGCGGCGGGCAGCTTTCGGAACTGTCGCCGGAGAGTTTTGCCGCCTACAACGCGATTCTGCCCGCCGCCTGGAGCCACAACAACCCGGTGGACATCATCGGCGACGCCAGCCCGGCCTTGTACGCCAAGGCGGTGGACATCGCCGCCAAAGACCCGAAGACGGACGGCATGCTGGTGATCTTGACGCCGCAAGCCATGACCGACGCGACCGCGACGGCGGAGCAACTCAGGCCTTACGCGAAGCTGGAGGGCAAGCCGATCATTGCCAGTTGGATGGGAGCCGACGCGGTGAGCGCGGGCGAGGACATACTGAACGCGGCGAATGTGCCGACGTTCAAGTATCCGGACCGCGCGGCCCGGGCCTTTTGCTACATGTGGCGGTACACCGAGAACCTGCGCGCCCTTTACGAAACCCCTCTGCCGGCGCCGGCGAAGGAGGATGTGGCCGCCGCGCACAGCGAGGCCGACGCCATGCTCAAGGCCATCCGCAAAAAGGGCCGCACCATTCTGACCGAGTATGAATCCAAGCAACTCCTGGCCGCGCACGGCATCCCCACGGTGGAAACCCATGTCGCGACCACCGAGAGCGAGGCCGTCCGGCAAGCCACCCGCCTCGGTTTTCCCGTCGTGCTCAAGCTCTACTCGGAAACGATCACGCACAAGACCGACGTTGGCGGCGTGCAGTTGAACCTGCGCAATCCGTCCGCTGTCCGCCGCGCGTGGCGGGCTATCGAAACCGCGGTGTCGCAAAAAGCGGGCCAGGAACATTTCCTCGGCGTGACAGTGCAGCCGATGATCAAGCTGGAGGGCTACGAATTGATCATTGGCAGCAGCATAGACCCGCAGTTCGGGCCGGTCTTGTTGTTTGGCAGCGGCGGCCAGTTGGTGGAAGTCTTCAAGGACCGCGCCCTGGGTTTGCCGCCGCTCAACGCCACGCTGGCCCGGCGCATGATGGAAAACACCCGTATCTACACCGCGCTCAAGGGCGTCCGCGGGCGCGCTTCGGTGGACATCCCCGAGCTGGAACAATTGCTGGTGCGCTTCAGCGAGCTGGTGGTCTCGCAGCCGTGGATCAAGGAAATTGACATCAATCCGCTCATCGCCGCGCCCAAGCGCCTCCTGGCCCTGGACGCCCGCGTGGTCCTGCACGATCCAAAGACCCCGGAATCGGCGCTGCCCAAGTCCTCCATCCGGCCCTACCCGGTCCAATACGTCGGCGAGTGGAAATTGAAAAACAAGAAGCGCGTCGTGATCCGGCCCATCCGGCCCGAAGACGAGCCGTTGATGGTGAAGTTCCACCAAACCCTGTCCGAACAAAGCGTCTATCAACGCTATTTCAGCGTCCTGGGTTTGTCGCAACGCACCGCCCACGACCGGCTGCGGCGGATATGTTTCAATGATTACGACCGTGAGATCGCGCTGGTGGCGGAACACAAGGAAACCCCGGCGGCGGAACCGCGCATACTGGGCGTCGGCCGCTTGAGCAAACTTCACGGCGTGAACGAGGGCGAATTCGCCATCCTCGTCAGCGACGCCTGGCACGGGCAGGGACTCGGCTCCGAACTGCTGCGGCGGGTTGTGGAGGTTGCCCGCGAGGAAAAGATGGAGCGCATTATTGGCCACGTCCTGCCCGAAAACCACGCCATGAGCCATCTTTGCCAGAAGGTCGGGTTCAAGGTCGGCCACAAGGAGGATGAGCGCGATCTGTTCGCCGAAATCATCTTTTAGTGAGCCCCATACTCACCACCTGCACCTTCTGCGGCACCGGCTGCGGCATCTATCTGGAAGCCGCCGGCAACCGCATCGTTGGGGCTTATCCCAGCATGTCGCATCCCGCCAACAAGGGGAAGATTTGCGTCCGCGGCTGGCATGTGCATGAGGTGGCCAGTTCCCCGGACCGTCTCACCGCCCCGTTGCTGCGCAAGGACGGCCGGTTGCAAAAAGCCACCTGGGACGAGGCCCTCGGTTTTATCGCCGAGCGTCTGAAAAAAATCCGCGGTCAATACGGCCCCGAATCGGTTGCCTTTCTGGATTCGCCCCGCTGTTCCAACGAGGAGGCGTACCTGACGCAAAAACTGGCCCGCGCCATCATCGGCACCAACAACGTGGACCACGGCGCCGGCGTCTATTGCAACAACTCCATCAACGTCCTCCTCGACATGACCGGCATTCCCGCCGCCACCAACTCCATCGGCGAACTGGCCCGCAGCGAGGTCATTCTCGTGGACGGCGTTGACTTGGGCCGCCAACTGCCCACCATCGGCGGCTGGGTCATTCGCGCGAAACTCAACGGCGCCCGGCTTATTGTCGTGGATTCGCGGCGTCATCGCCTGGCGGAAAACGCCGATATTTTCCTGCAAATCAAACCCGGCTCCGAATCGCTCCTCTACGGCGCGCTGGCCAAGGTCATTGTGGATCGCGGCCTGATGGACCTGCCCTTCGTCAAGGCGCGCTGCGAAGGCTTCGATGCTTTTCTGGCGCGCGCGCGGGATTACGATCTGGCGCAGGCGGCGGAAGGTTGCGGCGTGCCGGCGGCGCAGATCGAAGCGGCGGCGCTGGCTTACGGACGGGCGCGCAGCGCGGCCATCCTTTTCTCGACCGGCGTGGAAGCACGGCACGAGGACAGCCTGCGCGGCATCCTCAACCTCGCCTTGCTCACCGGCAACCTCGGCAAGGAAGGCGCGGGCGTGTTCCCGCTGACCGAGCACAATAATTTGCAGGGCGTGTGCGACATGGGGATGTTGCCAGACCGCCTGCCCGGTTACCGGGCCGTCGCGGACCCGGCGGCCCGCGCCGCGCTGGAGAGCCTCTGGGGGGCGAAGATTCCCGCCGCGCCGGGCAGGGGCGCCGACGCGCTGCTGGGCGGCGGCGGGCGCGCGCAACTCAAGGCGCTCTGGCTGGGGCGTTACGACCCGGTCAGCACGGCCTGTTTTGGCGACGCCACCGCGGCCATCAAGGGCTGCGAACTGGTCGTGGTCCAGCATTTGTTCATGACCGATTCGGCGAAACTGGCCGATGTGGTGCTGCCGACGACGGCCTTTGGCGAAGAGCGCGTCACCTTCACCAGCACCGAGCGGCGGATTCAAATCGCCGAGCGCGTGATTGACCCGCCCGATGGGCCGTTGCCCGCCTGGGAGCAATTGACCCGCCTGGCCCGCGCCCTGGGCGCAACGTGGAGTTATGAGTCCGCGGCGGATGTCATGCGGGAGATTGGCCGGGCCGTCCCCTTTTACAGCGGGGCCGGCTATGATAATCTGGGGCGCGATTACGGCCGCCAATGGCCCTGCACCACCGACCGCCCGCTCGGCACCGCCTTCCTGTTTGACGGGGAAGCGGCGGACCGGCGTTTCAAGTTTGTTCCTGTCGCCCGGCCGCCCGAGCCGCCCGGAAATCCGGCCGGGTTCCCGTTCACGCTGGTGTTCGGGTATTCACTTTACTACTGGCACCAGAATATCCTCATCAAGCACAGCGAAACCTTGAAACGCGAATACCGCCTCCTGTTGCTGGATTACCCGGACGGCTTTGTCGAAATCAACAACGGCGACGCCAAGAGCCTGGGCATCCGCGACGGCGGCCGAATCCGCCTCAGCACCGCCGGCGGTTCGCTGTCCTCCACCGCGCGGGTGACCTCCGAAGTCCGCGCCGGCACGGCCTTTGTCCCCTATTTTGTGCGGGAATTGAAACGGGAAATGCTCGGCCCGGCCGGCGATGGCGCATCGCTGGTTCCCATGCGCCTGGAAAAGGAGGGCGCATGAGGGCGCGCGTCATCGCTTCTGCGGACGTCTTGAAGATCGTGGACCTGCTCCGCGCCCGCGGCCTCGAGGTCGTGGCCCCCTTTTGCGGGCGCGGACGCGACACTTGCTTTGACACCGTGACGGACGCGAACCGGGACCAGGTGCGGATTCACCTGCCCAATCCGTATTATCCGCCCAAGCGGTTTGTCTTTCCGCATATCGAACGGCTGATGAAAGTCCACGGGCAGAACGGCGGCTTGACAATTGAGCCGGCTTACGACCAGACCCGGCGCGCCATTTTCGGCATCCGCTCCTGCGATGTCGCCGGCCTGTGGCACTTGGACCGTTTCTATCTGGGCCGCGACTTCCGGGATGTTTACTACGAGAAGCGGCGGAAGAATCTTTTCCTGGTCAACCTCGTCTGCACCGACCCGGCGAGCGACATCAGCGAGGACTGCTTTTGCCTGTGCGCGGACACCGGCCCCGCCGCCCGCGAGCATTTTGACTTGCAGCTCATGGACCTGGGCGGCGGCGAATTCATGGCCGTGGCCGGCACGCCGGCCGGGGAGGAACTTTTCGCCGAGCCGATTTTCCGCCGGGGAACCGCCGCGCACCTGGAACGGCGCCGCGCCATTCTGGACGGGGTGCGAAAGCAGTTCCGAACTTCGACAAGCTGGTTTTCCGCCACCGTCCGCTATGTGTCGCAAGGCGGGATTCTGGACAAAACGTGGGAGGAGATCGGCAACCGCTGCCTGGAATGCGGCGGCTGCACTTATGTCTGCCCCGCCTGCACCTGTTTCACCGTCTCGGACCGCGAGGTCGGGCCGGAGGAAGTCGAGCGGGTGCGGATGTGGGATTCCTGCGCGCTGGGCGGCTTCACGCGGATGGCGGGCGGCCACAACCCGCGCCGCGCCGTGCATGACCGCCGCAACCGCCGCTTCTTCCGCAAGCTGGCCCAATACTTTATCCAGCGCGAACTGGCCATGGCCTGCGTCGGCTGCGGCCGTTGCGCCGCCGTTTGCCACGGCGACATCGGCATGCCCAGCGTCGTCGAAATGATCCGCCGCGCCGCGCCGGAAACCGCAAAAAATGAAACCGCAACCTGAAAAAAATTGTCAGCCAGGGGCGGCCGTTTTGAACGGCGGCGGTCATAGACCGCCGCTACAGGAAGGGACTGAGAATATTTATCTGCCGAAGGTGGCGGTTTTGGAACGGGTGGCGGAGGACATCCCGGAAGTGAAGACGTTTTACTGGCGCTTCGAGGACCCGGCGGCGCAGGCGGAGTTCAAACGCTTTCGTCCGGGGCAATTTGCCCAAGTTTCCCTGTTCGGCGTCGGGGAATTTCCGGCCTCGCTTCCGCCCAGCCCGACCGAGAACGAGACTTTTTTCACCATCCGCCAGGTCGGCAGTTGCACCGCCGCGCTCCACCGCCTCAAGCCCCGCGACAAGTTTGCGGTGCGCGGCCCTTACGGCAACGGCTTTCCGATGAAGGATTACGAAGGCATGAACCTGACCTTCGTCGCCGGCGGCATTGGGCTGATCCCGTTGCGCTCGTGCATCGTCTATGCGCTCCAAAACCGGAAGCGATACGGGCGCATCCAGGTCTTTTATGGCGCGAAAACTCCCGGCGAACTGATGTACCAGCAGGATTTGCGCGCGTGGGAGAAGTCCGGCGGCTTGGAGTGCCATCTCACCGTGGACCGCGCCGGCGCCGGCTGGACGGGCAGTGTCGGCGTGGTGGGCAGCCTGTTCAAAAAGCCCGGTGTCAACATGCCGGTGGACAACACCACCGCCTTTGTCTGCGGCCCGCCGATCATGTTCCGCTTCGTCATCAAGGACCTGCTGGCGCTCGGTTTCCAGGAGCGCAACATCGTCTCCACCCTCGAGCGCTATATGAAATGCGGCGTGGGCAAGTGCGGCCATTGTTGCATCGGCGTCGCTTATATTTGCGTGGACGGCCCGGTGTTCACTTACGAACAAATCAAAAAACTGGGGGAGGATATATGAAGCCCGGCTTGCGCGATCTCCTGCAGTCCTCCCTTCAAGGCCGCGTCTGTTTCATGGGCCTAGGCAACGTGGACAGCGGCGACGACGGCTTCGGAGTGCGCTTGGCGGAAGCGATGGCCGACGCCGGCGCGCCGGATGTTGTCATCGGCGACACCGCCCCCGAATCTCTGGCGGGCCGTTGCGCGGACGGACGGTTCGACCATCTCGTCTTTCTGGATGCCGCGGATTTCGGCGCCGCGCCCGGTTCGGTGGTTTTCCTGAATTCGCGGGAAATGGCCGCGCGGTTTCCGCAAATTTCCACGCACCGCATTTCGCTGGGAATGCTGGCCAAGCACGTTGAATCCAGCGGAACGACCCGGGCCTGGCTTCTGGGCGCGCAGCCGGAATCCTTGAAACCCGCCCCCGCGCTTTCGCCCGCCCTGCAAAGGACCCTCGCTGTCCTGTGCGAATTGCTGGCCAGCGCTTTTGCTAATCTTGATCTTAATCCTAATCTTAATCCGAATTTTTTTGACATTGCGCGCGACTCCGCTTTGGCGTGTGCCCCTGAATGCTCGGAGCCGATTGCAGGAAGGAGATTAAGATTATGATTAAGATTAAGATTATGATTTACAACGGATACCCTGAACCATGATGACTCCCGAACAGGACGTGGCTGTGTCCATCCTCATCTGCATCGCCGGAGCGGCGCTGGCGTGGCTGACCGCGCGGAACCGCGCGCTGGCGGGCTGGCTCGCCTTTTTGGCGGTCGCCTCGACTGCGGCGCTGATCTTCTCCGCCGTGGCGACGGTGCTGGGCGGCAGCGGTTCCGCCGTCTCCCAATCGTTCCCGCTTCTTCCGAGCCTGGGTTTGGTCCTGCGCTTTCATGTGGACGGTTTGACGGCGATGTTCCTGTTGCTGGCGGCGCTGATCGCGGTGCCGGCTTCCTTTTATTCCATCAGCTACATGGAGCACTACCGCGATTATGGCGTCGCCCGCTATTATCCTTACTTCCTCCTGTTCCTGGCAGCCATGTACGGCCTGTTGAGCACGACCGACATGATGTGGTTCTTCGTCATTTTCTGGCAGATGATGACGCTGCCCGGTTACGCGCTCATCCGATTCGAGCACAAGAATCCGGGCAACGTCCGCGCGGCGAACCGGTTTCTGTGGATGATGCAAATCGCCTGCGCGGCGACCATCATCGGCGCGGAGATTCTGGCCGATGCCGGCGCGTCCGCCAACGCGGCCGGCGGGGTGAAGAAGTATGACTTCGAGACCGTGAGCAAGAATGTGCCGGCGTTGTTGCAAGCGCACCCCGCCCTTGCGGCGGCGGCGTTCGCGCTGTTCCTGGCCGGCTTTGGCATCAAGATGGGCATGTGGCCCTTTGGGCAATTCTGGCTGCCGGACGCGCACCCGGCGGCCCCGTCGCCCGTGAGCGCCATGCTTTCCGGCGTGATGATCAAGACCGGCGTCTATGGCGTGATGCGCTATTTCCTCTGGCTTGCGCCGACGGAGGCGCAGGCGGGCTTTCCGCTGGCGGGCTGGGGCGTGGTAGTGGCGGGGTTGGGGACAATCACCCTTTTCACCGGGACGATGCAGGCGCTGAAGCAGGAGCAGACCAAGCGGCTGCTGGCGTTTCACAGCATCGGCCAGGTGGGCTACATCCTCCTCGGTTTCGGGGTCTGCATGACCCTGCTGCCGGCGGCGGGGCCGGAGGTTGCCGCGCTGGCGGCCCTGGGCATGGTGGGCGCGCTGTTTCACACCCTCAACCACGGCATTTTCAAGGCGCTGCTCTTCCTCAACGCCGGCTCCATGCTCCACGCCACCGGCACTCAGAACCTAAACAAATTGGGCGGCTTGCTCAAATTCATGCCTCTGACGGCCGCCACGGCGCTGGTCGCCTCGCTCTCCATTTCGGGCGTCCCGCTGTTCAACGGCTTTGCGAGCAAATGGACGATTTACGCGGCGGCCGTGCAGGGAAGCCACCGGGCCGGCTGGCTGGCCGTTTGCGCTGCCATTGCCATTCTCACCAGCGCGCTGACGCTGGCTTCGTTTGTCAAGTTCTTTGGCGCCAGCTTCCTTTCCCGGACCAGCGCCCTTGTCAAGGAAAAGGCAGCCGGCGGACGGCTCGAAGCCGGGACGATCATGCAAATTCCCCAGTTGTTGCTGGCGCTCCTGTGCCTGCTGCTGGGGCTTCTGCCGGCCATTGCTTACGGCCTGATCCATAATGTCCTCGCGTCCAGCCCTCATGGTTTCGGCCCGGCCCTCGCTTCGGCCGCGCCCGCGCCCGCCAACCTCTGGGCCGGCATATCCGGGGGCGGGTCGGGGTCGGTCTTTGTTCCGCTCGCCTTATTGGCCATCCTGGGGCTGGTGTTTCTTCTCGCTTGGTTTATTTCGAGCCTGGGCGGCGCGCCGCGCCGGGCGGCGGTTCCCTGGCTTTGCGGTTACGCGCGCGAAGCGGAATGCAACCGATATGTGGCGCATGGTTATTACGGCGAGATCAAACGCTATTTCCGATGGCTCGGCGGCGCGCCCGCTTCGCAGCCGGAGAAGGCCGCGGACCGTCGCAGTGTCGAGCCTGCCCCTCGTCTTAACCCCGAAGGAACGCTGAAATGATCGCGCGCGAAAAACTGGATCAGTTGAAAGCCAAGTTCGGACCGGCCATTGTGCGGGCGGACCTTCCCTCCGACCGCTGCCTGTTCGTCTTCGTGGAAGCGTCGGCGCTCAAGGCGGTGTGCCGTTACGTTTTCCGCGATCTGGACGCCCGCTATGTAACCAGCGTTGGCGCGGATGACCGGCCTTGTTCCGGCTCGTTCTTGGTGGCGCACAACTTCGCGTTTGACCGTGAACATTTGCTATGCGGCATCCTGGCGGAGATTCCCGCCGGCAATCCTACAGTTGACAGCATTTCGGGCGTCGTGCCCGCCGCGAACTGGGCCGAGCGGGAATTGCGGGACATGGTGGGCATCGAGCTGGCCGGCCATCCTTATCCCAAGCGCCTCGTCCTGCCGGACGGCTGGCCCGATGGCGTCCACCCGTTGCGCAAGGACATCCCCTGGAATTTTTCCCCCGCCGATTACGACGACGCGCGCGAATTCAAGTTCGACGACCCGCCCGAAGGCTGCACCGTCGTGCCTTTCGGCCCGTTTCATCCCACCCTCGATGAACCCGCCCATTTCCGGCTCTACGTGGACGGCGAGCGGGTGCGCGGCTGCGAATACCGCGGCTTCATGGTCCATCGCGGCATTGAAAAGCTGGCCGAGACGGTCCTTAGCTACAACGACATCCCGGTCATGGCCGAGCGCATCTGCGGCATCTGCGGCTGCGTGCATAACGTCGCCTACGCGCAGGCGGTGGAAAGCGCCGCCGCCTTGCAGGCCCCGCCGCGCGCGGAGTATCTCCGCTCCATCCTGCTGGAACTGGAGCGCCTGCACAGCCATCTCCTCTGGGTCGGCCTGGCCTGCCACATCGTCGGTTTCGACACCCTGTTCATGCAATGCTTCCGCATTCGCGAACCGGTCATGTGGATCGCCGAAAAAATCACCGGCAACCGCAAAACCTACGGCCTCTGCGTCATCGGCGGCGTGCGGCGCGACTTGACAGATGCGTTGAAGGCCGAACTGCAACAGGTCCTCGCCCGTCTCGAATCCGAATGGCGGACGGTCACCGGCGCGGTGCTCCAGGATCGCAACATCCAGGCGCGCACGCGCGGCGTCGGCGTCGCCGACCGCAATTTGGTCAAGGAGGCCGCGCTCATCGGGCCGGTCGCGCGCGCGGCGGGCGTGGACATGGATTGCCGCCGCGATCATCCTTATGCCGCTTACGGCCGCGTCGCCTTCGACGTCATCACCGCCCCCGACGGCGATGTTTGGTCGCGGCTCGTGGTGCGCGCGCGCGAAGTGTTCGAGTCCGTCAAAATCATCCGCCAATGCCTCGACAAAATGGAAAGCGGCCCCATCCAATTGGACTTGAAGGACGAACTGCCGGCGGGCCGGATGGGATTGTCCAGCATCGAAGCGCCGCGCGGCGAGGCCCATCATTTCGTGATTACGGGCGAAGGCAACTGTCCGCGCCGCTGGCGGGTGCGCGCGCCGACGTATCAGAATTTGCAAGGCGTCCCGGCGATGATCAAAGACCAGCAATTGGCCGACATGACCATCACGCTGGGCAGCATAGACCCCTGTTTCTCCTGCACCGACCGCTTGGAAACGATAGACCTAAAATCCGGCGCCCTCAAAATCTGGTCGCCGGAGGAACTGCTCAAGCTGGGGCGGAACACGTAGACTGCGGCGTGCGGTAGTTGGAAAAAGCGATCTGGACAACCAGCGATGAACATTTGGCATATGGGCATGGCCAACACGCTTTACACTATCGGCTATGAGGAAACGAGTGCTCAGTCCTTTCTGGAGAAATTGGAATCCGCAGGTGTTCAGATGGTTTTGGACGTTCGAGAACTTCCTCAAAGCCGCATCCCGGGATTTTCCAAAAACGCGTTGTCCGAAAAACCAGGCCACAAAGGCATTGATTATCTCCATGTCCGCGAACTGGGCAGCCCGCGCAAATTGCGGCACGAATTGCGGGAAACGAACGATTTTATGGCGTTCACGCGTGGTTATCTGCTTTACATCAGAACACAGAAGGAACGTGTCCGAACTGTAACAGACATGGCTTATGAAAAAACCTGCTGTCTTCTTTGCTTTGAAAAAATCATGAAAGAGCGCCTCAACAGCCGTGCTGCCAGCAACGACTGCCTGAAGCTGGCAGCCTAACCGAAGAATTCTGTCCTGCGCCCCGTCCTAACCCGGATATTTTACACTTTCGGGGTTCGGAGCGCCGATTTTGAACCGGCTTTCAGCGTCCTCGCGCCCCCCAAGCCGGCTGCAAGCCGGCGCTCCAGACTGCAGGCATTCCGTGCGGGCATGAAATATCCGGCCTATTCCGCCCACAATGGGGCAGCACAGGCGACTCGCCTGTCCCGGTCGGCGACTCGCCGGCCGCAGCCTTTGTGTACTACAAATGAAAGGCCACTACCTCCCCAAGATGCAGTCGTTTTGGGGAGCGCGACCGTCCCGGTCGCCGCGTTCGGCGTCCCGCCGAACGCTCTTCCCAGCCCATCCTGGCCGACCCGGCCGGAGATCAGCTTTGCTGTCGTTCGATTATGCGCGACTGACCCCGATTCCGGCGCAACACTGCCGCAACAAATCTCCAAGCCAAACACGAAAACGCGCACGAACACGGTTTGCCCCCTGCTACATGGCCAGATCCTTTTTATCCGTGTTTATCGGCGTGCATCCGTGGTTCAATTTCTTGGTTGCGGGGGTCAGCAGTGGGCCTTTTGCGCCGTTTTGCGGCAAATCAGCACAAGTCGTTATCCATGAACAACTTACAACTAATCCAATCACTCCACCACTCCAATCACCCCCATGCCAGATGGCCAATCCTGCGAATTTTGGCAGGTGGAAAGATTTTTCTGGAAAGATTTCTCTCGTTTTTTTTCGGCGGAGCGGCTATTCTTCCGTCGTAAGCCTGAAACCCGCACGAAAGTGAGTTGAATATGGACCTTGTCTTCAAATGTCCGCACTGCGACCAGCAATTGGAAGTGGATGCCGGCGGCGCCGGATCGAGCCTGCAATGCCCTTCTTGTGGGAACACCATCACGGTGCCCAATCAAGAGTCCGCCCCTCCGCCTCCCGCGCCTCCGCCACCCCCGCCCAAGGCGCCGGAGCCGAAACACTTCAGCGTGCCGACCCACGAAAAGGCCGCCGACCCGCTCATCCAAAAGGCAAACCGCCCTCTGGATGTGGTGGCCAAGGACGGCGACAAGAAGATGCGGATCCGGACCTTCAAGAGATCGGATTGCCTGGAGGTGGGGCGCGACCGTTTCGATGAGAAGGTCTCGGAGTTTTTGGAACAGGTCGGGCAGGTCAACATCGTGAGCATCAACACCATCAATTACAGCGCCATTGACATGGCCACGCACAACAAGCTCGAGGATTACGGAGTGTTGGTGGTGTTCAAGGGATAGCCTCCGCACTGCAATCCCTCGGTCCGGCGCAGTGTCACCCCAGACGGAATGAGATTCTGCGGATCAACTCGCGCCCGAAACTGTTCTGCAGGCGCTCCAGGAGTTCCCGGCGCCGGTAGCGCACAATCTCGTCCAGCCAAACGCTGCTGTCCACCGCGACGAATAGAGTGCCGTTGCGGATGCCCGCCGGCTGGGCGTGCGCCACGATGTTCGGGTCCATCTGGCAGCTCCATACCCGCACAATTTCCGCTTCCGCCTGGCGCCGGTCCATGCGCAAATCCGCCAGGACGCGGGGCAGGACGGCGGCGGCTTTCTTGCCGGAGGCTTGCTGCGCGATTTCAGCGCCGCTCCAATTCCAGCCGCGCCACTGCGCCAGCGCGCGCTGTCGGGGGGAGGAACGCGGCGGTGGCGAACGCCGCGCGGGAAATGGAAACGGGCCGCTCACCATGGGATGGGCCGGGATCAGGCGGCCGGCCGCGCGGGGGCGGGAACGCCGGGGTTTGCCGCCGGAGCCGGGGAATCGCCGGATTGACTTTCGTCCAGCACGAGGATGCCGTGGGGAGGCAGGTCGTAGTTGCCGTTGATGGTCCGCTCGGTCAGGAAATCGCGCATGGGTTTGTAGAAGGTGATGCGCACCGCGCTGCTGTTGTGGTTGAGCAGGAAGAATATCCGCGTGCCCGCCTTCTCGCGCATGCTCACTTCGACCGTGTCGGGCACCTTGAGCGACTGATGCAACGCGCACATCGGCCGCAGCCAGTCAATCAAATCATAGTAAAATGGCTGGTCGCAAACGGTGCCGATATAGATGGCCTTGCCGAGGCCGAAGGTGTTCATGGTCAGGGCGGGGCGGCCGGCGTAGAAGTCATGCGTGTAAGTGGCCAGAACCTCGCAGCCGGCCGGCGCTATCACATCGCACCAGAGGCGGGCGCGGTGGGAATGATTGACGTGAAAGGGGCCTTTGAACGCGAGATGATTTTCATGCTCCGCCTCAATGGGATCGAACTCAATGACTTCCAGCCCGAACAAATCGGTCATGTTCAGCGGGAAACCGTCCGCGGCGGCGATGTGGTGCTCATCCACCAGGCCGGAGTTGCAGGTGGCCACGAGGACCCCCCCGTTTTGCACGTAAGCCCTCAGCGTGTCGGTTTCCACGCCGGAGAGCAGGCTCAGGGAAGGGGCGAACACCAGCTTGTAGCGGGAGAGATCGTCGGCCGGCCGCGCGAAATCCACCGCGATATTGCGGTCGTGCAGCGCGCTGTGGAACAGTTGCACATGGTTGCGCAGGCTGAAATGGGCGTTGGGCTGGCGCGGGAGGGAGAGGGACCAGTCGTTTTCATGGCTGTAAAGGATGCACGATTCGGCGGCCACTTTCGTCCCTTCCAAGGCGGGGCCGAGCCGTTTGAGCTCCTCGCCGATCTTGCTCACTTCCTGGTAGGCCCGGTTCTCGCCCCGCCCGTTGTGGGTCAGGATGGCGCCATAGAACTTCTCCGTCCCAATGCGGGGCTGCCGCCAAAAGAAATAGAGCACGGCATCGGCCCCGCGCGAGAGCACTTGATAGGTGAACAGGCGCACCACTCCGGGGCGCACCAGGGAATTGACCTCCTGCCAATTGACATGGCCGGCCCGCTGCTCAATCACCCAGAAACCCTCCTCGCCACCGGGCGTCTTGCTGCCGGTTTTCTTGAGGGAACGGAGAAAATCAATTTCACAGGCGTTGACGGCCGGTTTGGACTGAATGGTGGCGTCGCTGTTGAGCGAAATGAAGTCCAGCGCGCCCGCCAGATCGAAAAGGTCAACCTGCTGGCCGAAGACGCGCACGTTGCTGGTGGTCGGGATGCGCGGCGTCAGTTCCCGCAGCAAGTCGGACTGCATCCGCACAAAAGCGACAATGGTGTCGCTGCAAAACCGGCGCCAATCCATCAGCAAGGCGGGATTATGCGGAGCCGGAGCGGCCATGGGCATCGGGACGTGCGCCCAATCGGAGACCACCTGGCCCCAGAACCGCAGGCCCATCAGGTCGTTCAGGCGCCCGATGTTTTCATATTTGGCCTGGAGCCAGGCCTGCCAATCCCGGCGCGTCTCCTGGTTGAAACACGGCATCAAGGAATGGACGCCGGCATTATTGTGGATTTGCCAGGCAATGAGCTGAGGATGGTTGCCCAGCGCCTCGGCCATGGCGCGGACAATTCTCTTGGAATAATTCCAGTAAAGATCGCTATTCAAGCAGCACGCCAGCCGGGTACCGTCGCTCAATGGAAGGCCCCGTTCGTCCAGCGGCAGGATGTCCGGATGCTTGCGGGTCAACCAGACCGGCGGGGCGGCCGTGGGCGTGCCGAGCACCACCTGAATGCCGACTTCGGCCATGAGATCCATCACGCGCCGGAGCCAGGAGAAATCGTACTGGCCTTCCTGCGGCTCGCAAATCCCCCAGGCGAACTCGCCCATGCGCACCGAGTTAATGCCGGCGATGAGCATCAATTCGATGTCCTTTTTCCAGCGGGCTTCCGGTTCCTCGGGCGTACCCGCGTAAGGGTGGACCCAGTGCTCTGGATGGTAGTCGGCTCCGAAATACATGAGTTTGAACGGCAAATATGGGCACGGTTTATTCGCACTGCGCCCGCCGTTGCTTGGGGGTACAATAGTTCCGCCCCCGCCCCGGCGCAAGCGCGTTTTCCAGTTTTGTTGTTGGTTGGGCGCTGGACAAAAATCTTCACCGGCGACGCCGGCGGCTGACCATCCCGGCCTCCAACGCTCCAATGAGCCGGGGGGAAACCGGCGGCACACCCGCTACACCGGGGTCACGCAGGGGTCAGTTAATGGTATTGATTCTGCTGAAAAACCTCGGGCTACTTTTTTAAGCGTTTTTTGGTTGGGGGCGGCTCCAGACGGATCAGCCGCAGTTCGGAACGGGCCAGCAGTTGCCAG
>Ga0181530_10002380_pt1 | contig 22396 bp, 20 predicted proteins | sample PEATcosm2014_Bin_42_FD_119769 | JGI IMG/M metagenome (GOLD analysis project Ga0181530, IMG submission 119769) | Peatland microbial communities from MTU Mesocosm Facility, Houghton, MI, USA - PEATcosm2014_Bin10_60_metaG | ecosystem: Environmental > Terrestrial > Soil > Wetlands > Peat | place... | reverse complement strand
TCGCCAGCGATGAAGGCTGGTATGGCACCGGCGACTTGGCCGCGCTCGACGAGCAAAGCAATCTTTTTTTCAAGGGCCGGAAGAAAGAAACGATCGTCACACCCGCCGGCATGAACATTTATCCCGAGGATTTGGAAGCGGCTTTACGCGGGCAGAAAGGGGTGCGGGACTGCGTGGTCGTCGGTCTGGAGCGCGGCGGAAATGCCGAACCCTGCGCCGTGCTGATTGTGCGCAACCGCAATTCCAATTTCGACGCCCAGGCGGGCGACGGCGTGAAGAGAGATGAAGTCAAGGCAATCGTGGCGCGGGCCAACGAGACACTGGCCGAGTATCAGCGCATGCGCGCCTGGTTCGTCTGGCCCGATGAAGATTTTCCCCGCAGTTCCACGCAGAAACCGCGCCGCAACGCGATCCGCGATGCGGTCGAGGCGGCCCTCTCCAAACACGGAAACGGACAATCGCTCGCCAACGCCGCCAGTCCGCTCTCCGAATTGCTGACGCGAATCACCGGCCGAAGCCTTCAAAACATGCACAACCTGACAGCGGACGCGAATCTGGAAAGTGGCCTGGGGCTCAGCTCCCTCGAACGTGTGGAACTGCTCAGCGCCCTCGAAGACCGTTACCAAATTGACTTGAGCGAAACGGAGTTCGCGAAGGCGGCGACGGTTGGCGATTTGGAGAAGTTGCTGCAGGGCAGGTCAGTCGATAGTCATCAGTCGTTCGTCGTTGGCAAACCCTCCGAACGACCAGCGACTAACGACCAACGACTCATAGCATCCCCGGCCTTTCACTATCCACGCTGGGCCCTGAGTTGGCCAACCACCTGGCTGCGCCTAGTCGTGCGCTATCTGCTGGCGCGCCCGGCGGTGCTTCTCCTGGGGAAGCCACGGATTATCGGCCGCGAGAATTTACGTGGCGTTCGTGGGCCGCTGCTCGTCGTCTCCAACCATATTGCCGATGTGGATATCGGATTTATCCAGTTCGCGCTGTCCGCGCGCATCCGCCACAAACTGGTGACGGCAACACGCGGCGAAGACCTCGAACTGCTGCGTTCGCCCGCGCCGGATCGCGCATGGTTTCGAAGAATCTACGACCGCGTGCAGTGGACGCTCGCCGTGGCCCTGCTGAACCTGTTTCCGCTGCCCCGCCAGTCCGGGTTCCGCAAGAGCTTTGCCTACGCGGGAGAGGCGGTGGATCGCGGCTACAGCGTGCTCGTCTTTCCCGAGGGGAAGCACACCGAAGACGGCAAACTCTGCCCCTTCCGCAGCGGAGCCGGCCTGCTCGCCACCAATCTGCAAATCCCCATCCTGCCGATGCGGATCGATGGCCTGTTTGAAATCAAGAAGGCCGGGAAGAAGTTCGCGGCGCCGGGAAAGATTCAAGTCCGCATCGGCAAGCCCATGCAATTCGCCCCGGAAACCGGCCCGGAGGAAATCGCGCGGGCACTGCAAAAGGCGGTTGAGGGCCTCTAGGATCTGGGCGCGTAATGAAGGAGGGACGGGCGCCTTCGCCCTTCCCAGCCGAGCTCAACGCCGATTGCTTGGCGGCAGAAGACTCGTCCCGCAGAAACAAAAAGGCCGGGCGATTAAGCCCGGCTCTTTTTGCTAAGAAACTGTCGATCGCTCAGTTAAGCAGATCAGTTTCCCGTAAACTCGTTTTCGTTTAAACTCTCTTTCAATTCGATGCGCAAGACTCCTTTAGGGTTGCGCGAAACTTCACATCACCAGCGCGAGACCTTCCAGTTCAGTCTCCAGCACCGGCAGGGAGCAGCCCGCCATTTCCACCCGTCCGGCAGCGTCGATCGCGGCCGCCTGCGAAACCCCATAGCCACGCCCGGCCAAAAACACTTGGAGCAGTTCCGCTGCTTCGCGGGAATCCACCATTCCGCCCTGAATCAGGTCGTTGCGCAGGGCGCAGAGTTCCATCGCCGTAAATCTCTCTTTCATCGCCATTCTCATGTTCGGCCCCCTACCGTTGCGCTATTGGATTCATCGGCAAGTCAATTGGTTCCATGCAATCTTGTTGCCGTAACTTTGGTACACCGTTGTATACGGATTCCCGGCTCCCTAAGTTCATCAAACCCAAGATCTTGCCAAAGGTTGCGAGGATAACACAGACAGGCAAGCCAAACACACAATATTGTCATCCGTCGCCAGATTGACACTAAATGTCATTCTGCGACGGGAGGGAACCGAAGTTTATGGGGTGTTCTGCCGGCCCGGTTTCAGGCCGCGTCCATCGTTGCCGCGTCCACCAGCATCATCGGGATATCGTCCTGAATGGGGTAGACACGGCGGCAATCGCCGCATTTCAGGCTTTGCCCGTTGGCGTTCAGGACCACCGGCTTCTTGCACACCGGGCAAACCAGCACGTCCAGCAGATCCTGAGAAATCATGGCGGCTTTATTGTAGCGCGAGATGGGTACCGCGAGCGTCCCGCCCCGGAGGGACGACCGGGCTTACTGCGCAGTTCGCGATGCGATAGAATCGCCTTGCAATTCACTGACGTCGCAGCGAGGTCGAATGGCAGCCAGGATTCTCGACGGTACCAAACTAGCCGGTGAAATCCGGGCGGAAGTCGCCGCCCAGGTGAAAGCCTTGGCATCATCGGGCGTGCGTCCCGGCCTTGCCGTGGTCCTGGTCGGGCACAATCCTGCCTCGGAAGTTTACGTTCGCGGCAAGGTGAAGAGCTGCGAAGAAGTCGGCATCTACAGCGAACAACATACGCCCTCCGAAAGCGTTACCACCGAAGAACTGCTCGAGTTGGTTGCCGCTCTGAATCGGCGCGACGAAATCGACGGCATTCTGGTGCAGTTGCCCTTGCCCGCGCACGTCGATGCGAAAAAAGTTCTGCTGGCCGTCGCTCCCGCCAAAGACGTTGACGGATTCCATCCCATGAACGTGGGCTATCTTTCCACGCAGCGCCCCGGCCTCGTGCCCTGCACTCCGGCCGGCATCATGGAAATTCTGAAGCGCAGCCAGATTCTGGTTGCGGGGCAGGAAGCCGTAGTCGTCGGACGCAGCGACATTGTCGGCAAGCCGGTAGCCATGCTGCTGCTGAATCAGAACGCCACCGTCACCGTCTGCCACTCGAAAACGCGCGATCTGCCCGGAGTCTGCCGCCGCGCCGACATTCTGGTAGCGGCGATTGGACGACCCGGCATGGTCACCGGCGACTACGTGAAGCCGGGAGCCACCGTGATCGACGTCGGCATGAACCGGATCACCGAGCGCAAGGAATTCGACCGCTTGTTTGCCGGGAACAAAAAGCGCGAAGAAGCATTTCTGGCCAAAGGTTCAACCCTGGTGGGCGACGTTCATCCCGAGGTGGCCGAAATCGCCGGAGCTATCACGCCGGTACCGGGAGGCGTCGGCCCGCTGACTATCGCCATGCTGATGGCCAACACCGTGAAGGCGGCCATGCTGCGGCGCGGGGGTTCGCTGTAGAGACGGGGCTTGCCCCGTCTCCGTTTGCGGCCGGGGAGACGCGGCAAGCCGCGTCTCTACGAGTAGGTCTCTCGATGGAGTTTGACATCTACGACCGTGAGCACTCTGTGCTAAAACTCGGCCTGACCGGCGGCATCGCGAGTGGCAAATCCGTCGTCGGCGAGATGTTTGTCAAACTCGGCGCGCATCTGATCCTGGCCGACGCCATCGCGCACTGGCTCATGGAGCCCGGCCGCCCCGTGTATGACGAAGTCGTCCGGCGCTTTGGCCGCGAAATCCTGAATCCCGATGGAAGCATCAACCGTCCACGGCTGGCCGAAGCTGCGTTTGGCAAGCCCGGCGGCGCGGCTCCGCGAGTCAAGGAACTCAACGAAATCGTCCATCCCGCCGTGATCGCGCACGAGAACCAGTGGATGGAAGAAATCGGCCAGCGCGATCCGAACGCTGTCGCCATCGTCGAAGCCGCGTTGATTTTGGAATCGGGCGCAGCCAGCCGGTTCGACCGCCTGGTCGTCGTTACGTGCCATCCCGAGCAGCGGGTCGTGCGGCTCGCCCGACGCCTTGGAATTTCGGAAGATGCGGCCCGCGCCGAAGTCACTCGCCGCATGGCCGCGCAGATGCCGGACGAAGAAAAAATCAAAGCTGCCGACTTCGTAATCGACAACTCCGGATCGCTCGATGCCACCGAGCGGCAGGTGCGGCAAGTTTTCGCTGTGCTGCGCTCGGGAAGCAGGAACTCACTTTAGCGCCGCTCTATACGGCTCGGCATGAACATCCACTGCAACAGCGCACTCACGACGCTGAGCACGATGGCGCCAAGAAAGGCTGCTTCGAAACCGCGCACCTGGAATCCGCGCACCAAGTACGCCGCCAGCTCCAGCATGAGCGCGTTGATCACGAACCAGAACAGGCCGAGCGTCAACAGCGTCAGCGGAAAGGTCAGAATCTTGAGCAGCAATCCGAGGGTTGCGTTGACCAAGCCAATGACCAGGGCCGCAATCAAAGCCGCCAACGGACCGCTGACGCTAATGCCGGGCACGACGTGGGCAACGATCCATACCGCGAGAGCGCTTAAAAACCAATGGAGCAAAAGACGCACGATTAGCCTCCTTCATTAAATAGCAACTACACCATGATTGGACACTATACAACGTGAAACCGGCGCAAAAAACAGCGGCCAGAAAAACAAATGTCTTGTTTTCCCCCTGTGATCCTCTGTGTCCCCTGTGGTAAGGATCTCTCGGCGGATGCATGCGAGCCCAAGTTTCCCATCCCATCGCCCTGGGATTAAACTGATGAAGCTTTCAAAGAGGAAGCCCATGCCATCTGCCACGCGCCCCAATCCACTTTCCTTTCTCACCGATCAACTCGACGAACTCAAGGCGAAGGGCACGCACTTCAAGCTCCGGGTGCTGGAAGACGAGCAGGCGCCGCTTTGCACTTTCGACGGCAAGCGCGTCATCAATCTCGCTTCGAACAATTACCTGGGATTTACGACGCATCCCAAACTACGCGAAGCGGCGCTCGCAGCTACGCGCAAGTATGGCGTTGGATCGGGCGCGGTGCGCACCATTGCGGGCACCATGAAAATCCACATGGAGCTGGAAGAAAAAATCGCGCGCTTCAAAAACGTCGAAGCCTGCGTCGTTTTTCAGTCGGGATTCACGGCCAACGCGGGAACGGTTTCTTCCTTTCTGGGCAAAGACGATTTCATCATTTCCGACGAGCTCAATCACGCCTCGATCATTGATGGCTGCCGCCTCTCACGCGCGAAGATCCTCGTCTTCCGCCACAAAGACGTGGCCCATGCCGAAGAGCAACTGGCCAGCGTGAAGAACGATCCCGGCAAAAAGCTACTGATCTCGGACGGCGTGTTCTCGATGGATGGCGACATTGGCCCGCTGCCCGGCCTGTGCGAGGCGGCGGAGAAATACGGAGCGATCATGATGGTCGACGACGCTCATGCGTCCGGCGTACTAGGCCGCCAGGGACGCGGCACGGTCGATCATTTTTCGATGCACGGGCGCGTGGACATTCAGGTGGGAACCTTGTCGAAGGCGATTGGCGCTCTCGGCGGCTACGTTTGCGGCACTCGCGACTTGATCGATTATCTGTATCACCGCGCGCGGCCCTTCCTGTTTTCGACGTCGCATCCGCCGTCGGTCGCAGCCACCTGCATTGCGGCTTTCGACGTTCTCGAAACCGAGCCGCAGTGGATGGAGCAGCTCTGGGCCAACACGCGCTTCTGGAAGAAAGAACTCGGCCTGCTCGGCTTCAACATTGGAGGCCAGACCACTCCCGCCAGCGAGACGCCGATTACGCCCATCATCATTGGCGACGGACGCCTGACCATGGATTTCTCCCGCGAGCTTTTCAAAGAAGGAGTGCTGGGGACCGGCATCGCCTTCCCCACTGTCCCCGAAGGCAAAGCGCGCGTGCGCACCATCATGACCGCAACGCACACGAAAGAAGAATTGCAGCAGGCGCTCGAAGTGTTGCAGCGCGTGGGCAAGAAGATCGGAATTCTATAGCGGGTTTCGAAGCGCTGTGTCCACTGAAAAATGCCGAGCCTGCGTTCGGCTGGACAGCCGAGGGCAGATGTCCCTAAACTAGCGGACTATAGAGCAATACTGAATCCGTTCTCATCGCCCCACCCCAGGACTTGTGTTAATTTCGCCCCTCATGAAAAGGCTCATCGCAAAACTCGGGTTGGGCCCGGCGGCGGAGAAAGTCCCCGAGACCGTCGAGGTGGGAAGTTTCGCGCTCCACGGCGCAAACCTTGCGGTTGCCTATTTCCCCTCGCGCTCCGGAGGAGACTTTCACGACTTTTTGCGAGTCGGTCCGACCCGTGTTCTTTTCGGATTGCTCGACGTGGCGGGCCGGCGCGAAGCCAACCTAGGCGTGCTGCAAGCCGCGCAAGCTTGTTTCCGCTCGTCCGGAGAGCAGATTTTCGCTGCTGCTGAGTTGAACGAAGCCGACGCAATGGTCGAATTGGCTCACCGCCTGAACCTCGAAATCATGCGCGCAGCCGGAGGCGTGCGAAGCTGTCCGGCGTTCGCCGGTTGCTACAACGAGGAGCTGGGCACGCTTTGCTATGTGAATGCGGGCCACACTCCCGGCTTGCTGCGCGATGAAGCGGGCATCGTTGAATTGCACGCGACCGGCCTGCCGCTCGGCCTGTTCTCCCTCGCCCCCATCGACGCTCGCATCGTCGGCGTGGGGCCAAAAGCCGCGGTGGCCGTGGTCTCGCGCGGAGTGGTGGAGGCCGAGTCGAAACACGCGGAATTTGGGCTGGAGGGAGTCAAGCGCATCCTGCAAGCTGCACCTGCCGGGGCCAGGAACAGGGATAACGATCTTTCCCGGCGCATTCTGCAAGGCGTGCAGGACTTCATGCGCAGGGCTCCCAAGCACAACGACATGACTGCACTGACGCTCACCCGGGGAAATTAGCCGGAAAGTGACCGGCAACCCGTCCGCTCCATTGGCCTCCTTGTCGCTGGCGGCGTAAAATGAAAAAATAATTTCCTCGCGTTTACCGCGGATTTCGAGAGAACGTGCGAAAAGGGCCCTCCATGAAGAACGTTAGACTTTGCCTGCTGTTGGCGGTTGGATACGCGTTGTTGCTCCCGTCTCTTTTGACCGCCGACACCGTGGTCGAAGAGATCATTACCCGGATCAACAACGAAATTGTCACGCGCACGGAATATGTCCGCAGCCGCGATCAGCTCAAGCAGGAAATTCAGCAGCGGGACCCGGCCAACGCCGAGCGCATTTTCTCCGAGAAGCAGCGCGACGTCCTGCGCGATCTGATCGACCAGCAACTTCTGCTGCAAAAAGGCAAAGATCTCGGCATTACCGGCGACACCGAACTCATCAAGCGCCTCGATGAAATGCGCAAGGAGATGAACCTCCCGACCATGGAAGACCTGGAAAAGGCGGCGGAAGCGCAGGGTGCTTCGTTTGAAGACTTCAAGCAGAACCTGCGCAACCAGATCATCACCCAGAAGGTGATTGGGCAGGAAGTGGGTTCCCATCTGGCCCTGAACAAGGAAGACGAAAAAAGGTTTTATGACGAGCACCGCGCGGAGATGGACCAGCCCGAGCAGGTTCGCCTGAGTGAAATTCTGGTTGCGCCCAAAACCCCCGCCCAGCCAACTCCGACCGTCGATGGGACGCCCGCGCCGCCCTCGGAGGCTGACACCGAGGCCGCCCTGGCCGCCGCCCAGGCGAAAGCGCAAGATATTCTCGAGCAGATCCACAAGGGCGAAAAGTTTGCGGACTTGGCGAAAAAGTACTCCGATGGGCCGTCGGCGAAAGATGGCGGCGACCTCAGTTATTTCAAGCGCGGAACACTCGCGCCGGAACTGGACGAGAAAGTCTTCGCGATGAAGGCCGGTGAAGTCACGGATGTGATTCGAACCAAGCAGGGTTACGTGATCCTGCAGGTGGCCGAACACCAGAAGGGGGGCATCCCCACCTTCAAGGAAGCTGAGCCGCGCATCCAGGATGCGATGTACATGGAGAAGCTGTCGCCCGCCTTGCGCACCTACTTGACCAAGCTCCGCGAAGACGCCTTCATTGACGTCAAGAGTGGTTACATCGACTCGGGCGCGAGCGCCAAGCAGACCAAGCCCGTCGAGACCACAGCCAAAGACACCAAATCGAAGAAGCTGAAAAAGGGCAAGAAGCTCGGCGTGTTTTAGGCCAATCTGCCGCGGCGTAAATGAGGTTCGTAGCAGGGCATGCCTTCGGGCATGCCGCAAGTGCGGCAGCAGAAATGCGCCTTCAGGCGCTGCATGCTGAAAGCCGGTTTCGCGGAGGCCCATGAAAGAGTTCTTTATCTCCGAATGTCCCCAGCAGGAAAACAAGGTCGTCACCTCCAGCTTCGTGGTGGCATCGAAACAGGTGAAGGCAAAAAAGAATGGCGAGCCTTACCTGGCATTGACCCTGGCCGACCGCACCGGCCAGATCGAAGCCAAGATGTGGGACAACGTCGAGGAATTCGTCGACACCTTCGAGCAGGACGATTTCCTCAAGATCAAGGGACTCGTCAACAAGTACAAGAACCGGTTTCAGCTCACCATTCATAAGCTCCGGCGCATGGAAGAAGCTGAGATCGATTTCACCGATTACCTGCCCAAGACCACTAAAGACATCGGCGAACTCTGGCAAACGCTGGCTGAGTTTGTGGCCACGTTTCAGAATCCGCACCTGAAGTCGCTGGTGGAACTGTTCATGGCGGACCCGGAAATTGCCGAGCGCTACCGCAATGCTCCCGCAGCCAAGACCCTGCATCACGCCTACATCGGCGGACTGCTCGACCACGTGGTGTCGCTGTTCCGCTCCTGCGATCTGCTGTGCCGGAATTATCCGCAGATCAACCGCGACCTCCTGCTCACGGGAGCGTTCCTGCACGACATTGGCAAGCTCCAGGAACTGACCTACAACCGCGCATTTTCCTACACCACGCGCGGCCAGCTCCTCGGGCACATGATCATCGAGCTGGAGATGCTGCAAGCGAAACTCGCAAAGCTGCCCGATTTTCCCCCGGAGTTGAAAACCCTGATCGAGCACATGATCATCAGCCATCACGGACAGTACGAATTTGGATCGCCCAAGCTGCCGATGTTTCCCGAAGCTCTTATGCTGCATTATCTCGACGATCTCGATTCCAAGATGGAAGCGATGCGCGCCCAGTTCCAGCGCGAATCTGAACTCGAAGGGCCGTGGACCAGCTATAACGCGTCCCTGGGTCGCCCGCTGTTCGATTCCGCAAAATTCCTGCAAGGGGAGAAAGCGCCCGCGGCAAAAACCGGCGTGGAAGAGACCGGCGCCCAGACCGCCGCATCGCCAGCGCTCGGCCTGTTCACCGGGCAGAAAGCGTAAAGCGGACGGCCGGGGTTGGAACGCAACCATTTTTCCGATCGAATCGCTTTTTTGTGCCCATGGATTTCTCTCAATTCACCGCCATCAGCTTTGACTGCTACGGAACCCTGATCGATTGGGAGTCGGGGATGCTGCCTGTCCTGAGAACGGTGCTGGCCAATCACGGTCAAAGCCTGCCCGAGGCTGCGATTCTTGAACTCTACGCAGAATTTGAGGCGAAGGCGGAAAGCGGCCCGTACCAGAGCTACCGCGATGTGCTGCAAGCGGTGGTGCGGGCGTTCGCGGATCGCTTCCATTTCGCAGCCACGTCCGCGGAAATCCACTCGCTGCACGATTCCGTCCGCGCGTGGCCGCCTTTTCCGGATACCGTGCCTGCGCTGCGCGAGCTTCAGAAGCGCTACAAGCTGGCCGTGATTTCCAACATTGACGACGATCTGTTTGCCCAGACGAGGAAGCATCTCGAAGTGAAATTCGACGGCGTGATCACGGCGCAACAGGCGAGAAGCTATAAGCCGTCCATCAATAATTTTCAGTTGGCCTTGGGCGCGCTTGCGATTTCTCCGGATCGGCTGTTGCACGCCGCCCAGAGCGTTTATCACGACGTGGTCCCGGCCCGGTCGCTGGGCATCTCGACGGTGTGGGTGAACCGGCGGTCGGCTCGTCCGGGGATCGGCGCGGTGCGAGCGTCAGCGGGCCAGCCCGATATGGAGGTTCCCGATCTCGCCAGCCTGGCCGCGGCCGCTATGAAACCTGCGCGAGGTTGATGTCCCTACCTCGGGGCCGGCAGCGTGAAGATCTTCTTCTGGATGGCGACCGTCACCAACTGCGCCTTGTTGTGAATGTCGAGTTTGCGCATCAAGTTGAATTTGTGCGCCTCCACCGTTTTGGCGCTCACTCCCAGCGCTGCCGCCACTTGTTTCACTGTATTGCCCTCGGCGAGCAACTTCATCACTTCGCGCTCGCGCAGAGTCAGGGTGCTTCTCCGCAGCGCCACGCGCCCCGCCTGGTTCGGAGGGAGCGTGGCGGCCTTCGATGCTGTCTCGACCGGCGCACCCACTGCCCGTTCCCCGCGATACGCTTCGCGCAGCGCGCGCAACAGAAGCGGCGCTGGAGTATCTTTCAGCAGATACCGGCCGACGCCCTCGCCCAGGGCTTTTCTCACATACTCCCGGTCCTCGTGCATGGTCATATACACGACGCGCGTACCGGCGCAGCGCTCCTCGATGAGGCGACCCGCTTCGAACGGCGACATGCCGGGCATGCCGATATCGAGCAGTACTAGGCCGGGACGGTGCTCCAGGGCCAACTTAAGCGCCCCGTCGGCATCGCGCGCTTCTCCCACCACGGCAAAGTCAGGAGCGTCTTCCAACAGGCGGCGCACGCCATAGCGCAGCATTTCGTGATCGTCGGCGATTACGCTGCGGATGCGCCCGGCAGCTTCCGCAGAAGACGGGCCGGCCCTGGCGGTCATCTCGGTGTTCGACATTTTGCTCAACATCGAAAAATCCTCGCGCGCTGTCTCGAAGTGGCGCGATAAACCTGAGACCCCGGCTCGCACCGGAGGCTTCCGGCACAAAGCGATAACTCATTGTAACCGCGCAGCGCACGGTTTTGGCACAAGCGCCGGATCAGGAGGAAATCGCTAAGCGAGAGTCTCCCGGTGAAAATCAACACAGGTTGAATGTTTCTTCTTCATTTACAATGCTTTTTCCACATGTTGCGCTACTTTACTTCCGGAGAATCCCACGGCGAGGCGCTGGCCGCGTTCCTTTCCGGGCTGCCGGCCGGCCTCGTGGTTGATCAACCATTCGTGGATCGCGAGCTCTGGCGGCGCCAGCAGGGTTTTGGACGCGGCGGCCGCATGAAGATCGAGACCGACCGGGCGCACTTTCTTTCGGGCGTGCATCACGGCAAGACGATCGGCTCGCCCATCGCGGTCATGCTCGAGAATCGCGACTGGCAGAATTGGAAAGAGTCACTGCCGGCGGAAACGGGCGATCCGGCGAAGCACAAGCGCGTGGCCTCGCCGCGTCCCGGCCATGCCGATCTTGCCGGAGCGTTGAAATACGATTTTCCCGAAGCACGTTATGTGCTCGAGCGATCCTCAGCCCGCGAAACGGCGGCGCGGGTTGCCATTGGCGCGCTGGCCAAGCTGCTGCTGCGCGAGTTGGGAGTGGAAGTTCTGAGCCACGTGATTGCGGTGGGAGCGGTTTCGATCGCCGACCGCGAAATCCCGTGGGAGCAAATCGAGCTACTATCGCGCAAGAACGAAGTCGTGCTTTGTTGCGCCGATCCCGATGCCGAGCAGCGCATGAAGGAAGAAGTCGAAAAGGTCCTGCGCACCGGCGATTCGCTGGGTGGAGTTTTCGAAGTGGTCGCCCACAATGTTCCGCCCGGCCTCGGCAGCTACGTGCAATGGGACGAGCGGCTGGATGCATTGCTGGCCGCGGCGGTCATGTCCGTGCAAGCGGTGAAAGCGGTGGAGATTGGAAATGGAATCCAGGCGGCGCATTCGCCGGGTTCGGCCGTGCATGACGAAATCGGTTATCAAAGCGGCGCGGGATTTTCCGGCTTCACGCGCGCGCGCAACAATGCCGGCGGCCTGGAAGGCGGCGTTTCCAACGGGCAGGAAATTCGGATTCGCGGTTATCTGAAACCGATCTCCACCCTGCGGCGTCCGTTGCAATCGGTGGATTTCACGACCCGCGAGCCCGTTAAAGCGGCGTACGAACGCTCGGATGTATGCGTGGTGCCCGCCGCCGGCGTCGCCGCCGAGGCCATGGTCGCGCTCACCCTGGCGCGCGCCGCGCTCGAAAAATTCGGTGGCGACTCCATGAAAGAAACGAAACGGAATTTTCAGGGCTATCTGGAACAACTGAAGAACTACTAATCCGAAACTAGTAAACCGAAAATGATTTATCCAATTGTCAAATTTGGCGATCCCGTCCTGGAAAAACCTGCGGACGAGGTGATCAGTTTCGACGACGGCCTCAAAAGGCTCATCGAAGACATGTTCGAGTCCATGTACGCGGCTCGAGGCGTCGGATTGGCCGCCCCGCAGATCGGCATTTCGAAACGAATCGCCGTCGTGGATGTGACCTTCAAGGAAAACCCCGATGCCCAACTGGTACTCATCAATCCTATGATCGTCGGCAAAGATGGCCGCCAGCGGGGCAGCGAAGGCTGCCTGAGCATTCCCGAATTTCGCGAGGACGTAACCCGCGCTAAAACCGTGACCGTGCGCGCGCAAGACTTGACCGGAAAGTTTTTCGAGCACACCGGAGAAGACCTGCTGGCGCGGGCCTTCCTGCATGAGACCGACCATTTGAACGGCAAGCTCTACATCTCGCACATCAGCGCCCTGAAGCGCGACCTAATGAAGCGCAAGATCAAAAAACTGGTGAAGGTTGGAGAATGGTAGAAGGGCAGGTCTCAGGTGTCAGGCCTAAGGTGTCAGGAAAGACATATGCTTCGAAGCGCCTCTCAGCCGCTTGCGGGATAGTAGTCCCTGCGCGTTGTACGATGTCCTGAGACCTGACACCTGAGGTCTGAGACCTATGCTTTTGGTTTTTTGTGGCACTCCCAACTTTGCCGTTCCAACCCTGGAGCGATTGGTCGGGGCCGGTCATTCCGTGCCGCTGGTAGTTACGCAACCGGATCGTCCTCGTGGACGCGGAATGGAACTTTCCGTTTCTCCCGTCAAAGCTTCGGCAATCCGCCTCGGCATTGCCGTCGTGCAACCCGCCGCCATCAAAGACAACGCCGAATTCCGCGATCAGCTTACGTCGATCCGTCCGGATGCGATCGTTGTCGTCGGCTATGGGCGCATCATTCCCCAGTGGATGATCGATCTTCCTCGACTCGGAAATTTGAACCTGCATGCGTCTCTGCTGCCAAAGTACCGCGGCGCGGCCCCGATCCAATGGGCAACCGCCAACGGTGAATCCGTCACCGGAGTCACCACCATGCGCATTGACGCCGGCCTCGACACCGGCGACATTCTCATGCAGCGCGAAATCTCCATTGATCTGAAAGACACCGCCGAGACGCTCGGCCCGAAGCTCGCGGCCATGGGCGCGGACCTGATGGTCGAGACCTTGCGCGGACTCGACGCCGGCCAAGTTCGCGGCACTCCGCAAGATCATTCGCAAGCCACGCTCGGCCCGATTCTGAAAAAAGAAGACGGCCGCATGGATTTCTCCCGCAGCGCCAACGATCTGTTCAATCGCCTGCGCGGATTTCAACCGTGGCCGGGAGCGTTCACAACCTTAAAGGGTAAGACGCTGCAAGTTCACCGCGCCCAACCGTTGCAGCATGCTGTCAAGTTAATGCCCGGAGAAATCGCCGTCGAGGGACCGCGCTTGTTCGTCGGCTGTGGCAAAGACAGAAACAAAAATGAAGATAAAGACACAAGGCTGGAGCTCGTCGAAATTCAACTCGAAGGCAAGCGCCGCATGACCGCGCAGGAATTCATCAACGGCTACCGGCCCAAATCCGGCGATCGTCTGGGACGTTAGACTGCGATGCCCGTTTCTCCCGCTCGCGCCGCGGCTTTCGAAATTCTTCTGCGAGTCGAGCGCGAAGACTCCTACGCCGCCGAACTGCTGCATTCCACTTCGTTCGCAAAACTTTCCCCGCGCGATCATGGGCTCGCCACCGAACTGGTCATGGGAGTTCTCCGCTGGCAATCTCTGCTCGGCCAGCGGCTGGCCGCCGCATCGTCGCAAAAAATCGAGCGCTTGGATGCCGAGGTCCTGGCCGCATTGCGCCTCGGCGTCTATCAATTGCAGTTTCTCTCCAGAGTCCCGGCCCGCGCAGCGATTTTCGAAAGCGTGGAACTCGTCAAAGCCGCGCGAAAACGTTCGGCGGCTTCGTTCGTGAATGCGGTTCTCCGAAAAGCTGCCGGCGCAGGCGGGGAGGACATCTTCGCGAAAATCGGCAAGTCGCCCGACGCGACCGCGCTGGCGCGGAACGCCGCGCACCCTCAGTGGCTGGTGCAGCGCTGGACGGAGCGCTACGGACTGGAGGCGGCGCGGAAGATTTGCCTGCACGGCCAGACAGTACCCGAGACGGCCATTCACATTTACGACAATCAATGTGATGCTGACCTCGCCGAGGCAGGCGTGCAGCTCGCGCCGGGACGGCTGCTATCGGCTGCGCGACGCGTTCTCGCGGGCGACGTCACTGCAACGCACGCCTACGAAGAAGGCCGCATCTCCATTCTGGACGAAGCTTCACAATTGGTTGCGCTGCTGGCCGGTCCTGGTGAGACGATCGCTGAAACGATTCTTGACTGTTGTGCCGCTCCCGGCAGCAAAACTGGTTTGCTGGCCCGGCGCAATCCGCATGCCAAAGTGTTCGCAACCGAGTTGCATCCGCATCGCGCGCGCCTGCTGCAAAGCCTGACTCGCTTGCCGAACGTGTACGTAGTCGCGGCCGACGCGCGTCATCTGCCTTTTGCGCGCGCGTTTGACCGCATTTTCGCCGACGTTCCGTGCTCCGGTACAGGCACTCTGGCGCGCAATCCGGAGATTAAATGGCGGCTCAAGCCACAAGACCTGGGCGACCTTCAGTCGCGGCAAGTGGCGATCCTGAACTCCGCGCTTCGCCATCTTGCGACGGGTGGGCGGCTCGTCTATTCCACATGTTCACTGGAGCGCGAGGAAAACGAAACGGTGGTGGAAGCCGCTCTCGACGGCGCGACCGAATTCAAAGTCGTCGATTGCAAAGTAGATTTGGAACAACTGCGCCAGTCCGGCGAAATGTTTTGGGAGGATCCCGCATCGCTCGTTGCCGGCCCTTATCTGAGAACAATTCCCGGCGTGCATCCTTGCGATGGATTTTTCGCGGCGATGATCGAACGGAAATAAGCTACCGCACTTCGAAATTCACGGCGCTGCCTGCCACGATCTTCTGTCCTGGCAGCGGTGTCTGAGTGACGATCATGCTGGCTGGGCTCGGCTGAGAGGCCGCAGACGGCGCCACTGGTGCGGCTTGCGGCTCAACGGCTGGCCCTGCTCCTGGTGGAAGCACGCTGACCTTGCCGACCTTGATGCCCGCGTCGGCGAGCGCCAGCATCGCGCTGCCCAGCGGTTGTCCGGTGAGGTTCGGCATCACATAGGTTGACGGCTCGGCGCCGTCGCTCACCAGAAGACTGATTTTTGGCGCCGCCACGCCGCTGGCATTCGCCGGCGGGCTTTGCGAAATCACCTGGTCGAGCGGCGCATCCGGAAAATTGACGCGCGCGACCGATCCCAGGCTGAGACCGCGGCGCCGTATGTTCAACTCCGCGACACGCTCGCTGCCTCCCGTAACGCCGGGAATCGCCACCCGCTGCGGCCCCAGGCTTTCCGCCACGCGCACCGACCATCCCCTCCGCACCTTCGTTCCCGGCGGCGGCATCTGGGTCATGATTTTTCCTTCCGGGATGTCGGCACTATAAAACTGCCGCTCGACGACGACCTGAAGTCCTGAAGCTGCGCCTGTTCGCTCGGCTTCGAACGGACTCATGCCCACCAGTTTCGGGATGGCCACCTCACGCCCGTGGATAGCCAACTGCATGGCCGTGAGCGCCGAAATCAGCGCCACCGTCAGCAGCACCAACGCCAAAAGCAGCATGCGGAAAAATTGTCGCACTGCTGCCGATTATATCTTCCCCGTTGGAATGCGGCTTGGCGCGTCTCGTGCACGTCCACGGGAGACGGGGCACGCCCCGTCTCTACAAGGGAAAGAGCTTATGGCTCCGCGCCATCCTGCTCTTCCCATGTATTACCGCAGGAATGACAGATCCATCCTTTTCTATGCACTGGAATAGGAAAGCCGATGAATGCCGCAGTATAAGAAAACTTTTCATTCAACTCGTTCCAGCTAACCTCAAGCGACTGGCACCGGGGACACTTCGGCTGCTCGAAAGTTCCAACGCCTTCAACATCCAGTGTTTCGGGGATGGGTTGGTTCAGAATTTCGCCGGACGCTTCCGCATCTTCGGCGCGGACCTTCAGTTTGATTCCGCCGAGAAGATTGGAATAGAACCAATCCATGCGAATCATGTTGTCGTCGACTAGATACGCCGGAATCCCCGCCGACTCCAGGCTGCCCTTTGCCAACAGCGCTTCGGGAAGATCGCGGAACTGGCGCAGTGTCACGGTCTCGTTGAATTCGACGACATCTTCACCGTGGGGCGGCGCAACCTCTATCTTGAGGCCGCGCTTCGCAACTTCCGCTTGGAACGCTTGACGGGCGGCATCGTTAAAATCATCGCTGCTGGCAGCGATCTGACCGAGTTCGTCGTCGCTCATCGCGGAGTACACGCCGGTCATGCGCAGACGTTCTTGCTCAGGCGTCGTCATAACAGGAATCGACATTCCAAGAATGTGTCCCTCTGCGTGCTCAGCGATCTCTGCGGGTGATAGGGTTGGCGCACCTCATCCCACCTGCCACACCGTATCCAGTGCCGTCCCATCCACCCACTTCACCACCGCGCAGGGACGATCGCCCAGCCTCGGACGCGCCGGCTTGCCGCAAATTTTCTCCACGTCCGCCTTGATGTCCTGAATCGGACAGACCGGCAGCTTCGACCCCTTCACCGCGTCGAGCAGGTCCGCGCGCAGCGGATTGATGGCAATGCCGCGCTCGGTCACGACCACGTCAATCATTTCGCCCGGCCCCGTCATGGTCGTGACCTCGTCCACGATCACGGGAATGCGATCGCGGAACGAAGGCACCGCGAGAATAGTGCACCCGGCAAACAGGCAGTTCTGCCATCCGCCAATGCCGTGCAGCAGCCGCCCGTCGGAGTGCGTCACCACGTTGGCGTTGAAGTTCACGTCCACTTCCGTCGCGCCCAATACCACCGCATCGACCAGCGAAGCGAAGTTTCCCTTGCCGTGATAGTTGTACGAAGTGAACGGAGAAGTGGCCACATGCCGCGGATCGTTCGCGATCGACTTGACGCCGTCGAGATCGAAGGTCTGTCCGTCCAGGATGTAATCCGTCAGCCCTTCCTGCAGCAATTCAACCAAAAACTTAGTTGATCCGCCGCGAACAAAGCGCGCCTTCACGCCATCTTCTTTCATCATCCGCTTCAGATATTCGACGAACGCCAGCGCAATCCCGCCCGACCCTGCCTGGAACGAAAATCCGTTTTTCATGATTCCCGCTGCCCGCAGAAATTGCGCCACCAGCTCCGCGATCCGCAGCCGGTCGGGCGAGCGCGTAATCTGCGTCGTGCCGGAGACAATCTTCGCCGGATCGCCAATCGATTCCACTTCCACTACAAAGTCCACGTTGTTGCCCTGAATCTGCCAGGGCACGCAGGGAAACGGCACGAGATTGTCGGTGACCACGATCACGCGGTCGGCGTAGATCGAATCCGCCAGCGCAAAACCCAGCGACCCGCAGGCCGACTTGCCATGCGAGCCATCCGCATTGCCGAAAAAATCGGCGGTGGGCGCCGCGATCACCGCGACGTCGATGTGAACTTCCGCATCCTGGATCGCCTGATAGCGGCCGCCATGCGAACGCAGGACACCCATGCCGCGCATCTTCCCTTGCGTGCAATAGTCGCCCAACGGCCCGTTCATCGAGCCTTCGATGTGATGGATCACGCGTTTCTCCATCAGTTCGATCGCGCCCTTCTGCGATGGGAACGACGCGCTCGGGAACCACAACAAGTCTTTGACGCCGATCTTGGCCGCTGCCTCGAGCGCCATCAGCGCCACTCTATCGCCATCGCGCAGATGATGATGGTTCGAGATCGTCATGCCGTTGCGCAACCCGCACTTGCGCAGCGCCGCCTCGAGATCGGGAACGCGCTTGTCGCCGCTGTCCGGATAATCCTTATTCGAACAGATTGCCGGCGCCGCCTTGCGCCCGCGCGGCTGATATTTTCCCGCGCCCAGAAACGGCATCTGCGGCCTGCCGTTCACCATCGTCGGCACCGCGCGCCCCGCCGCGTTATGGGCCAGTTCCACGCGCTCTTTCGAAAGATCGCTCACGAAATCGCTCCCATCACTTTCGCCCGCTCCACCAGTTTCAGCGCTCGCTGCACCACCGGCGGATCGATCATCTTCGATCCCAGGCTCACCACGGCCAATCCCTTGCTCTGCGCTTCCTCGAAGGCGGCGACAATTTTCCGCGCCTTCTCGATCTCGTCCGCCCGCGGTTGAAACGCTTCGTGGATCACGCGGATCTGCCCGGGATGAATGCACCCCATGCCCTCAAATCCCATGGCCCGCGAGGCTTCTGCCCATCGCCGCAGACTGTCCATGTCGGCGACGTCGCTGAAGACAGAGTCAATCGCTTGCACCCCAGCGGCGCGCGCCGCATTCACCACGCGCGACCGCGCATATTGCGACTCGCGGCCTTCCGTCGTTTTCACCACGCCCAGATCGGCCGTGTAATCCTCCAGCCCAATCGTCAGCGCGGCCACGTTTTCGCTGGCCGTCGCAACCGCAAACGCGTTTTCGATGCCCAGCGCCGACTCCAAAATCGGCATGATCCAGATCGGCCGGATCATTCCGTTGCGCTCCTTAATCTCGCCAATCATGCGGTCCACTTCTCTGACCTGCTCGGGCGCCTCGACCTTCGGAATCAGAATCAGGTCCGGAGTCTCGCCCACCACCTCCGCCAGATCCTCCAGACCCAACGGCAACTGATTGATCCGCACCATGCGCTCGCACAATCCGAAGTCCACCGACCGCAAAGCATTCCGCACCAGGATGCGGGCCGCATCTTTTTCTTCCCGATGCACCGAATCTTCCAGATCGAGGATCACCGCATCGGGTCCGTGCAGTGCGGCGTTTGTGTAATACTTCGGCTCCGAGCCCGGAAGATAGAGACGCGACCGGCGCAACTTGTCTTTTTGCGGAGGAGGCGGCAGCGGATGCTGCTCCGGCAGCGAGCGTTTGCCGAGCGCAATCCCCGCGCGCCGCGCCGCCGCCTCGATGCGGGCCGCGATCACAAAAGGCAGCGCGCCTTCGTCATGAATCGCAACCCGCGCGTGCTTCACCCCGAGATCGGCGAGAACTTCCCGCGTCTGTTCCAGGATCGCCGAGCCGTAATAAGGCGCAACCCGCGACTCCAATGAAATCTCGATTCCGCCGTTATCGCGCGCCTCAAATCCGACGTGTACGTCCGACCGGACTTCTTTGCCCCAATGACCTGCCTCGGCAGATCGCGGGGCAGTAGTCTCGACAGCGTCGCTCATAAGTTCCTCAACCCGCAGGTTACTTCATTCTTTCCAGAATCGCGTCCGTCATCCGCACCGTCGAAGCCGCGCCCTGGCTGATCGCTCTCGGACCGCCCGACAACCGCATCATATCGTAAGTCCGGACCTTTCCTTCAGCGACCACATCTGCAATCGCCTTGCGGATGCGATTCGCCTTCTGCTCCTCGCCCACATGATCGAGCATCATCGCCGCTGAAAGAATCATCGCAATCGGATTTACGATGGGCGGATCCAGTTCGGCATACTTGGGCGCCGACCCGTGGGTCGGCTCGAATACCGCAACGTCGTCCCCAATGTTGCCGGACGCCGCAAATCCCAGCCCGCCGACCAACCCCGCGAACGCGTCGGAAAGAATGTCGCCGAACAAATTCGAGGCCACGATTACGTTGTACTCCTCTGGATTCTTGTTCAGCCACATCAGTTGCGCGTCAATGTTCGTGGACCAAAGCGCGATCCCCGGATAATTCCTCGCCACTTCTTTGGCCACTTCTTCCATCATGCCCGAAGTCTCGCGCACCACATTCGGCTTCTCGCAAATCGTGACGCCCTCGAATCCTCGCTTCCTCGCATATTCGAAACTCGCATTCACAATGCGCTGGGCCGCCTTGCGAGTGATGATGCGGCAACTGACCGCGAGTTCCGCTCCAGGCACTCCCGCAAAAGCCTTGAACCGGGGATGGCTGTTTAACGCCGCGCGCACGTTCTCTGGAGGATTCGTCCACTCCACGCCGGCGTACATGCCCTCCGTATTTTGCCGGAACACGGTGGTGTCGATGCGCGGCTCATCGTAGCCGCCATCCATTTTCTTCCGAATGTAATTCAGCGGATTCCCCGTAAACCCGACGCACGGCCGCATGCAGATATCCAGATTGAACTTCTGCCGCATGGTCACAATCGGCGAGTAGTAAACGTAGCCCTTTCCCTGCAACTCGGGTTTAAGCTCTGCCTGCGCCGCCTTGTTCGGCTTCGAAGTGATCGCGCCAAACAATCCCAACTTATGTTTGGTCAGTAACTCGACGGTCCGCTCCGGCAAAGCATTGCCCTGCGCGCGCCAGCAGTCCCATCCAATATCGGCATGAATATACTCGGCGTCGAAGCCGACCGCCTGCAAAACCCTTAAAGACTCTGGAAGAACCTGATTCCCGATGCCGTCCCCCGGCATGGTAACGACCGTATATTGCGCCATAAGTGCTCCTTAGAACATCGACCGCATAATATCTACCGCCGAGACGCCGAGATCGCCAAGAAAACCAAATCTAAATAATTGTCATCCTGAGCGAAGCGAAGGACCTCTGCATCCCTCCGCGCTTTCCGCGTCTCGGCGGTGAAATCCCTAACCCACGCCTAGCCGCCTCGCCACCAGGTTCTCCACTCCTCCAGCAATCACCAGCGATTGGGGCACACTGCCGAGCGCCGGGAAAGCAAACTTCTCTCCGCGCCACGAGATCGTGCTCGAAGTGAAATCTATATCAATCTCGTCCCCCGGAATAATCGTCTTCTCCTTCGCCGCAATCTCACCCGCAAACTGCTCGCGCACCCGCGCCACCAATTCCGGCACCTCGATGCACAAAAATCCGTTGTTGAATGCGTTGCGTAAATAAGTCTGCGAGAAACTGGCCGCGATCACCAGCGGAATGCCTTTCGCCTGCAGGCAAGTGACCGCTTGTTCGCGGCTCGACCCCGTGCCAAAGTTGAATTGGCCAACGACGACGTCGCCCGCCTTGGTGCGCGCGGCGAATTGCGGATCGTAATTCTCCATCACCACCTTCGCCATCATTTCCGCAGTCATGTCGTCGCGATAGGTGTAGTCCTTGCCGTAAATCGCATCGGTGTTGACGTTGTCCTGCGGCATGAACACCAGTCGCCCCTTCACGCGCTGCGGAAAGCCCGGCAAGATCTCAACCTTTTCCGCCCCGCCCGCGGCTGCCGCCAACTCCGCGTACGCCCGCTGCGGCGCACGATTCGCAAATTCATACGGCCCGCGAATGTAACCGGCCACCGCCGACGCGGCCACTACCTCCGGACTCGCCAGATAGCATTTCGCGTCGCGCGATCCCATGCGGCCCTTAAAGTTTCGATTGGTCGCCGAAATCCCAACCTCGCCCGCCTCCAGCAATCCCACGCCCAGCCCTATGCACGGACCGCAACCCGGCGGCAGCGCCTGCGCGCCCGCCTCCATCAACGTCTGCCAGATGCCGCGCTTATCGGCTTCTTCCTGCACCCACTGACTGGCCGCGCTCAAATAAAACTTCACGCTCGAAGCGATCTTCTGACCTTTTAGTACGTTCGCCGCCGCCGCCAAATCTTCCAGCCGCGAATTTACGCACGAAATCAGATACGCTTTCTGAATCGCAACTTTCTTCCCCTCGATCTCAGACAGCGACTGCATTACCTGCACAGAATCGGGTCCCGATACGTGCGGCGTCACTTGCGCGAGATCGAGCGTAATCCGCGCCGCATAGACCGCATCCGCATCCGGCGCCGGAGGATTTGTTTTCCAATTGTCGATATCTTCCTCTGAAAACCGGTCGACGTTAGTACTCATCGCCTTGAGCCGCGAATAAACCCCGCGCAAATACTGGATCGTAACCGCATCCACCGGGAACCATCCCACCAGCGGGCCCCACTCCGTCGTCATATTTGAAATCGAAAGCCGCGCGTCCATCGAGAGCGACGCCACTCCCGGCCCCGTGAACTCGACCGCCGCATTCAGGCATTCGTCGTGGTTATAGAGGCCGCATAAAGTAATAATGACGTCCTTGCCGGTGACGCCCTCCGGCAACTTGCCTTCGAGCACGACCTGAATCGACCGCGGAATCTGCCACCAGAATTCGCC
>Ga0181530_10002379_pt1 | contig 22399 bp, 21 predicted proteins | sample PEATcosm2014_Bin_42_FD_119769 | JGI IMG/M metagenome (GOLD analysis project Ga0181530, IMG submission 119769) | Peatland microbial communities from MTU Mesocosm Facility, Houghton, MI, USA - PEATcosm2014_Bin10_60_metaG | ecosystem: Environmental > Terrestrial > Soil > Wetlands > Peat | place... | reverse complement strand
CCCCGAATACATTCTCGACACCAGCGAATTCGAGAGCGTCAAGGCGCGTCTGCTGGCCTGGGACAACGGCCGGCGTCTACACGGCGCAAAACCAGACTCAAGCCGTCCGGTGCTGCTGAAGCGGACAAGCTCGTCGAGCGACAGCGCTTCCGGTTCGTCAACCCAGGATTCCAGCGGCGCCTCGGACCAGAAGGACGATGGCCGTCCCACCCTGAAGCGCGCTCCCAGCAGCAGCTCCGATTAGACAAGTTTTTAACTTGGTGTGTCCGATTTGATTCGGTAGAGCAGGGTCTTGCGTGTGCGTAGCTCTGGCAGCCATCTCATAAATCGGTTTTGAAAGGGCACGGCTTCAGCCATGCCGTAAAAAGGCGCTTTAAGACTGGGGCTTTAGCCCCGGCGGAGAATCGGTTTGGGCCGAATCGCATTCATGCGATGGATTCTGGCAGCAACCAGCAGCCGCAGGTTCGGCTGACAGGTGCGGAGAACCAGCAATCGAGTCCCGCGTTGCGGGACGGCGACATGATAGCCCAGCGCTTCAGCGCTGGGTGGGCTGCAATATCGAAAATCGAGCCCCTTCAGGGGCGGCACAGGAGGACATCTCCAAGCCAAGGGCAATCGCTAATCGCTAATTGCTAATCGCTGCCTCACCCAAAAATATCCTTCACCTTATTCAGCAGTGTGCGGCTGACCGGCGTGTTCTCGACGGAGAGCGTGCTGTGCAACTCCTGTAGCAGTTCGCGCTGGCGTTTCGTGAGCTTCGCGGGAGTCTGCACCTTCACCTCGACGTACAGGTCGCCGCGCCCGCGGCCATTGAGCACCGGAACGCCTTTGCTCTTCAGCTTGAAGTTCGCTCCGGTTTGCGTGCCTTCGGGAATTCTCAGCGTCTCCTCGCCTTCCAGCGTCGGCACCTTGATCTCCGCCCCCAGCGCCGCCTGCGAGATGGAGATCGGCAACATGCAATGCAGGTTCTTGCCATCGCGCTCGAAGAAGGCGTGCTCCTTGGCGTGGAGCACAACGTAAAGATCGCCCGGAGGCCCGCCAAAGGCGCCCGCTTCGCCCTCGTTCGAGTACAAAATGCGCGCGCCTTCCTCAACCCCCGCGGGAACCTTGACCGTGACCGTGCGATCGCGCGTGACCCGTCCCTGGCCGCGGCATTGGTTGCAGGGATCGACGATCAGCTTGCCCGATCCGCCACAAGTGCTGCACGCGCGCGTGATCGAGAAGAAGCCTTGCTGGTAGCGCGTTTGCCCGCGTCCGCCGCAAGTGGTGCAAGTAATCGGCTGCTTGCCGGGCGCGATGCCGCTGCCTTTGCACTGCTCGCACTGTTCCTGGCGGCGTATCTGCACCTGTTTGGTGACGCCGAAGACCGCTTCCTCGAATTCCAGCGTCAGGTCCTGGCGCAGATCGGCGCCGCGCTGGGCGCGGGTGCGGCGCCGCCCACCCTGCCCAAACATGTCGCCGAAGCCGAAGAGGTCGCCGAAGATGTCCTGGAAATCGTTGAACACGGTGGCATCGAAGCCGCCGAAGCCCGGGCCGCCCATGTTGCCCACACCCGCGTGACCGAAGCGGTCATAGCGCGCGCGCTTCTCGCTGTCGGCCAGCACCGCGTAAGCCTCGCTGCACTCCTTGAAGCGCTCTTCCGCCTCCGGATTGCCGGGATTGCGGTCGGGATGATACTGCAAGGCGAGCTTGCGATAGGCGCTCTTAATTTCCGGATCGACGGCGGTGCGCGAGACGCCCAGGACCTCGTAGTAATCGCGTTTCACTGTGGTAGCCAGAGTTCAGGACCCCTTCAGAGAATCTGTCTTACTTGGGATTGCGTGCGACGCGCACCATGGCCGGGCGCAAAAGCCGGTCTTTCAACTTATAGCCCCGTTGCAGCTCGTCGATCACATGGTGGTCCTCGGTGTCGCTGGTCTCAACCATCTGCACCGCCTGGTGAAGATTGGGATCGAACAGCTCGCCCGCGGCGGCAACCGGCTGCACGCCCAGCTTGGCCAGAGCATCATGAAATTGTTTGTCGATGAGCTCGATGCCCGAGCGAAAATCTTCCAGCGACGCGGCATTGGTTGTCAACGCGCGGTCCAGGCTGTCAAGGATGGGCAGCAGCGTCTTGAGCGCCTCTGCCAAAGCATATTCGCGGTACTCTTGCTGCTCCTTGGCGTTGCGCTTGCGGAAGTTGTCGAACTCGGCTTGCAGCCGGGCTGCGCGGTCAAGATACGCCGCGCGCTCAGCGCGCACTTTCTCCAGCTCGGCTGCCAGGCCCTCAACTGTGGGTTGGCCGGCCTTGCCACCATCGCCCGCAGCCTGTGACACACTTTCGTCATCCGGCCCAGCCGGCGGTAATTCGTGGTCCAGCTCCAGGCCCGTCTCGGAGCCTCCGTTCTGTTTCTTGTGAGCCATATGTTTTGTAGAAGCTATCAGCTATCAGCCGTCAGCTATCAGCTAATGCACCTAATATCCCGACACCCAACTCCTGCCCGCCAGAAAACTGACGGCTGAAAGCTGACACCTGACACCCGCTACGTCGACTCGTTCCACACCTGATCGAACATCCGCGCAATATACGACACCGCGGTAATCGTATGCTCGTAATCCATGCGGGTCGGCCCGATCACGGCCAGCGAACCCATCACCTCGTCGCCGATGCGCGCCGGCGTTCCAATCAGCACGAAGTTATTTAGATGCGGCATGGCGTCTTCCAGACCCACAACCACGCGCACCGCCTCCTGGCGCGCGTCCAGATACGCCGAAAGCAAATCGACGACCCGCTGCTTCTCCTCCAGTGTGGCCAGCAACTGGCGCAGGCGCTCCTTGTCCTGCTCGGTGATCACCAGATTGGCCGCGCCCTCCACATACACCGATTGCGCCGCGCCCTCGGTGGCCAGCGCGCCCTGGGCGCAGAGCTGCTCCACCGACGCCATCAGCCGGTCGTATTCGCTGCGCTCCTGCTGCACCCGCTTGGCGATCTCTTCGCGCAGCGCTTCCATCTCCCAGCCGCGGAAGTTCTGATTGATGTAGGCCGCGGCCGCTTCCAGATCGGCGATGGGGAGATCGTTGCTCAGCCGCAGCACGCGGTCGCGCACCAGGCCGTTGCGCATCACCACCACGGCCAGCACTTTCTTGTCCGCCATACGCTGGAAGTAAACATGCTCCAGCGCGTTGCGCTGTCCCGCGGCGGCGCTCACCGTCACTCCCACACCGTGGGATATCAGCGACAGCACGTGCGAGGTGCGCTCCATGAACTCCTGCACGTCCTGCGTGCCCCGCAGGCTGCCCTGGATGAGGCTCTCGTCGGCGGGCGAAAGCCGCGCCTCCCCGGTCAACTGCTTCACGTAAAAACGGTAGGCCTGCGCCGTAGGCACGCGCCCGGCCGAGGTGTGCGGCTGCTCCAGGAAACCCGCGTCAGCCAGGTCGGCCATGACATTGCGGATGGAAGCTGCGCTCAGGCTCTCGCGATTGCTGCGCGACAAAGTGCGAGAGCCCACCGGCTCGCCCGTCGAGATGTACGTCTCGACGATGGCCGTAAGGATTTCGCGTTCGCGCTTGCCGATGCCCGCCGGAGTACCCATAGAATGTTGGCCTTAGGAACTTAGTGCGTTGGCCACAGGAACTGTAAGTCGCGCTCCTGCAATTGTTTATGAGCTTGTAAGAGATACAATCCCGCAGCTTTATTCTAGGGAGCGAGGGGGTGCGTGTCAAGACTGGCACTCGGTGCCTACGAGTGCCAAGCCGGTTGCCCACTCGGAACTGGCACTGAAGTTAGCTTATAATCGGCGCATGCTCAGCGATGAAGACAAGACCTGGATCAACCAACGATTCGAGGAACACACGCGACTGTTTAGACAACAACTGGAAAAGGTCGAAACCACGCTGCTGACCGAGTTTCACAAATGGGCTTCGCCTCAGGAGATGCGGCAGCGGACCCATGCGGCCGCCATTCGCGCGCTTGACGCCGAGGTTGAATCCCTCTCGGATCGGCCCAACGACTTGGAGCAGCGCTGATCGCGCACCCCAATCCCTATCCCGCCGGCCAATACACCGTCCATCCCCGCTTCCGCGCGATCTCCTCCAGATCAGGATTGGGATTCACGCAGAACGGCCACTTCGCCATCTCCAGCATTGCCTGATCATGCACCGAATTGCCAATGTCTATTCGGCGCCCACGTGAACGTCTCCGAACTTCCGGAAGTCCTGATCGAACGTCGCCACCGGGATGTTTCTCGCGACCGCTGTGGCAGCGATCAGGCAGTCCACAAAATGGATCCGGGTTCTCCGGTAGCGGTCCAGGGCGTCGAGATAGATAGCGGTGTCACTGATTTCGACGCCGGGGCTCGAAATCAGGCGGCCCAGCGCCGAGGCGATGTCGGCGCGCGCTTGCTCATAGAACGATTCCAGGACGAACACGCACTCCGCCAGGACCGCGGGCAATACGACCAGTACGACATCGCCGCGATCGCAGGCGTCGAATATCCTGCCGGCTGCTTTCGCGTGTTTTTCATGGTCCTGCACCAGATATCGGACGATCAGATTGGTATCGACCAGCCGCCGCTTACTCACCGCGACGCCTCACCGGGTGGACAGCCGCTGCCGCAGCTTCGCGGACCTCCCCGATGGACATCCCTTTGCCCTTCTTGCTGGCCAGCGCCCCCTTGAGCGAGCGGATTCCAGGATGCACGCGAACGGTAACGCGCTCGCCATCCACTTCGTACTCCAATCGGTCGCCCGGCCTGATCTGTAATGCCTTCCGAATCTTCTCGGGAATGGTCGTCTGGCCCTTGCTGGTTACTGTGGAATGCAACATCGTTCAGTCCTTGTTAGAGCGGATATCCTTACCGCATAATTATTCCTTACCGTTGCGGACTAGGCAAGCAGATTCTTCGGGAGTCGGGACCCATGGCTTCCCCCGCCGGCCAATACACCGTCCATCCTCGCTCCCGCGCGACCTGCTCCAGATCGGGATTGGGATTCACGCAGAACGGCCACTTCGCCATCTCCAGCATTGCCTGATCGTGGATTGAGTTGCCGAAGGCCGCCTCCATCGGTTTGCCGATCAGCTCGCGGATCGCAATTACCTTCAACTCGTCGGTAGGAATGCGAATGAGCCGGTCGCTGGCGCAGCCGTCTTCGATGTGAACCGAAGCGGCCAGCACACGCTCGAGCGGAATTCCAAATCGCGAAGCCCCGACTTCGACCACCCAGTTGTTGGTCGACGAAACCGCCCAAATCTCGCAGCCTTGATTGACTAACTGGTTAGTTAATTCCCTCATCTCCGGAAATATGCGATGGCTGACCACTTCGTCAAAGAATTCTTCGGCGGCGCGCTGCAAGGTTTCCTGCGAGAGGCCGCGGTTCATGGTGACCATCTCGCCGCACATCTGCTCTTCGCCGACATTTCCCGCCACATATTCCTTGTATCGCGCGAGCGCCCATTCGCCGACTTCGCGACTGACCAGCTCGCGCTCGATCTCCCAGTAGAAAAAATCAGCGCCGGCGTCGCCACTCCAAAGCGTCCCGTCACAATCGAAGACCGCGATCGACGGCTTGAGCGCGAGCACCGATGCGATGAACTGATCGGGACCGGAGAAGATCAAAACAGCTTCTCCCCGGAAATCATCTCCGCGCTCGACAGGCGCGCGTAGTCTTCCGGAGTATCAATGTTGATGGCGAGCCGCGGGTCGTCCACCGCTACATAAAGGATGTGCGCTTGACACTGATGCTCGACATCGCGGGCCGTGGCCGTGACGGGAGCGTGTTGGAAGGCCTGGATCATCTCCCGGCCAATGAGGATGGGATGGCCGTGAATCAACTCTTCACCGCGCTTGACTTCAGGGACCACAGCCCAGACCTCGGGACCGGCGTCGAGGAAAGCTTCGCGCAGCGCCTGCACGGTCCGGGGCAGCGCTGGCGGGCGATCGATGAGTGCGACGAAGGCCGCGTCACGCCCATGATTCAGCACCTCTTGCAGTCCAACTTGCAGGGAGCTGAACTGGCCGCGCTCGGGCTGGCGATTGACCGCCAGAAACGCCCCATGCGCATAGGCCACCGGAGTAATCGCCGCAGCGTTGTTGCCGGCGACAACGATGACCAGATCGCTGTAGCCCTGGAGCAAGTCGATGGTAGCGCCCAGGAAGCTATTGGCGGCGGGCGTCCCTTCGGCCACCGGCGGCCACGGCAGCAGCGCCTTGTCGCGGCCCATGCGGCTGGAAAAACCCGCGGCCAGAATGACTCCGCAAATGCTGGGCGATATGGGCATGGCTTGAAGATATCAAAAATTCAGCAATTAGCAGTTAGCAGTTAGCAGTTAGCTATTAGCACTTAGCCAAGTCGCTTCGGGTTTGGCTAATTGCCAAGCGCTAAGTGCTAAGTGCCAAATGCTAAATGCCAAGTGCTAACTGCCAACTGCCAACTGCCAACTGCTAACTGCCGTGTCCTACGACAGAAGTGGTACGCCAATACTCCAGATGGGGCATTGGCATTGTCGAGGTGGAGTGAAACAATTCCGCCATTGGGATCCTTGGGCTGCGTGTAGCGGTTCAGGGAAGACGAGAGGCAAAAGTTTAAGCTGATTGACTCCTCCTTAGCTGTTTGACTTTCTGGGTTGGCGGATTCTCGGCCTTACGGCATCGGATGTGCAACTGGGCGCTGCGCTTCCGGACGAGATTCCGCCCTTTTTATTTGCAGGCTCTTAGCAGGCAGATTCATCATGCCCGCCTGCCCCTAAGGCTATTTCCAGTTTGCGAAGAGCGAAGAGCGAAGAGCGAAGAGCGAAGAGCGTATAGCGAATAGCGGCTCCCCCATCACCTTGCCACGTGAGACCGGTCACACCTTTCTCGCCCGCAATCTGTTATATGTAATCATGTGGTAGGCGTGCAGCTCCGTGCATGCTCTACAAAACTCTGAGTGCCGCGGTATACGGCATCGACGCCAGCCTCATTGAGGTTGAGGTCGATATCGCCTCCATCAAGACCGAGAAGGACATTTTCACCACCGTTGGCCTGCCCGATGCCACGGTGCGGGAGAGCCGCGAGCGCATCCGCTCCGCCCTGAAAAACAGCGGCTACGACATTCCTCCCACCATCACCACCATCAATCTTGCTCCCGCCGACATTCGCAAGGAGGGATCGGGCTTCGACCTGCCCATGGCACTGGGGATTCTGGGCGCTTACGGTGGGCTGAACAACAAGCCGCCGGATGATGCGCTGTTTGTTGGCGAATTGTCTCTCGACGGTGGTCTTCGCGGGGTGCGCGGCGCCTTGCCCATTGCGGTGACGGCCCGCGGCAACAATATTCGCAAGCTGATTGTCCCCGAGGTGAACGCCCGCGAAGCCGCGCTGGTGGAGGGCGTGGATGTATACCCGGTGCACTCCCTCATGGAAGTTGTGCAACTACTGAACAGCGGCAACGGCATCCAGCCGATGAAGGTCGATACCAAGGCCTTATTGGAGACGGCGCAGAGCTTTGCCGTGGACTTTGGCGATGTGCGGGGCCAGCAAACTGCCAAGCGCGCCATCGAGATTGCCGCCGCCGGCGGTCATAATCTGCTGATGATCGGTCCGCCCGGTTCCGGCAAGACTATGCTGGCCAAGCGCATGGCCACCATTCTTCCCCCGCTCACCTTTGACGAAGCGCTGGAGACCACCAAGATTCACAGCGTGGCCGGCGTCCTGGACGCCACCAGCGGGCTGGTGGGCACCCGGCCCTTCCGCTCGCCTCATCACACCATTTCCGACGCCGGACTGATCGGCGGCGGCATGATACCGCGGCCGGGGGAAGTGTCGCTCGCCCACAATGGCGTACTTTTTCTGGATGAGCTGCCGGAGTTTCCCCGCAATGTCTTGGAAGTCATGCGGCAGCCCTTGGAAGATGGTACGGTAACCATCGCTCGCGCCGCTATGTCCCTCAGTTTTCCCGCGCGATTCATGCTGATAGCCGCCATGAATCCCTGTCCTTGCGGCTACTCCAATGACCGGATTCGCGAGTGTCACTGCTCGCCCATGATGATCCAGCGCTACGTCTCCAAGATTTCCGGACCGCTGCTGGACCGCATCGACATCCATATCGACGTGCCGTCGGTGAACTATCGCGAACTGCGCGGCGGTATCGCGCCCGAAGGATCGGCCAGCATTCGTGCCCGGGTCATCCGCGCCCGCGATGTGCAGTTGCAGCGGCTCCGCTCCGAAGGCGAACGAATCTATGCCAATGCCCAGATGGGGTCCCGCGAGATACGAAAGTATTGCGAGCTGGGCACCGACTCCGAGCATCTGCTGGAACGGGCGATGGTGAAGCAGGGGCTCAGCGCCCGCGCCCATGATCGCATCCTGAAGGTTTCCCGCACCATAGCCGACCTGGCAGGAAGCGAGATTATCGAACCGGGCCACATAGCCGAGGCAATTCAGTATCGAACCTTGGATCGGACGTTCTGGGCATGAAAATCGAGCCGTCGGGTCTCGGTTTCTGGACTTGCGTGACTGAGTTTGCCAGGAATTATGCGTCGCCCGCTTGCGTTCCAGAAGGTGGCATTCCAAGCCGGCGCGGTGCGGGGAATTCTTGCTGCCGCCACCGCAACTCATTGATCCTTTGTGGGTTACTAAATTTTGGAGACATTCACGCCCCGCTTGCGTCTAAGGGACAGCGGTGCCGAACCCGGCAGTGAGGTTTCATAGATAGGTTTCGGGGGAAAGATTTTCCTTGACTGAGGGGGGCTCGGGCGACTACCTTACTGTTTTTGCGTTAGGCGTGGTCCTTAAAGGTGCTAGTCCAAGACGCCCTGCCCCCGAAAACGGCCCCCACTGAAAGCCATCATTAGGGAATCAGGAAAGTAGCTGCCGGTCACCCGGCGTGTCCAGAGGAATTGAGCACAAGCAAGTTATTGAAAATTCGGCTTTTGTATTCGCAAGGCCGTCCATTTACAGGGCAGGAAAATTTTACCAAGCCGAACCCACACGAGTGGCATCTAATGTTCTGTCTCCTGTGCGGTGGTTGCTGACTACCAAGGTTGAATCTGTACGCAGGAGCAGCGGTTCCATTCTAAGCGGGCTCCGGAACATCTTTTTTCATAAGATAGGAGAAATATGGCGATGAGATCGGAATTAGTTTTTGAGGCAGTGCATACCATGCGCAACCGGTACACGTTGTGTCAGCTGGCTTCCAAGGCGACGCGGAAGTTTCATAAGCCCAACACCCGTATTCAAGACACTACCAACGAGGTGCTGAATCGTATCGCTGATTCGGATCGGCACGACCTGATTCTCGAACCGGAGACGGCTTCCGAAGCGCAGCGGCGCGCAGCTTAAGCTGCGCCCGCGCCTTCGGCGCGTTCCTCGCAAGTTCCTCCGGCCCGCCCTTCTGCAAATTCCCCGTAGGTGAATATGACAATCTCTGAATTAAAAGAAAAGAACATCACCGAGTTGACCCGCATAGCTCGGTCTCTCGAGCTACCCGGCGCCAGCGGCCTGCGCAAGCAGGACCTCATCTTCAAGATCCTTCAGGCCCAAAGCGAAAAGGAAGGCCACATCTTCGCCGAAGGCGTGCTGGAAATCCTGCCCGATGGTTACGGTTTTCTCCGCTCGCCCGACTACAACTACCTTCCCGGCCCGGATGACATTTACGTTTCGCCGTCGCAAATTCGCAAGTTCGATCTGAAGACCGGCGACACCATCAGCGGCCAGGTCCGGCCGCCGCACGAGGGCGAGAAATACTTCGCTCTGGTTAAGATCGAGGCGGTCAACTTCGAGTCGCCGGAAGAGGCGCGCAACAAGATTCTCTTCGACAACCTTACTCCGCTGTATCCCCAAATGCGGATCAAGCTGGAAACGGTGCGCGAGAACATCAGCGCCCGCGTGATGGATCTGCTGACGCCGGTGGGCAAAGGACAGCGCGGCCTCATCGTCGCTCCGCCGCGTACCGGCAAGACCATGCTGTTGCAGAATCTGGCTAACTCCATCACCACCAATCATCCGGAGATCGTGCTGATCGTGCTGCTGATCGACGAGCGCCCGGAAGAAGTCACCGACATGCAGCGCTCGGTGAAGGGCGAAGTCATCTCCTCGACCTTCGACGAGCCGGCAGCTCGCCACGTCCAGGTTGCCGAGATGGTGATTGAGAAGGCCAAGCGCCTGGTCGAGCACAAGCGCGACGTCGTCATTCTGCTCGACTCCATCACGCGCTTGGCGCGCGCCTACAACACCATCGTTCCGCCCTCAGGCAAAGTCCTCTCCGGCGGCGTCGATTCCAACGCCTTGCAGCGTCCGAAGCGCTTCTTCGGCGCGGCCCGCAACATTGAAGAAGGCGGCTCGCTGACCATCATCGCCACCGCGCTCATCGAAACCGGCTCGCGCATGGACGACGTGATCTTCGAAGAGTTCAAGGGCACGGGCAACATGGAAATCATCCTCGACCGCAAGCTGGTCGACAAGCGCACCTTCCCCGCCATCGACATTCAGCGCTCCGGCACGCGTAAGGAAGAGTTGCTGATCCCCAAGGAAGACCTGGCGCGCACCTGGGTTCTGCGCAAGATCCTCAACCCGCTGTCGCCGGTGGAAGCGATGGAGCTGCTGATCGACAAGCTCGGCAAAGCGCGCTCCAACGGCGAGTTCCTACAGAATATGGGTAGCCTGTAAGCAAGCAATTAGCAACTACAAGCCATCAGCCATCTCATAAATGCTTTGTATCAGGGCACGGCTTCAGCCGTGCCGAAAGCTGCCGCCAAAATCGTGGGCTTTAGCCCCTGCGGTACCCCGGTTTCCGCCGCCGCGGGATTTATGAGACGAGTTCTAGCAATTAGCTATCAGAAATCAGGTATTCGCTTCTGGCTTGTGGAGTTGGTTTGATAACTGGCAACTGATAACCGGCCATCGACAACTGGTTCTCGATCGAGGTGATGCGCGGAAGCTCAGGCTTCTGCGCTTTTGTTTGCTCCATCTGGCCTCCGCCCCGTCCCGCTGGCCAACCTTCTACCGGAGGCGAATAATGGGGCTGTCGTTCCAGCGAACGACGAGTAGTTTCATCAGGGAGGTTTCGTAATGCCGCATCACGCTGGCTGTTTCGCTTTGGCCCAGCGCCCGGCCAGGCTTCTGGTCGCGTTGGCCCTTGTTGCCGGCCTTTCACATTCGGCGCAATCGCAGACATACTCCGTCATTCATAACTTCACGGGCGGACATGACGGCGGCCAGCCTGCCGCCGGTCCAACCCTTGACCCATCCGGCAATGTTTACGGCACTGCATTCTACGGCGGCAATCAGAACGAATGCGCCAGTGGTTGCGGCGTGGTCTACAAACTCACGCACCATAACTCATCTTGGTTAGTGAGCGCCTTGTACAGCTTTACCGGCGCGGGCGACGGCGCCTACCCGGATTACGGGGCTGTGACCCTCGGCCCCGACGACACTCCCTACGGCACCACTTCGTCGGGAGGGATTGGCGAGGCCGGCACAGTCTTCAACTTAAAGCCGCGCCCGACCGCTTGCCCCAGTGTTAGCTGCCCCTGGACGGATAACACGGTTCACCAGTTTGGCAGCGGCAATGATGGCTTCCAGTCCCTCGGCAGCGTGGTCTTCGACGTCGCAGGCAATCTCTATGGCACAACCTTCCTAGGTGGCGCCTCTGGAATGGGAACCGTTTTCGAAGCGACACGCTCCGGGCAGAACTGGACGGAGAGCGTCATCTATAGCTTTGCCGGAGGCAGCGATGGCGCAAATCCGGTCGCAGGCCTCACGTTCGACAGCGCCGGCAATCTGTACGGCACCACCTACAGCGGCGGCGCCAACGGATGGGGCACGGTCTTCAAGTTATCGTCCTCCGGTTCGGGTTGGACCAAGACCGTGATCTACAACTTCCAGAACGCAAACGATGGCCGCGCTCCGGCCGGCGGCGTGATCTTCGATCAGGCCGGCAATCTCTATGGCGGCACGGTCTTTGGCGGAGTCAACAGCGGCGGTGTGGTTTATGAGTTGTCGCCCTCCGGCGGCAACTGGACGCTGACCACGCTCTACAGTTTCAGCGGCATCGCTGGGCCGTACAATACCCTGACCTTCGCCAATGGAACGCTCTATGGCACCACCTATCGCGATGGCGCAAACCTGGCCGGCTCCGTATTCAAGCTCACTCAGTCCGGCGGCACCTGGACCTTTACCGATCTCCACGACTTCACCAACGCGAACGATGGCGGCTACCCAACCAGCAGCGTCGGGGTCGACGCCCACGGAGATGCCTTCGGCACCGCCTCTTCAGGTGGGAGCAGTGGCCAGGGTGTCGTCTTCGAGATCACGCCGAACTAGTCTGGCATGAAAGATGTGGGTGCCGAACCAAATCGTGCAAACATAGCTATTCATAACGCGATGGTTTTCGGTTATTGCATACCACGACCGGCGCCACGCTGCCACGTCCTGTCCATGGCACTCGTCAAAACTGATCGAGCGTGCCAGGATCTTCTCATTGGGTAACGCCCTCAGCGCGAAATTCGGGGGTTCGCCAATTGGAGGTGTGTTGTGACGACGAATGACATCAAGCACGTTCTTCTCTGGTGTGTTGGGCTCAACTACGCGATTTTATTGATCTGGTCCGGTGTTTTTGTTTTTGCGCACGACTGGATGTACCGAATCCATACCCGCTGGTTTAAGCTCCCACGTGAGACTTTTGATGCAATGCATTACGCGGGCCTTGCTGTCTACAAGATCGGCATAATTTTGCTTAACCTAGTGCCGTTGGTCGCACTCTGTTTGATTTCGTAGTGGAGTCGCTTACTTTGCACATCGCAATCCCTGCCAGTAGAATCGATATCTGGCGGCGCCGGTGTGAAACTCTATGTCACTGAAGCAGTCGGAAGCGATCGTGTTGCGAACCTATCCGCTGCGCGAGGCTGACCTGCTGGTGACCCTTTTCACTCGCGCCGAAGGCAAGCTCAAAGGGGTGGCGCGTTCGGCCAAGAAGTCGAAGCGGCGCTTCGGCGGGGCGCTGGAGCCGCTGACCCTGGTTCGGCTGTACTACGACGATCGCGAGGGGCAGGAGCTGGCCCGCCTGGACTCTTGCGACATTCTGGAGTCGCCGCTTTCGGAAACGGTCGATTATCCGCGCGTGGTCGCGCTGGAGCATGTGGCGGAGATGCTGGACGAGTTGCTGCCCGACCGCGAGGCCAATGACGCGATCTTCCGGCTGGCGGTTTCCGTGCTGCATCAGTTGCGCTCGGGGCCGATCTGGATGCCGCTGACGTATTTTCAACTTTGGCTGGTGCGGCTGGTGGGGTTCTTGCCGGAGTTGGACGAATGTCTCGCCTGTGGCGCGACGCTGAACGGCAGCCGGGCTTTCTATCACGCGCTGGCCGACGGTTTGATGTGCGCGCAGCATAAGCGCCTGGCTTCATCGCAACTGGCGCCTGAGTCGCGCGCCCTGGCGGCGCAGATGTTTCGGGCTTCCGTCGAAAGCTTTGCCGGCGACTCGTGGACAGGGGCGCAGCATTCCGATTTGCGAAAGTTTCTGACCCAGATCATCGAGCGCCATATTGAGAAGAAGCTGGTAACCGCCAGCATGTTGGCGAAGCTGTGAGCTCCATGCAAAACTATGAAGATTCGTAACATTTCCGGCGGAGTAATTCTTCCTCTGATCTTAGGGCTGGGCTTGTGTGCACAGAGCCGCCCAGAACTGATCAAGTCAATCGATCATATTACGACGAAAGACCAGCTCAGCGAGTGGCTGATGTACTACTACTTACATCCCAGGTCCGACCTCGTTGTGTCAGCAATGCAGTTCATGTCAACGCAAGGCAAGTTACAGGAAGCAAACGCTAAGACACCCTTTTGTGTCTTTCTGGCGAATGTGTTCGCCGCGAACCCGGCAAAAGTTGAAACATGGTTTGGGGAACTTCGTAGCGGACCAGAGGACCAAAAGTCAGCTTTGGCACTTGTTTTATGGATGACTGACACCAAGGGTAGCCAGAGTTTGCTGAAATCGCTCAGCAAAGAGGGTTCCCCTACGTTCCAGAAATACGTGACTGAACTAGCTGCGGATGACCATCGTCCCGATTTTCTCCAAGATGAGATCAACAGTCCTGGGTTTCTAGATGCTTTGTGGGGTAGTTTCTTTGCTTCCGGAGACGAGCGCTACGTGAAGAGGGTAATTTCCGCTCTTCCGCTCATTAACGACAGCGACACGGGGCGGATGTTAATTGGCGGTGCTGCGAAGTGGTCTTTGGCAAGCAACGCATATCAGCACCCCAAAGTCATGCAAATATGTGAGGCACAACTGAAGGAGCTACCGGATCAGCAGCGCGCGGCTCTTGCGGAAGTGATTCAGTCCGCTCGAGAGCAGAAGAAGTAGGCTGTTACTTAGAACCGAGTCCCGCCATGGCGGGACGGAAGATGATAGCCCAGCGCTTCAGCGCTGGGTAACCTATTATCGTGGAATTCGAGTCCCTTGAGGGACGGCACAAGAGTAGCGGGACTTGAGTTCCGCGGAGCGAACGGAACGAACTTCTTGCCTTCTTCGCCAAATCCGCTGACGTTCCAACAACTGGTCCTGCGCCTGCAAACTTTCTGGGCCGATCACGGTTGCGTCCTGCAACAGCCCTACGACGTCGAGGTCGGCGCGGGAACCATGGCCCCGGAGACATTCCTGCGCGTGCTCGGACCGAAACCGTATCGTGTCGGCTACGTGCAGCCTTCGCGCCGTCCGGCTGATGGCCGCTACGGAGAGAACCCCAATCGGCTGTTCAAGCACATGCAGTTTCAGGTCATTCTGAAGCCGCCGCCGGCGAATGTTCAGGACCTCTACCTGGAATCGCTGCAAGCCATCGGCATCGACCTTCGCAAGCACGACATCAAGTTCGAAGAGGACAACTGGGAATCGCCCACGCTAGGCGCCTGGGGGATCGGTTGGCAGGTGATGCTGGATGGACTCGAGATCACCCAGTTCACCTATTTCCAGCAATGCGGCGGCATCGATCTGGATCCTATCTCCGTCGAGCTGACGTACGGCCTGGAGCGCATCGCGGCTTTTCTGCAGGACGTGGACTCGATTTACGACATCACCTGGGTCGTCGATCCCGATGGCCGTCCGGTGAAGTACGGCGAGATCCGCTTGCAGGATGAGCTGCAGTTCTCGGTCTACAACTTCGAAGTTGCGGATGTGGACAAGGCATGGAAACATCTTCAACTCTACGAAGAAGAATGTAAGGAATTGATTCACTCGATAAATGATGAGCTCAAGAAGATTGCCGAGCCCCCAATGTCGATCGTTGCGTTTGCCCCAATGATCCGCAGAAGGCTGCCTTGGCAGATTTCCCGGCTGCCAGTACTGGGTGCATTCGATCTCTGCCTTAAATGCTCCCATCTTTTCAACATTCTCGATGCGCGTGGCGCTATCAGTGTGACGGAACGAGTCGGCGTCATTGCGCGCATAAGAGCGCTGGCAGTTGGAGTCGCCAAGGAGTATGTCAATCAGCAAAGGGCCTTGGTCGAATTCTCATCTCCCGCGGGCGCGAATGTCGAACCTAATAGCGGGAGTCCAGCGAAACCGGAGCCATTGACAGCTACTCCGAGCAACTAGTTTGTTCGTTATTAGTCGCTACGCTTTATGCCTGATCTTCTTCTTGAAATAGGTACCGAAGAGATTCCCGCAAGGATGATCCCTGAGGCAGTCGGCCACCTGCACCAAAGTGTGGCCGGTTTGCTGGAGACTGCTCGGTTGCTCCCGGGCTCTTATGATGAGGAGGTTCCCCTGCTACAGCAGCCGGGCTCCTACGATGAGCAGAGCGCTCTTATGTTGTCCACCCCGCGCCGTTTGGCGGTTATCTTTCCGGGGATACTCGCGAGGCAACAGGATGCGAGGGAGACGATGGTCGGGCCGCCGGTCAGTGTGGCCTATAAAGACGGTCAACCTACGAAAGCGGCTGAAGGGTTCGCAAAGAAAGCTGGAGTGTCGGTCGAAGCGTTAGAGCAAAAGCAGGTCGGAAAAGCTTTGTATCTGCAAGCCACGGTCGTACGCCGAGGAAGGGATGCAGCCTCAATCCTCGCTGAATTACTTCCTCGTGAAATTATGGGGATACCTTGGCCTAAGAGCATGTATTGGCGTAAGCGCGGCGAGACGTTTATACGTCCCGTACGCTGGTTGGTTGCCATGCTTGAGGAAGAAGTGATTGCCGTGGAGGCCTTCGGCATTCGGGCAGGCGACACCACGGAAGGTCATCGCATTCTCTCGGCAGGCCCGCTGGCGATAAAGCGGCCGGCAGACTACGCCTCGACTCTTGCCAGTGGCTCCGTAGTCGTCAGTGCGGCCGAGCGCGAGCAGCGCATTCGCAAGGCACTCGACGCCGCCACTCGTACTATCCCCAATGCGCGCTGGCGCGAAGACAAGGCCCTGCTCGATACGGTCGTGAACCTTACCGAGTTTCCATCGGTAATCCTTGGCAGCTTCGATCCAGAATTTCTCGCGCTCGCTGACGAGGTGCTGGTGACGGTGATGCGCGACCACCAGAAATACTTCGCGTTGGAGGACACGGATGGCAAGCTGCTGCCGCACTTTCTCGCCGTGCTGAACACCGACGGCGATCCCGCTGGGCTGATTCGTCACGGCAACGAGCGCGTGCTGCGCGCGCGCTTCAACGATGCCCGCTTCTTCTGGGAGACTGACCAGAAGGTCCCGCTGCGCGATCGCGTCGAGATGCTCAAGTCGGTGACCTTCCAGAAGGATCTCGGCAGCTATCATGACAAAACGCTCCGCGTGCAGAAGCTGGGCAGCCTCATCGCGGAGGCGATTCGCAGCGCGGGAGGCTCGGTTCGTCCGGGCATCATCTTCAAAGCCGCTCATCTTTGCAAGACGGATCTGACGACCGAACTGGTGAAGGAATTCACCGAGCTGCAAGGCGTCATCGGCGGGCTGTACGCCAAAGCGCAGGAGCTCGACCCGATTCTGCCCCGCACTACAGTCGAAGCCATCGGCGATGCCATCTACGACCACTACAAACCGGAGTCGATGGACGACAGCGTTCCGCGCAGCGTTGAAGGCGCCGTGCTGGCCATTGCCGACAAGGCTGACAGCATCGCGGGAATGTTCGCGCTGGGATTACAGCCAACCGGCTCGAAAGATCCCTTTGCCTTGCGGCGTGCGGCCAACGGCATCGTGAAGATCATCGCCGAACACAAGCTGCCGCTGCCGATCAGCAAACTATTCGCCGACGCCCGGGCGGAATATAAGGGATCGGAAGCCGAGCGGCGCTTCGATCACAAAATAAATTTTGAGCCGGCAATTGCGAACTTCATGCGCGAGCGTCTGGAGTTCTATCTGCGCGACGCGCGGGGCTTCGCCTATGATGTAGTAAATGCGGTGCTCGCCGCCGGAAGCGACGATGTGGTGGATGCGATCGTTCGCGCCGAAGCGGTAAGCGAGGTGCGCGGCTCGGAGGACTTCGCGTCGATTTCTGTGGCGTTCAAGCGGATCAAGAACATCCTTCGCCAAGCTAGCGAAACGAATAAGCTAGTAGCAGAAGCACTCGATGCCAGCGCCTTAACGGAGGATGCCGAGAAGGATCTGGCGGCGAAAATTCCTGAGATCGCGACGTCGGTGCGCGAATTGCGCGAGCAGAGAAACTACGCGACTGCCCTGACCCAGATCAGCCGCTTGCGCCAGCCGGTCGATACGTTTTTCGACAAGGTCATGGTCATGGTCGACGACGAGCGAGTCCGCGCCAACCGGCTTGCGCTGCTGCGCGATCTGCTGAGCGAATTCTCCACCATCGCCGACTTCAGCGAAATCGTCACGGAAGGCAAGTAAGGTTGATTAAGTACAGCGCATCTCATAATTCGCTTTGTATCAGGGCACGGCTTCAGCCGTGCCGTAACCGCAGTCTTCTTGCTTGGGCTTTGGCCCCTGCATATGCAGGGGCCAAAGCCCTGATCCAAACCGCGCCGGCGATGTCACGACTAAAGTCGTGCCCTGATACAAAGCAACCACTGAGTCACCGAGGTCACGAAGAGTTGGAAAGCAATCCGAAACTCCGTGCCCTCCGTGTCTCCGTGGTGAACACAGATGTAACACGCAATTCATGAATAGCAACCTGTAAAGGACTCCCATGAGCACTCCTACTGCTGAACTTGAAACTGCGGCTGCCAACCCGAAAGCCGTGAAGTACGTTTACTTTTTTGGCGACGGCCACGCCGAAGGTTCCGGCAAGATGAAGGACGAACTTGGCGGCAAGGGCGCCGGGCTCGCCGAGATGACCAATGCCGGCCTGCCCGTGCCTCCCGGCTTCACCATCCAGACCGAAGCCTGCCGCGAGTACATGCGCAACAACTCTGTCTCGACCGAAGTGAATCGCCAGATGGACGAAGCCCTCAAGCGTTTGGAACGACTGCAAGGGCAGAAGCTCGGCGGCGCCGACAATCCGCTGCTGGTGAGCGTGCGCTCCGGCGCGAAGTTCTCCATGCCGGGCATGATGGACACCATCCTCAACCTTGGCCTGAATGACAAATCCGTCGAAGGACTCGCCAAGCTCAGCAATAATCCGCGCTTTGCCTATGACTCCTATCGCCGGCTCATTCAGATGTTCGGCAGCGTGGTGCTCGACATCCCCAAGTCAGCGTTCGAGGAAGTCTTCGACGGCAAGAAGAAGCAGAAAAAAGCCAGGCTCGACACTGACCTCGACGCCAAAGCGCTCGAGGAAGTCATTGCCGACTACAAGAAGGTCGTGCAGAAGCACACCAAGCGCGACTTTCCGCAGGACCCGCGCGAGCAACTGGTGATGTCGCGCGACGCCGTCTTCCGCTCCTGGCTGAACGATCGCGCTAAGACGTATCGCCGCATCAACAATATCGACGACATGCTCGGCACCGCCGTCAACGTGCAAGCCATGGTCTTCGGCAACCTGGGCGAGACCAGCGGCACTGGCGTGGGCTTCACGCGCAATCCCGCAACCGGCGTGAAGGAGTTCTATGGCGAGTTCCTGATGAACGCGCAGGGCGAAGACGTGGTCTCGGGCGTGCGCACGCCGGTGCACATCTCTGAGCTCGAAAAAATCATGCCGGACGTCTACAACCAGCTCCGCGAAATCACGACGCGGCTGGAAAAGCACTACCGCGACATGCAGGACTTCGAATTCACCATCCAGGATGGACGCCTGTACATGCTGCAAACACGCAATGGCAAGCGCACCGGACGCGCCGCGGTCCGCGTGGCTATTCAGATGGTGGAAGAAGGGCTCATCAGCAAGGAAGAGGCGATCTTCCGGGTCGAGCCCAACCAGCTCTATGACTTCCTCGTGCCCAGTCTCGACGAGAAGGGCAAGGACATCGAGGTGCTCGCGACAGGCTTGCCGGCATCGCCGGGCGCAGCCGTCGGGCAGATCGTATTCAGCGCTGAGGAAGCGGTCGAGAAGTTCCATAAGGACAAGAGCGCGAAGCTGATCCTGGTGCGCGGCGAGACTACTCCGGAAGATATTGCGGGCATGGAAGTCGCTGCCGGCATTCTCACCTCGCGCGGCGGCATGACCAGCCACGCTGCGGTGGTGACGCGCGGCATGGGCAAGTGCTGCGTCGCCGGCGCGGGCGATATCGAGGTGGACGAGAAGGCGCGCGTGATCCATGTCCACGGCAAGACGCTGAAGGAAGGCGACTGGATTTCGCTCGACGGCATTACTGGCCGGGTTATCAATGGCAAGCTGAACACCGTTCCCGCCCGCCCTGACGATCCGGAATTACAGAAGCTGATGGGATGGGCCGAGCCTTTCCGCCGCATGGGCGTACGCGCCAACGCCGACATCCCTCGTGACGCTCTACAGGCGCGGGCCTTCGGCGCCGAAGGTATTGGACTGTGCCGCACTGAGCACATGTTCTTCGCTGAGGAGCGGCTGCCGCATATGCGGGCGATGATTCTCGCCACCAACGAAAAAGATCGCCGCGTGGCGCTCCGCAAGCTGCTGCCTTATCAGCGCAACGACTTCATCGGTCTCTTCCGCGCCATGGACGGCTTGCCGGTCACCATCCGCACCCTCGATCCGCCACTGCACGAGTTCCTGCCGCGCCGCGAAGAGCTGCTGGTAGAAATCGCTAAGCTCGAAATCACCAAGCCGAGGTCTCCCAAGCTGAAAGAGCTGCATAAGCTGCTGACCCGTGTAGAGCAGTTGCACGAGGTCAATCCCATGCTCGGACTGCGTGGTTGCCGCCTCGGCATCGCCTATCCTGAGATCACCGAGATGCAGGCGCGCGCCATTTTCGAGGCAGCGGTGAAGGTCGCGAAGGAAGGCGTCAAGGTAAAACCGGAGATCATGATCCCGCTCACCAGCGGACTGAAGGAGATGGCCAACCAGGCAGCCGTGGTTCGCCGCATTGCTGATGAAGTCTTCGCCGAGAAGGAGCAGAAGGTCGAGTACCTGGTGGGCACAATGATCGAGTTGCCGCGCGCTGCACTGGTTGCCGACGAGATCGCCAAAGAAGCGGAGTTCTTCAGCTTCGGAACCAACGATCTCACCCAGACAACCTTCGGCTTCTCGCGCGATGACGTGGGCAAAATCCTGACCGCATACCTCGCCGAAGGCATTCTGAAGCAGGATCCGTTTGCGGTGCTCGACCGTGAAGGTGTCGGCCAGCTACTGAAGATCGCTGTGGAGAAAGGTCGCGCGACCCGTCCGACCATCAAGATCGGCATCTGTGGCGAACACGGTGGCGAACCGTCGTCGGTGGAATTCTGCGCGACGCTGGGATTCAACTACGTCTCCTGCTCGCCATTTCGTGTGCTGACCGCACGACTGGCGGCGGCGCAAGCCGGCGCCAGCGCGGAACTGAAGATCGAGGGTGGAAGGACGAAGTAGTGGCTAGTGGTCAGTTCTCAGTGAAGGCTCGGCGATTGCCGGGCCTTTGCTGTTCAGGATGAAACACTCCAGGCGGTAGCCACAGAATTCGAGGCCGCGCAATGCGGCCTCTTTTGTTTTGGCTGACGGCTGACGGCTGAGAGCTTTACTGCGTTTGCTGCAGCCTGGCGATCAGCTTCTGGGCTAGGTTTTCTTCCGACTCCGACCACAGCACGCGCCCGCTGACGGCGCAATTTTTCTCGACCGCGGCAGAAAAGGCTACCAGCTTGGCGATGTTGCTGCGCAACTGCTTCTCCGTCGCGGAAGATAGCCGCTGGACCTCCGACACGAACAACGAATCGAGTCCGAAGTCGACCTCGATGTGCCCATCGTCGGTATAAATACCCTCGTCGAACTGCACACCGTGGACCAGAAAGCGGACGGCGGACGGGCGTTGCAGCCAGCTTTCGCCCAACTCGTCGTCGTTGGGGACCCACAAGTCCCAGAACGCCTCGAAGACGAAAGCGAAATCGTCGTGAGCAAACTCGCGGGCAAGTTCAACCGCTTCTTCCGGCAAGATGCCCGGATTGAAGCGGCGCTCCAGCACGGTCGGCTCCGCCCACGACACGGGATGAACGGAAAGATACGTGATGCCCTCACGCAGCGCAGAGAAAGGGAACTGACGCAGCATCGACAAGGTGCGCAACATCATCTCGCCTTCGCGGAAGCTGGGAAACCAGATGCTGAGATAGAGCGAGTCGGCCATCGCGGCTATTGTAGCGCGAGAGAAAGCAAAAGGCCTTGCCGAAGTGCCTCGTGCTTTCGGTCAGAGCAATTGCAGAAACTCATCAACCGACAACCCCGAGAGGCGGATCAGAGCGCGCAACGTGCCTACAGAGAGCTCCTTGTGTTGCGGAATAGAGAGATTGACTCGAATGCCCGGCTTGACTAGCACCACGTGACTGCCAACCTGTCCGATGGCCTTCCAGCCGGCCTTTTCAAAAGCTTTGACAGCTTCCCTGCCTGAGATGTTGGCCAGCTTCCCCATGCCGGCTAGACCGCAACCACGACTGGCTTATCTTGGGGTGGGAGCAACAGAAGCGCCTTTTGATCCTCAGCCCACAGCCAGGCTGTGATGGCCTCTCTAATGTTCTCCAGCGCTTCCTCTTCATCGCGGCCTTGAGACACACAGCCGGGAAGAGCCGGACATTCCGCTACAATCCAGCCGTCTTCGGCAGCTTCCAGCGACACATGAAAAAGCATTAGTGACCTCGATCAGACGTTAGGGCTATTGTAGCGCGACGTAGGGTGGAAACGCCTTAGGAGCGCAAACACAAAGCCTACGCAATCTCCGTGCCTCCGTGGTGAAAATAAGACTGATGACTCGATCAACGCGCGAAGTACATCAAGCCGAAGATGTAGAGCCAGAGCGCACCCATGAAGTGCCAATACCAGGCAGTCACGTCGATGATGATGCGGCGCGTTTCCGGCGGCTTGTGCAGCCAGTTGGTCACCCCGGCATAGAGCAGCGCGAAGATGCCGCCCAGCAAGTGCACGGCATGGACTCCGGTGAGGATAAAGAAGAATGAACTGCTGGCATTGGAAGCGAAGGTTATGTTGTTGCGT
>Ga0181530_10002377_pt1 | contig 22437 bp, 15 predicted proteins | sample PEATcosm2014_Bin_42_FD_119769 | JGI IMG/M metagenome (GOLD analysis project Ga0181530, IMG submission 119769) | Peatland microbial communities from MTU Mesocosm Facility, Houghton, MI, USA - PEATcosm2014_Bin10_60_metaG | ecosystem: Environmental > Terrestrial > Soil > Wetlands > Peat | place... | reverse complement strand
GCCAACGAGGCCGCCTTGGCGGCCGCTTGAAGAAAGCTCTGAACGGCCTCCCGTTGTCCAGCCGGGACCTTGGCGGCGATCGCCCTGATCTGCTCGTGATAGGTGACCATGCCGACCGGTGTGCGGTCGACGGCCTGCGGTGACAGCTCGACGAGGATGTAGCGGCGGTCGCTCGGGTGCGGGCCACGCCGGACCCAGCCGCCCTGTTCAAGCCGGTCGACGAGCATCGTGATCGCCCCGGAAGTGAGCGATAAACGGTCACCGAGCTGACGCTGGGTCAGCGGCCCGTCGGCCTCGAGGTGCTCGAGCGCGTCGAGGTCTGTCTCGCTGATGCCAGCACCGCTGGCAAGTGCGGCGCGCATGCGGTCTCGCTCGAGGCCGAAACGTTGCAGGCTGGCTGCCAGCTCGCCGGGCTCGGGAATCGCCATTGACTGCAGTATAGCGAGTTCCTATACTGCTTAGTAACTAAGTCACCATGTGACTAAGCGATAGGAGTTCCATGATCAAGTCCAGCCTCACTGGCGGTTCAACCTTGCTGCTTTCCAGGATCGAGACGCGCGGGCTCTCCAGGACCTACCCGGACAGGACCGGGACGGCGAGGGGCATCGCCCTGCGTTCTCAGTCATCGGCGTTGGCCGCGCCCTATGTCGCGTCCGTTGAAGAGGAGATCCGATGAGACTCGACTCGTTCTACTACCGGTTCGCTTACCGGTTCGCAAAGCCCAGGTGGGACAGTTCCAAGCCCCGCCCGGAGCTCGAGAAGCTGGCCGAGGGTCGCCCGCCTGGGCGTGCCCTGGACCTCGGTTGTGGGACCGGCACCAACGCCGTCTACCTGGCCAAGCATGGCTGGGAGGTAGTGGGCGTGGACTTCGTCGCGGACGCCATCGAGAGGGCCAAGGCTCGCGCCGTAAGCGCCGGAGTCCGGGTCAGCTTCGTCGTGGGCGACGTTGCCCAGCTTGGCGAGGCCGATGTGACGGGCCCGTTCGATCTCCTGGTGGACGTCGGCTGCTACCACGCGATCCCCGGTGGCCTGCGACATGCCTACGCGGCCGGCGTCGCCGCCGTTGCGCGGAAGGGCGCCGACTTCTACTTGGCCGGCATCAACGATCCACCTGCAAGTTGGCGTCTCCTGGGTGCCGGCGGTATCAGCCCGGCAGAGGTGCACCGTCGATTCACGGATTTTGTGTTGGAAGACGAGCAGACATCTGCCGGTCCGGGCGCGATGCGGCGTTTCGTGCTCTACCACCTCGTCCGCAAGTAGAGAGGCGATGACTCTTGCCACGTCACCGGACCCCGTCTCTGCCCGGTGGTCGGATGCGCCCTCACTTCAGGCGCCTCGCGTCCTTCGACTTGGTGCTGCTGAATCTCCCGTGAAAGCCTGAGTGCATGTACAAGCCGACCAGCGCCTCAAAGCCCTCCCGGCATCCCGACCGGGCGAGTTATGACGCCGCGACCGTGCACGAGATCCTCGACGCGGCGCTCATATGCCACGTCGGCTTCGTCGCCGACGACCGCCCGCACGTGCTGCCGATGACGTTCGTCCGTATCGGTTCTGCCGTCTACCTCCACGCCTCGACCGGCGCGCACATGGCGCGGATGGCCGTCAGAGGAGGCGGCCTCGAGGTTGCTCTCGAGGTCAGTATCGTCGACGCCCTGGTCTTTGCCCGCGCGGGCTTCAACCACTCCTTGAACTACCGGTCCGTGGTCGCGCACGGGATGGCCACCCTGGTGGACGACGAGGCCAAGAGGGTGAGCCTCGACGCGCTGCTCGAGAAGCTGGCGCCGGGACGCAGCCGGGATGTCAGAGTGGCGACCGAAGCCGAACTGCGTCAGACAGCCGTCCTGGCGCTTCCCCTCGTCGATGTGTCGGCGAAGCTACGCGCCGGGCCGCCGGCCGACGACCTCGAAGACCTTTCCCTCACCTACTGGGCCGGTCTCGTGCCAATCCGCGAGGTTCGGGGCACGCCAGAGGCTTCACCGGACCTCGCGCCGGGCATCGCCCTGCCGAAATACCTCTGAGAGCCGTCGAGGTGCGCCGAAGCACTTGACGCGCCCGCCGTCGCAGGCCCCGTCTGGTCCTTTTCACCGCGGGATTGCGCGTGACGACAACGGGTGCGCTAGACCGGTGCGGTGACCCGTAATACCGAGAAGCCTGTGCGTGTGCTCCGTGTCTTCACAGACGCGGCCGGTCTTTGGGGCAACTCCCTCGGAGTGATCGACGGCGGGCTGGTCGATGAGGCCGACCGCCAGCGAGTCGCGCACGAGCTCGGGTTCAGCGAGACGGTCTTCGTCGACGACCGTGCGACAGGCACGCTTCGCATATTCACGCCCGCCGTGGAACTCCCGCTCGCCGGGCACCCCCTTGTCGGCGCCGCCTGGCTGCTCCGGCGCGAATACGGCAGCCCGGCCCTGTTCGAGCTGCGGCCCCCGGGCGGACTTGTGCGGACCTGGCGCGATACCGGTGACAGAACCTGGATCGACGCTCCTCTCTCAAGCTTGCCGGACTGGACGTTGATCCAGTTGGGTTCGCCTATCGCCATCGATGATCTGTGCGGGCCGCTACAACCCGAGCACGATCACGTCGTCTACTGGGCCTGGCTAGCGCCCGGCGTGATGCGAGTGCGTTGCTTCGCGCCCAAGTTCGGGATCGCCGAAGATGAAGCCACGGGTTCGGCGGCTCTTCGGCTCACGACAGCGCTCGGACAGCCGGTGGATATCAGACAGGGCAACGGTTCGGTGCTGCATGCACGTCCAATAGATTCCGACCGGGCGGCAGTCGGCGGGCTGGTCGTGGAGGACGAGCCGCTCGGCATGCCCTAAAGCCTGGTACTCCCCGGACGCGGACGACCCGGCCCCCGCACGCTTCGGCTGCACTTGCCGTCAGACGACCGGCGGCGGAACAGGTCACGGAGCAAACCGCTTCCGCGCCGTGGTGAACGACTTCGTCCAGCACGTGAAGCGCGAGGTCCAAAGTGTTGGAGTCCGCGTACGGGCCCAGTCCTCACCGAGCGGCACCAGCCATCCAGCCTCGTCCAGGCCGACAAGGCCCTCACGGCGGGGCGTGAGTCGCGACTTTAGGAATCCGGGCACGCGATCGCCTCCGACGGGAGCACGAAGTCCGTCTCGTTCACTGGGAGGCGGCGAGCGGTGAAGCCCCCCACGGCCATTGCGGCCGTGTGACCGAGACGCCACGCGATTGTCGTCACCGGCGCCGGATCCGGCTCGGCGGCGGCGTCTGCCATCCAGGCGCCAGGTTCCGTCCGGTCCCCGCCGCAACGACCAACGGCCCTCGACAGAAGTAATCCTCGTCCGACAGCCCGGAGAGAGGTTCACCAAGTCGGTTCCAGACGGAGTCGAACGTCGAGATGAGCGATTGCCCGATGTAGGTCATCGCCCCTTCTCAGCACGACCCGGTGCCGTCTGTTTCCCACTGCCTGAGAGAACCCGCGACAAGGATCCTGGCTATTCGTGCAAGAGTGCGTCTACCGGGTGGCCAGGCCGTCGACCAATTCACCCCCTCGGGGTTTCGGCCGAACTCCCGGGTTCGGAAGGCGAGACGCCCGGCGCAACGGTTCGATGCCGGTGCGTGCAAGGAAGGACGGGCCTAGCTCGTGGGTTGGTGGCGACAACGGAAGAGAGGGCCATGACCCACCGCGTTTTGATTACGTCATGAACCCTCGTCGCCTGCTCGTCGGTGGTGGGACTCTGGCCATGGTGCTGATACTCGTCACGGCGGGGTGCGGCCGAGGAGCCTCCTTCCCACGCACAAGTCATGCCTTGACTTCGCAGTCCTCAGGCCGCTGCCCCTGGGTACAGGAGTCACGGCAGCACAGCGCGGCACCCCAACAGCTGGCCGCGCAGGTGGTCGCAAGAATGACGCTCCCCGAGGAGATCGGCTTCGTCCAGCTGGTCCGTCGCGGCCGGATCGAGAACGTCAACAGCGGCGTGCCTGCTTTGTGTATACCTCCGCTCACGCTCGTCGACGGGCCCAACGGCCTTGCTTTTGACCTCCGCGGCGTGACCCAGCTTCCGGCCTCGATCGCCCTCGCGGCCACCTTCGACCCGAAGCTCGCCTATGACTACGGCGCAGTTCTCGGCAGAGAGGCCCGCACCAAGGGCTTCGATGCGGTGCAGGCTCCTGAGTTGAACCTTGCCCAAGTGCCCCAGAGCGGTCGGGTCTTCGAGGCCTTCGGCGAAGACCCGCTCCTGGCCTCGGTGATGGGTGTCGCCGATGCAGACGGGATCCAGTCCCGCGACGTGATGGCGGTCGCAAAGCACTTCACGGCGTACAACCAGGAGACACAACGTGAGACCCTCCACGAAATCGTCTCCGCACGCGCGCTTGTGGAGCTGTACGACCGACCGTTCCAGGCAGTGGTCTCCGAGGCGCACGTGGCTTCTGTTATGTGCGCCTACGGTTTCCTGAACGGCGTCGCCGACTGTGCCGATCCGCACCTTTACAAACTGCTGGGCTCCTGGGGCTTCACCGGCTTCGTCCGTTCCGACCTCGGGGCCGTGATCAACCCGGTGCCTGCGTTCCGAGCCGGACTCGACCTGATCAAACCGGCCGAGATAGACGCAACCAGGGTGATGATCGCTCGCGCTGTGCACGACCGCTCGATCACGCCCAGCATGCTCGACCAGGCCGTCATCCGCGTGCTCACCGAGATGTTCGCCTTCGGCCTTGTCGCCCACCCCCGGACCGCCACGGTCACCACAGCGGCAACGACTCCGGGCGACGCCCTGACGGCCCTTCTGGTCGCCGAACACTCGGTCGTGCTGCTCAAGAACGCCGGCGACCTGTTGCCCCTCGCCCACGCGCCGGGCTCGGTCGCGATCATCGGAGACGATGCGGAGGGCGCAGCCGTGACCGCGGGCGAAGGGAGCGCCTACGTCAATCCGCCGTTCCTGGTCACCCCGCTCAGAGCCCTGCGCAACGCATTCAGCCAAGGGACGAGGATCCGGACTGCGGCCGGTGGGCCGGCGCTCAGCCTGCTGCCACCCATCCCTCCGGCAGAGTTCGTGAGCGGCGGCCCACTCCCACCGGAGACCTTGACAGGCAAGAACCAACCCGAGCCCGAGGGCGACCCCCCACTCGACACGGCGGCCGACATCATCGCTCCGGGCCGCCGCGCTTCCTCAGGCCCGCGCACTGCGGGCTGGTGGTCGTGGAAGGCCGTGATCCGTGTTCCCCGCAGTGGCCTGTACGAGTTCTCCCTCCAGCACGGCGGCCAGGCCCGGCTCGCGGTCAACGGGCACAACGTGCTCGCCTCCCCGGGTCTCGACGCTCGGCCCAGCTGGTCGACCACGATCGAGCTACGCGCGGGCCGGCCTTACAGGCTCGTGGTCGAGTGGCTCTCGGTCAACGGCCAGCCGCTGCCACAACTCGGGCTCGAGGACGTGTCCCCCCTCATCGCTCGTGCGGTGGGTGTCGCCCGGGCCTCAAAGGTGGCGCTGGTCTTCGTCGGCGATCCCCAAGGTGAAGGTGCCGACAGAGCCAGCCTCGATCTTCCCGGCGACGCGAACGCTCTCATCGCGGCGGTCGCCCGGTCCAACCCCCACACCGTCGTCGTGCTCAACACCGGTGGTGCCGTCCTGATGCCGTGGCTTGCCCACGTCGGAGGTGTCCTCGAGGCTTGGTACCCAGGGGAGGAGGACGGGGCTGCCGTGGCAACGATTCTCCTCGGTCGCGTGGACCCGTCCGGCCGGCTGCCACTTACCTTTCCGGCGACGGAGGCCAGCGCGCGGGCCGCCTCCGGCGACGGCTTCCCCGGCGTGAACGGCACCGTCCGGTACGCGTCCGGTCTCGACATCGGATACCGCTGGTACGAGGCACATGGCATCCGACCGTTGTTCCCGTTCGGGTACGGGCTCAGCTACACCTCCTTTGCCCTGTCAAGGGTCAGCCTGCAATGGACGGGCAACGGCGAGCTCGCCCGCATGACCGTCACGGACACTGGCAAACGCAGCGGGACCGGCCTCGTTGAGATTTACGTCCGTTTTCCGGACGGTGCCGGTGAGCCCCCGCGCCAGCTCGCCGGGTTTCAGACGGTGAGTCTCAACGCAGGGGCTTCCCGGCAGATCACTGTCACCCTGCCGCTGCGCAACTTCGAAGTCTTCCTCAAAGGCCGCTTCCGCACCGTCCGCGGCCGTTACCTGCTCGGCTTCGGTCAGTCCAGTTCCGACCTGACAACGTGGCTGGCCACGACGGTGCCGCCGGCGACCCCGCGCGTGCCCAGGTGGGTGGCGCTGGCGATCGGCCTGGCCGTCATCGGCTTGCTCGGGACCGTCGGGTATCGATTCGGGACCAGGACAACGCGAGGCGGCCGCGCCGCCACGGCTGGTGCCACGGGGGCGCCCCAGTCCAAATCGCGGCAATGAGCCTCAGGGCCCAAGGCCCACGTTCCGGGCTGGGCTCGCCCAAAGTCTGACGTTGCTGGGATCAAGTTCCGTCTGAGGTCGCGCTCAGACTGGAGGGCGGGACCCGGCAGAAGACCTTCATCCGCTTGTTCTCGTCGATTCAGCTTCCGACCCTTCTAACGGGGTGTCGAAGGGAGGCCCGAACGAAGAAGCGCTGCCTCCTCTCCTTCTCGACGCGGCATTCCGTTCGCAGGGCTTGTCGGGCGATTACGCCTGGACGCCAGTCGCTTGCCGTTTCAGTGGAAGCCGGAGGAAGCGAACAGGTACAGGTCGAACGTCGCGACGGTGCTCGTGACGACCATGAGGGTCAGCACGACGGTGTGATACGGCCGCTTCAACCGTGCGGCGTGGTTACGCTCGAGGGCGCCCGAAGCCGCGAGGCTGTGGCTCAAGGGAGCCTACTTGTGAGCTCTGGTCGCGGTGCCGCCACCACGGGCTCGTGCCCGGGCGCTTCGCCAGTACCCCTTACGGCCGCTGTGTCCGGCCCGACGGGATGCGAAGTCACCTGACGGCGTTCGAGGACCACGAGCCCCTGAGGTGCGATCGCGAGCAGGGCGAGACCGAAACCGGTCAGCCTCGAGAACCTGTCCACCCGGCGGTGGATCTCCAGCTCGAAGGTCATGACCATCAGAGCCAGGAGGACGGGGACGTAGGGCGCGACAAGTGAGACGAGTGAAGGTTCATCTCCTTCGTCGGGCAAAGCGGCCACGGTCACACCGGTTTCGCGCGACGCGCCGACCGCGACGGCAAGATACCCCGCTACCCAACCCACGTCGACAACGTTGCCGGTCGTGTAGCGGCCGACCACGACGAGATAGGTGTACGTGCTGTCGGAGACCGCCATCGCGAACAGGCCGGCCAGCACCCACAGCAGCGGAGCGCGACCTGGGGCGGTCATGGCACCTAGCGAAAGCACGATGAGGAAGATGAGGACGATGTCCCCGAATGGGTACGCAACGACCACGATGCCGCCCGCCGTTGTGAGGTGGGAGTGACGCCAGAGGGCCCCGAGCACGAACGTCCAGCTGAGCAAGAGCAGCGCCGTCCCGACCGCGAGGCGTCGAGGGTGGTCAGCGTCTTGCGGCTCCCGGCCGAGCGCAGGCCGGGGTGGCACAACAGGGCTGCCGCCGCCAGCGGGATCGCCCCGAGATAGCCGACATCGGCCCATGACGGCACGGGCACCACCACACGGAGGATGAGGTCGTAGACCGCCCAGATGACCTCGGCGAGCGTCCAAGCCCCGAGAGCCAGGCCGAGCAGTACCCAGAAGCGATGCGCGGCACCCAGCTGTCGAGACGCCGCGGACAAGCACGCCAAACATGCCCCCATCGCCGCGAGGGCTGTGACGATGTCGTCGAAGTAGCGCACGCCGCTGGCGCCGCCGATCCGAAGGAGTAACCACAACAGGACCTCGACGGTGATCGATGAGGCAGATGCAGCCGCCACGATTCCTACGCGACGCCCTGCGGCCACTCGCACACTGTGGGTATCGGCCCCTTCAGACGGCCGGCTGAGCCAATAGGGTCCTTCGGCCCTGGCGGCTTGCCTAACGAGTTCTCAGTAAATGCAAGACGGCCGCTTTCTCCCTGGACGGCAGCGCCGGCACGCCGCGGGACCACCGGAGCCGAAGTCACCTCGTAGGTCGCCGGTTCGTGTAGCTCGGCAACAATTCAGGTGGTTGCCGCGACCTGGCGCACCGGCTCGTAGTTCGACGCCGGGAGCACCGCCGGCCAAAAGCCACCGGCCAGCGCGCAGGACGCGGCAACGAGCAGCGTGAGGGGGATCGAGTGGGTGAGCAGCGCACCTGCGGCCGCGGCGCCGATCGGGCTCCCGACGAAGTTGAGGTTCATCGAAACCGCGAACGCCCGGCCGAACCACGACGGGTCGGTGGCGCGCTGGCGAAGCGAGAACATCGCGACTGTGAGCGGGCCGTTCGCCATGCCGATGCAGCCGACGAGCACGACGAGGACGACTTCGTGGCGGTCGAGGGCAAGGAGCACGAACGCCACCGCCGTTGCCGCGCAGGAGATCGCCAAGAGGTGTCTTTCGCGGCTCTCGGTCCCAAAGCGCCCAGTGAGCAGTCCTGCGAGGAACCCACTTGCGCCCATGATCGCGAACAGCAGGCCGACCGTCGCCGACCCGCCGTGCAGGCCCCGGAGCACGATGAACGGGATCGCGACCGTCAAGATGCCGCCGCTGGCGTTGAAAACCGTCATCGTGCCCGCGAGCATCCGGAGCACCCGATTGCGCCACACGTAGCCGATCGCGGCACTGGCGTCGGCGAGCACGGAGCCGGTCTCACCGGACGGCAGGTCGGGGACCGTGAGCCGCACGAGCAGCACCCCGGCGCCGAGCAAGATGACCGCCGGGGCGAGCAGGGCCACCCGAGGACCGACCAGCGCGACCGCGACGCCCGCAATGCCCGGGCCGAGCACGGTGGCGATGACGTTCGCGCCCGAGTCGGCTGCACTTGAGCGGTCCCACAGGGGCTTGGGCGCCAGGATCGGGAAGAGAGACCTCCCGCCAACCCGGCTGAGCGGAGCCGTGATCGACGCCGTCGAAACGACAAGGAGCAGCGCGGCGGTCGGCAGGCTGTGGAGGAGCGACAGCACCCCGATCATGGTCATGCACGTTGCGCCGATCAGGTAGTCAAGCCTCATCAACGTCACTCGCGAGCCGCGGTCTAGTAGTGCACCGGCGACTGGGCTCACGATGATGCCGGGCACCTGGCTGCACACGACGACGATGCCGGAAAGGCTGGCCGAGTGGTGGGTCTCGAGGACGAACAGAACGAGGAGCACCGAGAACATCTGGCTCGCGATCCGGGCCGCCAGAGTGGAGGCGAGCAACTGGGAGAAGCCCTGCACCTTGAACAGCGCCCGATAGCTCGTGTCCTCTACATCACTTGCGAATGAGGTGGTCGCGATCGAACGAGACTAACAAGGCGGTGATCCGGGGAATGTTGATCGCGCCGTTGACCTGGGCCTGTTCTCAGCACCGGCAAGCTCGGTCGCCCCAGACGATGGCACCGTCCGGTCCGGGGCCGATCGCAACCTCCACCCTCAGACGGCGTCGAGGTGGGCGCAACTCACGCGCTGTGCTTGCGGCGAGAAGCCGCGTGTGACGCTAACCGCCTGCCGGCGGCGGGATTTTGGCGATGCGGCTGGCAATGTTCACCGCGTGATCACCCAAACGCTCGTAGAACCGGGCGAGAAGCGTGACCTGCGCGGCCACTGCGGTCGGCATTTCGCCGCGAGCCACTTCTCCTGTAAGCCTCTCGTGGAGGATGTCGATTTCCTCGTCGTCCTCGTCGAGGTCGATCACCGGGGGAACGTGGGCAGCGAACGCATCCGCCGCCGCCTTCCACATCTCGAGGGCCACCTCGGTCATGCGCTGGACGATGCCTCGGCTGAGCGGGCTCATCTCGGCTCCCAGGTTGAACACGGCCCGCTGGGCGATGTGCTCGGCGAGGTCGGCGCTGCGCTCCAGCTCCGGGAGGATCTGCAGGATCCCGATCAACCGCCGGAGCTGGTCACCGCTGGGCGACTCGGCGTCGATCTGGTCCCAGACCGCTTGCTCGACTTCCGACGTGAGCTGGTCGATCAACCGGTCGTGCTCGACCACGGCGTTGCCGAGAGCGATCTCGCCGCGCAGGAGAGCCTGCGTCGCACCCGCGAGGGCTTCGGTGACGAGGGCGAAAAGCTGCGCGACACGTCGATCTACAGGAGAGCCGTCGAACTGCTTGCCCATCACGGGGAACGATAACCACGTGGTACCTGGAATTACCACCTTGTTCACTTTGCGTTCATATAGATGTCGTTTGGAAGTCATTCAGGGCGGCGAAAGTAACGGGGGCGTGAATTCCTGGAACGGGAAGCCAGAGTCCCGTCGGAGGAGAGTCCCCGTGCTGCTCGGAGAACCTGAGGGTCTAAGTCAAGCGCTCGCGCCCGTCACGATCAGCGATCTCCTCAACGAGGCGCCCAGAAGCAGGTTTCACCGCCGGGCCGTTCTCATTTCGGGGATGGGCTTTTTCACCGACGCATACGACCTCTTCGTCATCGGCACGGTCGCCGCCATCGTGACGGCCCAGTGGCACCTCAGCACCACCACGGCGAGCTGGGTGACCGGTGCTGCCCTTCTCGGTGCCGTCGCCGGGGCCTTCCTGTTCGGGAGGATCGCCGACCTCTTCGGTCGCAAGAGCGTCTATGCCCTGGTGGCAGCCATCATGATCGTCGGGGCGCTTGCCTCTGCGTTCTCCCCGGACTTCTTGTTCCTTGTGCTGGCGCGTTTCGTGCTGGGTCTCGGTATCGGCGGCGACTACCCGGTCTCGGCGGTACTGATGAGCGAGTACTCCAATCGGCGGGACCGGGGCCGTCTCGTGGGCATGGTTTTCTCGATGCAGGCACTCGGTCTCATCGTGGGTCCCTTGGTCGGCCTGGCCCTGCTGTCCTCGGGGGTCCCCCAAGCTCTGAGCTGGAGGCTGTTGCTGGGCCTCGGCGCGGTCCCGGCCGCCACGGTCATCTACCTGAGGGCGAAGATGCCGGAGTCGCCCAGGTTCCAGGCGCGTGTGCAAGGCGAGGGCGAGCGCGCTGCCCTCCAAGCGGCCGCTTTCTCCGAGGGCGTTCTCGATGCCTCGGTGGTGACCGCCGATGGCGAGAGACGCATGGGTCTTGGGGAGTTCCTCACCAACCCCCGGATGCTTCTGCTCCTGTTGGGCACTGCGGGAACCTGGTTCCTGTTCGATTACGCCTACTACGGGAACACCTTGTCGCTGCCGGCGATCCTGAAAGGTGTCGACGCCCACGCGACGCTCGAGGCAAAGCTCGCCTGGACGCTCGCCATCTTCGTGGTCTTCGCGGTGCCCGGCTACGCCCTGGCCGTGCTGCACATGGACAGGATCGGCCACAAGAGGCTTCAGCTGATCGGGTTCACCGTCATGGCTGTCGCCTTCGTCGCGCTGGGCGCGATTGCGCGCCTGACGGCGACGGTCGTGCCCTTCCTGCTTGTGTTCGGCCTCAGCTACTTCTTCGTCGAGTTCGGCCCGAATACCACGACATTCGTGCTGCCGTCCGAGGTGTTCCCCGTGAGCATGCGGACCACCGGCCACGGCGTCGCCGCTGGAGTCGGGAAACTCGGTGCCTTCATCGGGGTGTTCCTCGTGCCGCAGCTGCAAAAGCACATCGGCCTGCGCGGCATGCTCATCGTGGCGGCAGGCGCGTCCGTCCTCGGCTTCATGTTGAGCCTCGTGCTCCCCGAGCCCGCCCGTAGGTCTCTCGAGGACGTGTCCGGTGAGGATGACGGCGCCCGCACGGCAGTGGGCGACGACGACGCCTGTGACCGGTCGCGTACGCCCGCCTTGACCGAGGACCGTCTTCGCGGCTGAGGCCGAACGGCGCTGTCGCCGGGGGCCGCCGAGCGTGAGGCCTAGCATGGGCTTGCCGTGCTCCCGGGCTATGCCGTCTACATCGCCGCAGTGATCAACGCGGGCGGCGTCACCGGCTACATCCGCGACACGCTCCGCGGCCACACGTTCCCCCACCGCATCACATGGTTCCTCTGGGGGTTCATCCCGCTCGTGACCGTCGCGGTGCAACTCCGAGAGCACGTCGGGATTCAGACCGTCATGACCTTCTCGTACTTCGCCACCGCCATGGCCGTTCTCGTGATGAGCTTTGTCGCACGACGAGGGTCGTGGGAGGTCACACCGTTCGACTGGGCCTGCGGAGGGGTCTGCGTCGCCGCCGTGGCCGTCTACGCCGCCACTTTGAAGGGTGACCTGGCTATCTCCCTGCTGCTGACAGCGGAGTTCTTCGCCGCCCTGCCGACGGTACGCAAGTCTTGGAAGGCTCCTGAGACCGAGACGTGGACTGTCTTCCTGGCCGGGGTTGTGAGCTCGAGCATCACGCTGCTCGCGGTGAGGCACTGGACGTTCCCGACCTACGCCTTGTCCTCCTGGATCGGGCTTCAAAGTGGTACCCAGGTCGGGCTGGTCCGCGGCCGTCTCGGCCCCCGACTCAGGGCAACCTCGTTGCTACGGGCCCAGCACTGACCGGAATCGAGGTGCGCCCGGCCCGGGGCGCTTCGCGGCCGGGGGCGCCCCTCAGATCTCGATGGCGTCGAGGTAGGTCACCTTCGCGCCGAGGTTGCCGGCGCGGACAACGAGGTGCTCCTCGAACTCGGCGACGAGTATCCGGTAGGGCGCGGCACCGCGCGGCTTGGGGAGCGTCACAGTGCCGGCCCAGACCGTGTTGGTGTCGCTCGAGCTCGTGACGGTGAGGACGGTGCCGTCGGGCTGCGCCGGGTCGATGACCCATTGCAGGTCGGGGTCGCTCGTCTCGACGGTCTTCAGCTGGAGATAAGCCCGCATCGTGTCGGGCGTGTCGGTGGAGGAGGTCGCGAGATAACCGGGGCCGAGCACCTTGACGTCGACCTCAGCCGGCGACGGATAGGTGAGCCCCAGGGACCGGTTGGGCGTGAGCTGGATGAAGTCGGCCTGCACGACACGGGAGAGCTCGACACCGGGGAGCGACGCCGGCTGGTATCGCGCGAGCGCCAGCTTCACGAAGGGGAAGTACGACTCGCCGGCGCCGATGGAGATGTCCGCGAACCACAGGCGGCGGTCCTTGTCCCAGCCAACCTCGTGGCCGGCGACGTTCACCCATGGGACAAGTCCGGTCTGCTCCTCCAAGAGGAGCCCAGTGCCTTTGTGCGTGGCGAGCCCGAAGTCGTCCACCTGAGGCGAGCCGACCGTGCCGGTGACGAAGACCGGATCCGAGCCGAAGCCGCTGACGAAGGGCTGCAGACCCGCGGGGAACGCTGCGCCGGGCGGGGGGCTTGCCACGACGACCCCGAGCAGCTCGCCGATGCCGCTCTTGAACCACGGGCGCCCGAGATAAACCCGGAGCACGTTGCCGACACGGCTCGAGCTCGGCGAGGTGGCCGATGGCACGTTGACCCAGTTCCAAGCCGGGATGAGATACCGCACGTCGGGTGCCGGTGGCCGGGCGGTGCTCGGGATCGACAGCGGATACCCGAACTTGGTGGGTGGCTTGGCCAGCTTCTCGAGACTGGAGCGGATGACTGGGGGCGCCACGAACTGCACGTCGACCGATGCGTTGTCGGGGATCGACCCGCTTGGGATGCGGGCGATCGAGCCCGCCTTGTCGTCCTCTTCGAAGTCCACCCCGGACCGGTAGATGGTCGCGCTGTCGCCGGTCGCGCGGACGTCGACGGTGCCCGGCGCGAAGCCGGCCGCCGAGCAGACGACCGCCTGGCTTGCGCTGAGGGTCTCGGTGACGATCTCGGTGAAGTACTCGAGGAACCGTGTCGTCGCGGTGGCGCTGTAGAAGACCTCGTGATGTTGAGTGTCGCCGAAGTCGTGGCGGATCTCGTCGAGCACGAGGAAGTCACTCTGGCCGAGCGTGAGCGGGATCTCGTCGACGCGCGAGGTCTTGTCGAGCAGGACGGCGCCCTCGGGGCTCGCGCCGTCGTCGTAGGGGTCCGCCCAGGCCGCGATCACCTCCACGCGGATCGTGCTCTGCACATTGGCGCGGGCGGCACCGCTCAGCAGGGCATAGGTCGCGCCGTAGGGGCGGGTGACGAAGAGCTTCTCGAGGACGGGCGGGGTGAGCGGCTGCCGCACCGCGTGGACGATGACGAGCTCGCGATAGGGCGTGAACATGTAGTGGAGCCTCTCGAGGATCAGCGCCTCGAGGGTCGGCGTTGCCTTGCCCGCGTCCACGATCCACTGCCACAACGCCATGACCGCGAGGTCCTTCGGCGCCATGTAGGAGCTGACAAGCACGGGCGTGATGGACGCCTTCGGCGCTTTCACGCTGATCATGCCGTCGAGGTCCTGCACCGCGGGAAGGAGCGGCGCGCCCGACCCGGCGCGCACGACGAGGCGGACGGCACGGCGGTCGGGCCAGGCGGCGCCCGAGTCGAAGGGAACCCGCACGAAGGCGTCCTTCTTGCCGGGGAGGTTGAAAAGCGACACGCCCCGCGAGAGCACGTCGGGCAGGTAAGGCACGCCGAAGGGAGTTGAGGTCGCCCCGGGCGGGTAGTAGACCCACTCGTTCTTCCCGTTGAGGGGCTGGGTGTCGATCATGCCGCCGTAGAGGTCGCGGACCGACGCCGACTTGTACGTGAGGCCGTCCCGGTCCGCGATGAGCGTGTAGCTCGAGGGGTCTGGGTGCCCGTCGGGGCCGTCGAGGACTCCGTGCGTCTCGGCCATGTCTTCACCCGTCGAGGGCGGGGCGATGTGGCGCTCGCAGGCCACGATGCCCGGGTCGTCGTCGGGAATGTCGTAGTTGGAGCGGATCACGAGGTTCTCGACGTGCTCACCCGGGGTCCGGGGTGCCGTCGGGACCAGGACGGGCGAGGGCACGGGCTCGAACCGGCGGTACGTCACCTCCGGGGTGGTCCAGGTGAAACCGCCCCCTTTCGTGAAAGGGACGCTGTTTCCTGCGAGGTCGACGACTCGCGCCCGGAACCGATAGGTGTTGCCGAAGCGCAGCGTCGGCAGCGTCCCGGGCGTCGCGGCATAGTCGGCCTGGAGGGGAATGTTGCCGTTGGCCGGGTTCGCGTTGTCGGGTTCGAGACCGTCCGAGGGAATGTCCGACAGGTGCTTTCCCGGTCGTGGCGCGACAAGGCTCCATCCCGACCACCGCAGCAGATACTCCGGCACGTACACGGGCGGGTTCGGCGTCCCGCCAGAGGTGGCGCTCTGGGTCGTGGCGGGCTCGACCCAGCCCTCGTCGCCATCGGGAACAGGCACTACCGTGGGCTGCGAGCCGATGCCGTAGCCACCGAGCCCCGGGTTCTTCGCCGCCGTGCGGGCACAGAGCTGGGACCAGCGACCGCGCTCCTTTGACCACACGTCGACCCGGTAGCCCTGCGCGAGGTCCTCGAAGTACAGCTTCACAAGGCCGGGCGGGGTCGCCTCGATGGCAGCGTTGAAGGCGTTGTTGTTCTGCCAGTTCTGGTGCAGCGAGAGGGCTCGGCCGGTCTTGGCCACCGCCAGGCCGGCCGAGCGGAGCGACGGCACGGCGTAGTGCGTGGGCGTGTCCGCCGTGGCCATCACGGTGTTGGCGTGCTGGATGCCCTGGACGAAGTTGAAGGCCTTCAGGGTCGCCCCGTCGAGGTCCATCTCGACGACGCTGTAGTCCGGGTCGGAAAAGCGGAGGTAGCCCGCTTCGATGTCCGGGTCGGAAGCCCTGTGTGCCGGTATCCACTCGGTGGCGTCGGTCATGGTGACCGGGCGCACGTTCTTCGTCAGCGGCGACCCTCCGAGCTTCGGCTTCCAGCTCGGGACCACCGACACCGCGACATTGCCGGACAGGCCGCTCGGGGGCGCGAGCTCGAGCTCATACACGAGCCCGAAGAGGCGGAGCAGCGCGGGGTGGCGCCCGAGAAGCGAGACGCCCTGGTGGAAGTCGAACTGCGGCACCGCAGGGGGCGGAGTCTCCTGGTAGGTCTGGTGCGGTGCCGGCGTCGTGAGCGGTTGGAGGAACAGGTACGCCTGCGTGAGGTCCGACGAGGGCGCCGGGCCTTTGCCCGGCGGGATCGGGCCGCCGCCCTTCGGGAACATCGCCTTCACGGTCTCGATCTTGTCGTAGAGCTCACGGCTGTCGAGCGGCAGGGCACCGAAGCCCTCCTCACTCGTAAGGAGCTGGAAGGGCGGCCAGCCCCCGACGGGTTCGGTGTTCGCGAGCGCCGCATACGTCCTTTGGAAGAACTGACCCACGAACCCCGCCGGATAGCTGTAGAGCGGCGAGGACGTCGGGCTCGAGTACTCGTAAGGATCGACCGGCGTCGAGGAGGGGAAGAGCGCCTGCCAGAGCGGCAACGACGGCACCTCGCTCACGATGTCGGCGTCGTAGGCGTGGGCCCCGATCCTCACCTTGAAACGGACCTTGGTGGCCGACCAATCCTCCCAGTCCGAGAATTCCGCCAGCGTCGACACATTGTTGCCTGTCGGGAACAGCTGTGGCCCGACGTGCACCGAGACGCGCAGCTTGCCGTCCGCTGCCTTCCCGTGCGGGCAGGCGGTCCAGAGCACTCTTTGCCTCGTCATGCGAAGGCCTCGCAGTAGGTTTTCCAGTTCTTCTCGGTCAGGGCCTGTCGGAAATCGGGGTCGCCGCTCCCGCCGATCGTCTTTTGCATTGTGACTCCCACCGACACGCTCACGAACAGCACGCTCACCGAGACCGAGACGGTCGCGGTGCCGTAGGCCTTTCCAGGATCGAGGTAGGTGAGCCCGAGGTAGAACTCCATCGAGATCGAGATGATCCCGAGCACCGACAGATTGCCGTCAGCTCGCAGGAAGCCGGTAAGCTGGACCTGCTTGTGCGGCACCGTCTGGAGCGAGAAGTAGATACCGGCCATTATCGAGACGCCACCGCTCGCGACGCCGAGATCGATCGACAGATCGGCGCCGAACTCGAGCGAGACCTCGATCAGCTCGATGCCATCCGCACCTATGCCGAGAGAGAAGAAGCCGCCGCCTCCGAACAGGTCGATGGTCAAGATGAATGGGTTGTCCCGCGACGACAGGCCGAAACGGACCCGAACCGGGGTCCCGTCGAAGGGGATGTTGACGCCGGCGGAAAGAGCGAGGTTCTGGAGGGCGAAGACGCCGACTCCGATGTCCGGCAGGGCGAGGGAGTAGCTCGCCTCGATGCCGCCGTCGGTCACCGAGATCGAGGGCCCGCCGAGCGAGCTCAGGAGGTCTTCGAGGGCGTTGATGAACTTGAGGGGACCGAGGAACGTGACCGAGTTGATGTCCGGCTGGATCGAGGTCTTGGCGCCCGTCTTCGAGTCGAAGGTGAACGAGTTGAACTTGATCCCGATGTATTGGTTGCCCTCGCCGAACAGGAGAAGCTCGAACTTGGTGAGGTCGCCGTGGATCGAGTACGTCGTTTGGCTCGGGTTGGCGATCGGCGTGTAGATCTCGGCGTGGACGGTCAGTCCGCCACCTTGCGGCTGGAAGAAGCCGAGCGGGTCCTTCTGCACAGCCGGAAGCCAGTCGATCTTGACGTCGAGAGCTGTGGGGAGCTTGGTGTCGTCGTCGCCCGGGTAGATGAGCTTGTCCGAGATCTGCGGCGCTTGCGCGTTGCTGGCCGACTCATTCGGGTCGACCGTCTGGATGATCTGTGCGACCGGGATCGCACCGAGCAGCTTGCCGATGTCGCCCGAAGCCATGTTGAAGTACTTCGTCGGGTCGAACTTCCCGGCGATCAGGTCGCTCAGGTCACCGCCGACGGGACCGAGATCACGGGCGATCCCGCTCACGTCGAAGTTGGGCGCGGCCATGCCACCGACGAGGTTGGCGGGGAACGAGAGCCCGGGCGCGTTGTCGGTCACGGCCAGGTAGACCTCGGTCACACCGGACTCGAAGCCCTTGTTCAAGTAGTTCGACGAGATCGAGACGCTCGGGCTTGGCAGCGCTGTCGACCCGGCACCCACGATCTGTTCGGCCCCGGGCAACCTGACGGCGGCCGAGTCGAGCGCCGGATACACATTCGCCCGCCCGTTCTCGGCGACGAAAGCCGTTAGACCGTAGGTATTGACGTGCTGGGCCGTTGATTCCGGCACCGCGCCGACGGCGTCGGCGAAGGCGAAGAGCGACCCGCCGAAGGACGGAGACCTCCGGCTCGGGTCCGCCGCGGCATAGGCAGCCACGACCTTCTGAAGGTTGGCCTTGTTCTGGGCGAAGGTGGATGACACCCAGATGACCCCGGTTGAGAAGTCGACCTTGCGTCCTTCCGCGTCGGTGCCGACGAAGGAGAACGGGACGTCCTCGAGGCCGCTTCTCACCCACAAGACGTCGTCGGTATCGGCAGCGAAGGGACCGACGTTGATGCCGGGGTCGACCGAGTTGTCGAAGTCGATCGGGGGCGTGGTCACCGTCTTCACGAGCAGGTCGCGGATCGGGTTGCCCCTCCCGTCGTACGGCTCGTCACGGTCGCCGCTGTAGGTGATCTGGGGTTCCTTCACGGCGATGTACTGCTTCTGCACGAGGTAGGCGACAGCCTCGCCCTTCGAGTTGACCTGGATCTCCCGGTCCGAGATCGTGATCCGGCTGGCCCGGTTCCCCCAGGGGAACAAGTAGCCGATGTTGACGACACGGACGTAGCTGTCCCTTCCGATCGAGGCCCGGTGCCACCAAGAGGCCGTGTCAACCGGTGAGTTGGGGCCCGGGACCCAAGAGCCTTGGATGTTGACCGACGCCCCCAAGGCCGAGAGCAGGAGCAGGTCGACGTTGATCGGCGCGTCGCCTACAGTGACGCCGGTGGTCAGGGCAACGATGTCGATCCGGTCCTCGGGCGTGAGCGACATGAGCCAGGGGTCGCTGGGAGGCGGTGCGAAAGCTCCGGGGTAACCGGGGGCCCAGAAAGCCTTGAGTCGCGGAGTGACGACCGGCGGCTCGAAGGCGCCGGCTCCGAGCCGCGTGTGCCAGAGCTCGGTGATCTTGTTGAAGACGACCGGGCTCGGGGCGTGGTGCCAGGTGCCGTGCTCGAGGGGCGTGAGCCACAGCTGCCAGGGGATCTCGAGGGCGGTGTGGCGCGGGTCGGGAGCAGCCGGTGCGGCCGAGCTCGAGGTCGCGACCGGAACCAGCTCGGGCTTCGCCTTGGACCAGTCCAGGAGCCCCGCCATCGTGTAGGGGACCTTGGCGGTTCCGGCAATCTCGAACACGAGCCAGCTGAAACCGGCGAGGGCACCTCTCATGGGCGTCGTCGGCCAGGTGGTGACGCCCGGGGTGTAGGCGACACACTCCTCGCCGAGGTGCTGGGAGGGGAACACGACGACCATGTGCATCGGCAGCTTGGGGTCCTCGGCGACGATCTCGGCCTGACCGGCGTTGACGACGGCTTTGGCGTTGTAGAACTGGAAGCCGAGGTACACCATGTCCGTCGTCCGGACGACCTGGAAGACGAGGCTCGGCTTGGCAAGACCGCGCCGCGCGGCCCGCAGCGCCTCCGGGAACGACTGGCCGTAGGAACGGAACGGTACGAGCGGGTAAGCGGACGAGGGAGCCGGGCGTGCCAGCATGCGGGGGCCGACGGCAACGCCCGCTATCGCACCGCCGATCAGCTTGAGCGCCGAACGGCGATCCATCTCGTTCCGCGGTTTGTTCACCGTGTCGCCGCGCCTCCCCCCGGCCGCAGTCTCACTCTGTGAGGACGCGGCCACTCTCAGCATAAACACGACGTCAAGAGGCGCCAGGGCCGAACCGCGGCCGGTCATGGCGGCGCGCGGCCTGATCTCGTGTCTCCTGGCGGCGAATTTTCTCCCAGTTGCGCGGGCTCGCCTCCTTGCCCGGCGCAATGCAGGGCGCGAGCACCCCTTCAGGCAGCACTATGACAGAATCTCGTCTTCTCGACCTCTGGCTCGTTGCCGGTCAGGTCGCCCACAGCGGGAGGAACCGTGCGAGTCGTTGTCAGTTGCGTGCCGCAAACCGGTCACATCCTGCCCTTGCTACCTCTGGCCCAGGCGTTCGCGGCCCAGGGCGACGACGTCGTCGTTGCAAGCGGACCGGACGCGGAAGAAGCCGTCGCGAGCCGGGGCCTGGAGTTTCGTCGCGTCGGTCCCGACTTCGGATCCTGGTACGGCACGCTCCGCGCCCGGACGCGGGGCGTGCCTGGTGACGGGCTAGACCCGTCGCGGGTTCTCGCCTACTTCGTGCCCCGCCTGTTCGGCGAGGTTGGGATGGCCCTTATGCTCGACGAATTGCTAGAGCTCTCAAGGCAGCTCCGACCATCCCTCTTGGTATTCGACCCCTACCTGTTCGCGGCTCCGCTGGTCGCGGCGCTGACAGGCACCCACGCCGTGCAGCACTCCATCGGGCCACTCGTGGGCCCGGACGTGCTCGACCTCGTGGCCGACGCCGTTTCTCCCATCTGGCGAGAGTTCGGTCGCGAGACGCCGCCCGCGGCAGGTGTCTATTCCGGCACGACCTTGACTATCTGCCCCTCCTCGCTCGACCCTGCGGCCGATGGTCTGCAAGGCGCGGAACCTTTGCGGCCTGTCCCGCTGCCGCTAGTGGACCCTCCGGCACTGCGCACCGCGTTGGCCGACCCGGAACGGCCGTTGGTCTACTTGACACTGGGAACCTTCTCCAACAATGCCGTCGATCTCTTCCGGCTCGTGCTCACGGCCTTGGAGGACGAGCCCGTCAGCGTTCTGGCGACGATCGGGCGGGACAACGACCCAGCCGACCTCGAGCCCGTACCCGGCAATGCCCGCGTGGAGCAGTTCCTCCCCCAGGCCGAGCTGCTCCCACACTGTGCGGCCGTCGTTCACCACGCCGGGGCCGGCACGAGTTTCGGTGTGCTCGCGCACGGACTGCCCTCGCTCGCGCTGCCCCAGAGTGCCGACAATTTCGTCATCGCCACGAGGCTCGCGGAGGCGGGCGTTGCGCACAGGTTGCTGCCCGGCGAGGTGACGACCGCTGCCGTGCTCGCAGGGCTCCGATCCGTGCTCGGGGCTTCCCAGTACCGTCAGCGCGCGCGGGAGCTTGCAGGTGAGATCGCCGCCATGCCCTCGCATGAAGAGGTCGCAGCAAGGCTGCGGGCGAACCTGTGAGGCCCGTCGACTCCCGGTACGGTCCCCGCCCGGCACCGCTGTGTTCGTGAGCGCCGTTGACGACCTCGCCCCGGTGGCCTGAGGTCGGCGCTTTTCCTGGTACCAACTCAGCTCCCGAAGAACTCCGTCGACGTTCGCGACGAAGGTCATAGCCTCTTCGGCAACGCGCTGGGTGAGTACCACCGGTCGGCAGCGCGCCTTACCGCCTCCTCGAGGCCGGTGCGGTAGATCAACAGATCGCCTTCCCACGATCTCCGAAGGTTCTCGGCGCGGCTGCCCAGGCTGCGTCGAAACTCTCTCGTCCTTGCTTGTCGGGAAGCGCGCTCTCACGTGAGGATCATCATCCGCCGGTCACCCGCGCGCGACGCGCGGCGATGCCTGCGTGAATCGTTCGGAGCCCCCTTACGGCCTGGCGGAGTCAACACGGCCCCGGGGTTTGGCCCGGGGCCGGGGGGAGCTTCACGGTCACGCCGGATGGACATGCTCTCCGATTTTTAGTCAACAACTCCGTAACCCGAATGTCAACCGGTTCCTCGCGCGACCTGGGCACCAATGCGAACCGGTAGTGGACCGGCCGGGGCGTTCTCAGCCCGAGCCGTGGCCACGCGGAGCCTGAACACCGGATGAAGCTGCGCCTCGGCCACGAACCGGCACAGGGTCGGCGGCCTTTGCATCGAAGAAGGGAGCCGTCACGGGGGCACGACGGACATAGGTCTTGCGGACCGGGCCGGCTTCGTCGCGGCCCAGCTCCTCGGCCGTGGCCACCTCGACCGTCTTGTCACGCCGGAGCTCTCTCGGTTCAAAGCGCGCACGTGGTGCACGAAGCCCACCGCGCCGTAGGGCGATACGAGGAAGCGATCGCTCTCGGACTCCAAGACGATGACCGACGCCGTCCTCTCCTGACCGCTACGTCTCCGGGCCGTCGTCAGGAGGTAGCTCGACTTGTCACCGATCCCGTGCCGGTGCATGGCGGCCGCGAACGCGTTTCCGAAACGGCGGCTAGCTCCGAGGTGATAGGTCTGCGCCGCACCGATATCTTGGCCTGTCGCCGGGACGGGCGCCGGTCCGGCCACCTGATCCAGGATCGCCCGGACGACCGGTCCTGCGCGGTCGCCGGGCGGGTTCGCCCTCAGCTCTTGTCCTCGATCTCCCAGGCGTGGTCGAGGACGTGCCAGGCGATCCGGCGCGCCGCGTAGCGGGGCGGCCAGCCCTTCGCGTCGACGGGACCCCCGTCGGACGGTGCCGCGAGAACCTCGACGATGGCGGCGCGAGTCGCCGGGAGGTCGTATCCGAGCCTGATCCCGAGCTTGCGGGCGTAAGAGAGCTCGGCCGCGGCGACCTGGTCGACGATCTCGTCCCGATCGCGACCGCCGCCGCGAGGACCCTTGCCAAGCAGGGCGGGCGCTTGACGGGCGACCCGGTCGAGAAACGG
>Ga0181530_10002376_pt1 | contig 22449 bp, 20 predicted proteins | sample PEATcosm2014_Bin_42_FD_119769 | JGI IMG/M metagenome (GOLD analysis project Ga0181530, IMG submission 119769) | Peatland microbial communities from MTU Mesocosm Facility, Houghton, MI, USA - PEATcosm2014_Bin10_60_metaG | ecosystem: Environmental > Terrestrial > Soil > Wetlands > Peat | place... | reverse complement strand
GGATCTCGATGTCGCTGGGATTGGTGCCGGAGGCGCCACCGCCAAACAGAATGTTCTCTCCCGAGGACTCAATGAAGTCGTTAAAAATCTTAAGCGCGGAGACGGCTTCGTCGCCCCGCCCGCCGCCGACGCCGGTTGCATCGCTGCATTTCCCGCCCATGGCCATGCAATTCAATCCGTCAATGTAGGAATTGATCACGGCAATCATGCGCGCGCCGTCGTTCACGCCAATGCCGTGGCCTACTTCCGCCCCATCGGCGGGGTGGATCCAGTTGCGGTCGAAGATGACGTGGTCGGAGTGTTCGACGGCCACAATACGATAGATATTGCCGTCGGGGGCTGTAGTCCACTCAATTCCAATGAAGCGGAGGTGTTCTCCGACGACTGCGCCCGCCGGGCGTCGCACCACCAGAGTGGCCAGCAACCTGGCCGGTCCGCCGGAAGGCTGGGCAAACGGCGGACGCCCCGGAAGGCTCGTGATTCCTCCCCATGCGGGAGAGATGCGAGAGCCTTCGGGGGGAAGCTTGGAGTCGGGCGTGTCGGTCCGCACCGTGATGTAGTGCTGGTCGTCGCATTTTTTCGAAGGCAACACGGTCACATCGAAAGAGGCGCCGGCGGGCAGAAGCAGCGTATCTCCGCACTGGGCGCCGTCGATGGCGGCGGCCAGCTCGGACTTGACGGCGACGCGAATCTGTTTTCCCGGCGATGGCGTGCCGTCGAGTCCAGTGTAGTAACAAGTCTTGGGAAGTTCTGCGACGCCGTCCTTGGCGCCGAACTGCGCGACGTTGCCCTTGCCGCAATATGCGTTTTCTCCGGTGGGAGGCGCGGCAGCGAGCGCCCGCCCAGAGGACCCGGCTACAAAAGCTGAGGCCAAACAGAAACCCAGACAGAACAAACGAAAATTTTTCGACAAAAAGCTTTTCACTGCGGCAACAGAGCGAGAGGATTGCGAAGGAAGCGGAGTCATGTTGTGGTTTCTCCCGAGTCTCGATTGCTCATCTCGCGCGCGCCTGTAATTGGCCCGGAGAGGCTCTCGTCCACAGCGGGCTGATTTGAGGAGATGATAGCACGGGCTGCGAAGCGATCGATTTTCGTTGGGTCGCGACTGCTCAAAAAAAGGCAGGTCCGCGGCGGACCGCGGACCTCGATGTGGGAAGGTGACGATTCGTCGAAGCGACAAAACTATTCCACGTTTGCCAGTTCAGAGTTGAGTTCCACAATGTCGGCCCCGAGATCCTTGCCGTCCGTGCCCCCGTTCTTGTAAGGGCTGGTGGACTGAAGCTCGTAGTTTCCGCCATTGCCGTTGTTGAAATCGACGAACTCGACATCGTCGACGGTTGCCGGGAACATGTTGTCCGCCGGCCATTTCGACGGGGGATCCTTCGCCGGCGACGCAACCAGGACGTTGTTGGCGAAGGTGTAGGTCGTGAAACAGTTGACGATGGTGGTGACCGGCACGTCTGTATAGGCGCAACTGGTGGGGCCGCCCCCCGTGTTTAACACCGGAGATTGGCCGGTGATCAGAAGGTTGTTGGTGAAGACCAATCCAAACATCGGCTGATTTTGCGAGAGGTTCCCCGTGACGATGATGTGGCTGGCGGAATACGGGAACGCCGTGACGTGATTGATGGTGATGGTGTTGAGCGCGTTCTTTGGCCAGGTGTTCATGATCTCGAACACGCCGCCGCCGCCCAGGTACTTCGTGCTGAGGTCGTCGATGACCACGTCATGAATGCTGAAGCGTTCTCCCGCCAGCGCCGGTGCGGCCCCGGCTTTCGTGCTCTGCGTGGTTGCCATCTGGATTCCGTTGCCGCCGTGCGAGATGCGCACATAACGAATGGTGATGTCGGTTACCTTACATAGAGGACAAACAGCGCCGCCCCCGGAGGCTTGGTTTTTGGGGGTGAGCAGAATGCCGCCGCCGGTTTGGCTGAACCCTCCCCAGCAGTTTTCCATCAGGTTCCCGTCGATCAGTACCCGGACCGCGTTCTTCAGCTCCAGATGGTTCTTGACGATAAAGGGATTGCCGTCCGGCCCGCCAACGAAGTTCTTGTTGCCCTTCATCCACTGCCAGGGCTTCCAGAAATGATTGCCCAGAATTTCGATGTCGGCCGGGGTCATGGTGGCCGGTCCGCCGCCGAACAGAATGGCCTCGCCCGAGGCTTCCAGGAAATTGTCCTGGATTTTGAACGGACCATCCTGGGTGTCGCTGACGCCTCCGGCGACCGCATGAGCGTCGCTGCAAGTTCCGGTGACGGCAATGCAATGGAAATCGCTGAAGTAGGAGTCGACAATGGCGACGTTGGTCATGCCATCCAGATTGATGCCGCTGTCGGTTTCATCTTGCGCCGCTCCATGGAGCCATGAACGATCGAAGACGATGTGGTCCGCCGTGCCTTGGCCGGCGATCAGGACGGCTGGCCCGGGCGTTCCGGCGGGGCGAGTGACCTCCAGGCCGATGAAGCGATAGTAGTTGGCGCCGTTCGCGATTTGGATTGGACCGCTGCCGCTGTTTGCCATCTCCACTTTCGCCATCACGTTCTTGGCCTTGGGGCAGCTATACTTCGGGCGCCCTTTGAGAGAAGCCAAGCCGGCATAGCATGGCGTGGCGCGCTGTCCTTCCGCCGGCAAAGCGGAATCGGGAGCGCTGCTTCGAATGATGATCCAATGGTTTATGTCGCAATCTTTGGCGGGCACGACAAACTTTCCGCTAAAGGTTGCGCCCGCCTGAAGTTCGATGGTGTCGCCGCAGACGGCGGTGTCCAATGCCGACTGCAGGTCGCCGCCAACGGCGACGCTGATGACGGGTCCCGGCGCGGGCGTATTGGACATCGCGCTGGGAACGGTCACTCGCGGCAACTTCGCAGGGCCGTCAAAACTGCTGGCGGCAAAAGAGGCTGACGTCAGGGTGACCGTCAGCAGGAGTATCGGAACGTTTAGGTGTTGGATGAAGGAGGGGAAAATTCCAGACTTGCAACTCAGAAAACCATTTTCTTTATCAAACATTAGAACCTCGACCGTACAAAATGGGGGACTAGTCGATCGTCCTTAGGCTGAATTTATCCAGACGGGTCGTTGGTTCCCAGATATCCGAGGTTCATCGGGGACGCATTAGTGCATGCAGAAGCGGCATGTACAGATTCGCGCGGGCGTAGTGCACGCCGGTTTCTTGACGCTTCGAAGTTGATGAAAACAGGCTCGGGACGGGCAGTGTAACCGATGGGAAGATGGCAGAGCGCGGTTTGAGACGAGGTGGACCGCGGTGCTGGCAAGAATATCCAACGGCAGTGCTACTCCGCGGAGTCCCCGAGCAAGACCGCGCGCAGGCGATCGTAGGCGCGGTTCCCGAGCACGCGCTGCGCGCCGCGGCGGAACTGATGCTGAAGGCGTCTCTTCCACAAGCCGCGGCCCTGGCAGATGGAAGCAAATTGTTCGATGGTGAGGTCGCGCAGCATGGCTACGCGGCCAAGTTCATAGCGGCTGGTGTGAGAAGAATTCGCATGAAACCGGCTGTTGGCAACGGTTGTGAATCCCGCCTGGCGCGCCATCCGCAGCGTGCGCCGGTCGTAGCGTCCTCCGGGACAGGAAAAGTGTTCGATTGGGTGTCCGACGATTTGTTCGATATGCAACTTCGCATCGACGACTTCGCGTTTCAGTTCCGGCTCGGTGAGATCGGAAAGATACGAATGGGTCATCGAATGGCAGCCGATCTCGAAGCCCTGGGCGTCGAGTTCGCGCACTTGACTGGCATCGAGATAACCTGGCGTGCCCAGGAATCCCGCGGTGAGGTAGAAGGTCGCGTTGCAACCGAACTCGCGGAGCACGGGCGCGGCGGCGATCAGGTCAGTTTCGCAGCCATCGTCGAAGGTGATGCACACGCCCGGCCCGTCAGGGCAGCGAATCGCTTCGCCGACGCTCAGACCGCGCCAGCCCGAGTCCTTGATCCACGCCACCTGGCGGCGGAAACTTTCGAGCGGCAAGACGTAGCGCGCGTAGCCGGAAGCGGATTGACACAGCCGCCGCCCCGGCAACTCGATCTCGTGATACATGAGAAAAACGCAATCTTTTTTCGCCATCGAATTTTCGCTCTCGGGAAGCGGAGGTCGTCGGTCAATTTCGAGAAACGCCAGTGTATCGCTCGTACCTGCCTGAAGCAAAATCTGCTCTTCCGCCGTCCTACCCGGCGTCGGAGTGCCGCTCAAGCCCCAAGGTGTCGAACAAGTGCAAAAAAACGCTTACACTCATGATTCATGGCCATCGTCATCCAACCCTACCGTCCCGAACATGAACCCGCCGTCGCCGAGTTCAACCGGCGCCTCGAGGCCACGGGGGACCCCGACCTCGTCTTTTATAAAACGAGCCTGCCGCAATGGCTTCCAAAGCTGGACGGCGACCCTCTCTACAACGAGTATTTTGTAGCGGTGGACGCGGGTGTGGTGCGCGGCGCCTATGGGCTGAAACATGAGCGGGTCTTTGTTCCGGGCAAGGGCGAGATCGCGGTCGCCTGCTGTCATCATTCGATCTCCGAAGGAATTGTCGACCGCTCCTACGCGGCAGTTGGGGGTTTGATGTTGCGCGACGCCCTGGTTCGCCAGCCACTCCTTTACGTGCTGGGAATGGGTGGTTACGATCGTCCGCTCCCGAAGATGCTCAAGGCACTTGGCTTCGGTCTCGCGTTGCTGCCCTTTTTCTTCAAGGTCGCTCATCCTTCCCGCTTTCTGAAAGAGATGCACGCGCTGCGCACGTCGCCTCTGCGCCGCATTCTTTTGGACGCCGGTGCGGCGACCGGCCTCGGCTGGCTGGCGCTGCGCGCGGCCCAACTGGCGAAGCGGGCACCCTTTCCGCGATCGGCAAATGTAACGGTGGAGCGCGTTCCCGAATTCGCCGATTGGGCCGACCCGCTCTGGTTGCAGTCGCGCGAACAATATCGCATGGCTGCGCTCCGCGATTCGGCAACCCTCCGCAGGCTATATCCCGCGGCGGACCACCACTTCACCCGGCTGCGCATCCGCCGCAACGGAGTCGATGCCGGTTGGGCTGTGGTCGGAGAGCGGCGCAAAGACGCGAAGTTTGGCTCCATGAAAGTCGGCTCCATCCTTGACTGTTGGGCTTCGCCCGAGAATGCGCTGGCCGTGGCCCAGGCGGCCACCCGCGAACTTGAAGCCCAGAATGTGGACCTCCTCGTCTCCAATCAAAGTCACATCGCATGGGGCCGCGAGCTCGAACGCTGCGGCTTCTTCCAAGGCCCTTCCACCTTCATCTTGGCCGCTTCGAAAAAATATGCGGAACTCCTCAGCCCGTTCGCGGAGAATAGCCGCGCGATCCATGTCACGCGAGCGGACGGCGATGGCCTGCCGCGTAATTTCTGATCCAAACAGCTCGATCTTGTCAGATTTGTTCGCCAGAGGATGGCGCTTCGCCGGCTGCCTCTGTGCTCAAGCGATACCCGAGCTTCTTCATGAGGTGTCCCCATTCTTTTTCAATCAGCGACACCGACTCTGCGGGAAGGTTGGCGCGCCATCCACCGGACGCGGCTTTGCGGACAAAGGGCTTGTCCTGCCGCGTATTCCGGGTTTGCACCCACTTCTTTCCCTGTTCTTTTTCCAGCTTACGCATGCGCTCCGCCGAGCTAAGTTCCTCCGCGCGGGCCAGCCGCTGCGGAGCCGGCTCAAAACCGAACAGCCCTGCCACCTTGGCGAGTTGCGGTTTCGCATCCGCCAGCAGATCTTCATAGCGCAACAGCAGAAACCCCGGATGCTCCCCGCGTGTGCTGAGCCAACTGGTCACATGCTCTCCCCACGATCCCAGCCTAGCCCAGTAGATCGGCTCCATCCACCGGGGCACGAATTTCTCGATCGGATACGCGTCCCCCATCGACCGCTGCTTCATCTCCCAGTGGTAGTTGGAAACGGCCACGTCCCGCGGGTCGCGCACGATGTAAACGATCCGCCGGTAGCGCGGATCAAAGCACTCGTGGCTTTTCAGAATTCGAGGGCGCGGCAAGTTTCTCAACGTGCGGTCGGAATGCTTGTACATATCGGGCACCAGCCGCTCCACATTCAGAAAGGTCACCGCCTCTTGCTGGTACACCAGATTGCCGACGAGGAACCGGGTCCACGTGTTCCCCGAGCGCGGATAGGAGGTCAGAAAAACATCGTCGGGAAAAATCGTAATGTCCCGTTCCACTCGCAACCGGCGGAAAAGCACGTCGCTGACGCGCGATAGGTGTTTCAATCCGCTCTTGATCATCTATTTCTCTCCGATTGTCCTCGCAGTGCGACCCACGCCCATATGTTCCCGTGTACTCGCCCTCGCCACACCGTTCGTAAACCAGACTACCATTTCCAACTTCTTCCAACCGCAAACCGTTGGCGCTGCCCCTCGGTTATTCCTCGACCGGACCGCCTTCGGCGGCGGAGCGGTTGCCTTGCAGCCATCCGAGAAGTTTTTGCTTGCGGGCGAACATGTGGCGCGCCTGGTTGCGCAGCGCGCCTACGATCCGATAGCGCGATTTGGTGAACCACGGGACGCGATGCGGCTTGCATCCGTACTTCTCTTTGTAAGTGCCTTCGCCGCCCCAGTCGAAGATGGTTGCGCCGCGCTTTTTCCAGTAGCGCATGGCGTACCAGTGGCAGGCTTCGTTCGGGCGCAGGTTCTGATAGGCTCGGAAACTGGCGTTGCCCCAGAATTCCGCAATCTGATTGAAGCCGGGATAGATCCCGGTGGCGATGCACTTTCCTTCCGGGTTGCGCGCTCGAAGCAGCAGGATGTTGCCAGTCGGCTCGAGGTTGCGCACCAACGAGCGGACGCGCTCCACGGAATAGGTGGGGACCAGGGATTGTTTAGCGAAGACGTCCTGGAGTTGCTCGTAGTATTCATCGGCGAAGGCGAGGTCGTGGGCCTCCTCGACTTTGAGACCGCTCTTTTCCGCCTTGCGAATGCAGCGGCGGCAGGCGCTTTCCATGCCATTGAACAATTCTTCTTCGGAGCGGGTCAGGTCGGTGCGGTAGGACGCGTAGTATTCGCTCTTGAATCCGCTAGCCTCGCCGTCTTCGAAGGCGAAGTTCGGATCGGAAACTTCCAGATGCAGGCACTTGAGATCGTCCCAGGCAAATTGTTCGAGCGCTTCGAGCGCGGCCCGGCGCGGGATACCGGGATTCAGATTGAAGCCGATATAAGGAGTCGTCCAGCCGGGAAACGAACTGCCCAGAACTTTCACGCCGAACTTGGAAAAGGTGAGGCCAGAAAAGTATCCGAGGACGTCGTTTGATTCGCGCAACTCGGCCAGCACCGGCTGGGCCTCTTGTGACTCGGCGACAAATTGCAGCCACTCGCGCGTCTGGAATACGGTGCGGTCGGCGAATTGGTCGAGGCGCTTCCAGTCGGCGGCGTTGAATTCGATGAGGTGAAACTTCATGCTTTTTCCGGTCGCCTCGTTACATCAAATCGGGACCAAAAGAAATCTCGTCCTGTAGAGACGGGGCTCGCCCCGTCTCCCGCGAGGCGGTAAGGGAAAATGTCCGCGTCCGCGCTGTCCGCTAACCGCGCGCTGGGTGAAGCTGGCCGCTCAACCGGCCCATAAGACCGGCTTTGAGGCAGGGGCCGCCTGCGATCAATCCAGAAATCAACGGATTCTTCTGGTTGCACTTCAGATCGGTGTTCTCCAGAGTCTGCACGAAACCGCCCGCGCTCAACACCAGGGCCGCTCCGGCGGCCACGTCCCATTCATGTTTCGGAACCAGCGTGAAAGTAATATCGGCGCGCCCCGCCGCAACCAGACCCAGCTTATAGGCGACCGATCCCATCGCGCGCGTTGTGAAGTCGTCCGCTTCGAACTGCTTCCATTCGCCGCGCTTGACTTCGCTGCGGCTGGCCAGCACCAGCGAGCCCTGCAAATCGCGGCGCTGGCTGGCCTGCGTCGGCTTTCCATTATAGGTCACGCCGGTTTCGCGCGATCCCAGGATCAGTTCGTTCGTGGCGGGATTGCAGATTCCACCGGCCACGGGAACTCCATTCTCGACCATCGCAATAGAAACGCAGAACTCGGGGATGCCTGCGACAAACTCGCGCGTGCCGTCGAGCGGATCGACAACCCAAACCCGCTCTTTGTCGAGACGAGTGAAGTCGTCCACCGTTTCTTCCGAGAGCCAGCCCTCGCCGGGGCGGAGCAGAGTTTTGCGCAGAATGTCGTCCACGGCGCGATCGGCCTCGGTGACCGGATCGTGTCCAACCTTATACTCGGCTGCGATAGCCCCGGGAGTGAAGCGGTTGAGCACGGCCCGCGCCGCTTCGAGTGCGGCATGTATACGTTCCAGAGTTTCCCTGGATGAGGATGAGGTCATTGATGCTCCGTAAGTAAGGTCTCAGGTCTCAGTTGTCAGGTCTCAGCTAGCGCCAAGCTCGCAGTCTATTACAGGCGTCGTCCTCGTCCCGTCAACCCATGCCCTGAGACCTGACACCTAGCACCTGAGACCTGCACTACCCGTTGCCATTGGCGCCGACGAAGCCCTCGCGCTCGAGGTGCAGAAGAATGGCTTGCGCCGCTTCCTCCGGGCTCAGCTTGGCGGTGTCAATTACGACTTCGGCATCGGTGGGCGCCTCGTAGGGATCCGAGATGCCGGTGAATTCCTTGACGATGCCGGCGCGGGCCTTGGCGTAGAGGCCTTTGCGGTCGCGCTGTTCGCAGACTTCAATCGTAGTTGCCGCATGCACCAGGATGAACCCGCCGAACGGCTCGATCATCTGCCGCACCGCCTTGCGCGTCGCGTCATAGGGCGCAATCGGAGCGCAAATGGCGATGCCGCCGTTCTTGGTGATTTCGGAGGCCACATAGCCAATGCGCCGGATATTGATGTCGCGATGTTCTTTGGAGAATCCCAATTCGCTCGACAGATGTTTGCGCACCAGATCGCCGTCGAGCAGCGTTACGGGTCGTCCGCCCATCTCCAGAAACTTGGTGATGAGCGCGTTGGCGATGGTCGACTTGCCCGATCCCGAAAGCCCTGTGAAGAAAATGGTGACGCCCTGCTTGTGGCGTGGCGGATAGCTGCGGCGCAATTCCTGCACGACTTCGGGATAGGTGAACCACGCCGGAATGTCGCGGCCTTCGTTCAGGCGCTGGCGCAATTCCGTACCCGAGATGTCAAGCACCTTCGCGCCCTGCGGAACTTCATCGGCGGGAACGTAGCGGTCTTCGTTCTGCAGATACACCATCATTTGGAAGGGAACCATGACTACGCCCATTTCCGCTTCGTGTTTCTTGAACAGTTCCTGCGCGTCGTAAGGCCCGTAGAAGGGCTTGCCGTCGGTATCTTTTCCGGGGCCGGCATGATCGCGGCCGACGATGAAGTGAGTGCAGCCGTGGTTCTTGCGAATCAGGCCGTGCCAGATGGCTTCGCGCGGTCCGCCCAGACGCATGGCCAGCGGCAGCATCGAGAGCTTCACCGTGCCGTGCGGGTACTTCGCGAGCAGCAACTGGTAGCAGCGGGTGCGAACGAAATAATCCACGTCGCCCGGCTTGGTCATTCCGACCGAGGGATGGATCAGCAGATTCGCCTCGACTTGCTTGGCAGCGCGCATGGTCAGTTCGACGTGGGCGCGATGCATGGGATTGCGCGTCTGGAAGGCGACGACCTTGGTCCAGCCCAGGCGGCCAAATTCGGCGCGCAGTTCAGCGGGAGTCAGGCGCAGCGAGCGAAAATCGTAGTGGGACGGGGCCTGGAACTCTTCGATCTTGCCGCCCACGTACCAGGGATGCGATTTGTTGATGGCGTAGTCGGCGCCCGGATGCGCGGGGCTGGTGGAATTGAAAACCGCCACCGCTTCGGCTTTCCGGTCCGGCTGCCAGACGTCTTCCACGTGGAGCACGGCCAGCATCACGCCTTCGGGATCGCGCAGCGCGATCTTGCTCGATCCCGGCGTCAGCTTCTTGGCGAGTTCCTCGCTCACGTCGAGCGTGATGGGAATGGGCCACAGCGTTCCGTTCTTGAGGCGCATGTTGTGGCACACGCCCTCGTAGTCGGGGCGGTTCATGAACCCGCGCAGCGGCGAAAACCCTCCGCTCATCAGCAGCTCCAGGTCGCAGAGCTGGCGCGCCGTGAGGTCCCACGAAGGCCAATCCTTCGATTGCGCTTTTAATTCCGCGGCGCGCTCGGCCGGCACTTGCAATTGAACAAGTTCTCCCCCATGGGGAGCGATCAGGTGACTCGTCGTTTGGTTCAAAGCAGTATTCCTCCAGAATGTGCTGTCCAAAAATTTGTGCTGATAGCAAGATCGCTTGGGGGGTCTCTACCTAAGTTCGCCCGGCCAATCTAAAAAACAAGCGGCGCGCCGGTCTTGAACTGCGGCCTGAAAATCCACTGAACCATGAGGAAGAGCAATCCGCCTTCCGAAAGCCAGCTGTGGCTTACCTGTAAACCATTATAAACAATAGTCGAACTTCATTTTACCCTAAATCAACACCAGCGGTTGGATGAGTGTGCAAGCGGTTGCAATCTTGCGCCCAAAGAGCGGAAATGAAAGTGCATTTCTGCGCCCGGTTTGCAAACCCATAAACTTAATGCTCATTCGGATATTCCACTGAAATCACCGCCTGTGACGGTTGCTCGGCAGGCAGCGCTTTGGTCAGCCCCGCAATCTCGGCGACATGAAACGCGCGGTTGGTGCGATAGGCCCAGATCAACCCGACCATGTAGATCGAACCAATCGCCAGAGTTTCGAGCGCCAACTCGACAAGGTTGCGGGGGCGGAAATACCGGTTCGCAACCAAGAGTGCGGCGACCAGCGGGAGAGTCAAAAGAATGGGCAGGGTAAAAGCCTCGCGCAGGAAAGTCCCAATCGGCACGCCGATCTGTTTCTTCATATGCCGTGGCATAAACACAAGAAAGGTAAAGCTGAGCGGGATGGCCGTTCCCAGCGCGTCGCCCACAATTCCAAGTGGGGGAACGAGCGCGATGCTGAGGATAACGTTGGCCAAGCCCTCGATGGCGATGACGATGGCCATCGTCCGGTGTGTGCCCATACCGAAGAGCACGCGCTGCGACGCCGATTGCGAAAGCATGAGCGCGAAGGGAATGATCATCACCACCAGCACCGGGTAGCAGTGCGGCACGTAGCGCGCGCCAACCCAGATGCGGATGATGTCCTTGCCCAGGATGATGAGGAAGGCGGTGATGGGAAAAATCAGAAACGCGCAGGCGCGGTTGCCGGCGAGATAGATCTTGCGCACGCGATCGAGGTTGCCGGTCGCCTCCGACTGGCTCGACATGGGCACAAAGACCTGCGCCAGGCTGCCGACGAATTCCGCCGAGTAATCGACGATGCGGGCGCCGATATTGAACCAGGTGACGGCCACCGTCGACATCATGGTGCCCAGGATCACTTCATCGGTTTTGAAGCGCAGCCGCCAGGCGATCATGGCGATAAACGTCGTGCCGCCGTAATTGACCATGTGGCGGAACGAGGCGCGGTCCACATGCTTAATCCCGATCGGTACCGGGCACATCCGGAATACGATGAAGCCCCGCAGAATCGACGAAACCACCGGCAGGCTGACCGTGATCAGGGCGATGGTCAGCAGCCCGTACCCGCGGTTCAGGAAATAGACGGTGAGAACGGCGCGTCCGATGGTGGCACCGATGCTCGTCCAGTTCAGAATGTAGAAGTTGTTTAAGCCTTCCAGCATGCCTCCGATGACGCCCAGCGGGAAGCCCAGGCTGACCGAGGCGCCGACGATCAACAGCAGCAGGCGCGCCTGCGAATGCATTCCCGGCGGAATCTTAAACGCATGTTCAATGGTCGAACTCAGCAGGGCGGTCAGCGCCATGCTCGCCACGCCAATCGCGGTGTAGCTGAAAAGCGCGGTGTTGATGAACTGCGCGAGCTTCGCGCGTTCGCCGGTGGCTGTGTATTTGGAAACGTAGCGAACGATGGAAGAGCGAATGCCGAGATCGAACAGGCCGTAGTAGCCGGTCAGGGAGAAGATCAGCACCCAGATTCCCGCGGCGGCATCCCCGAGGTGATGCAAGACGAACGGCCACAGAAAAATGCCGACCACCACGTTGACGGCGAGCGCGCCCCAACTGGAGCCGACGTTTTTCAGAATCTGTGTTTTTTCAAACTTTCGCATGAGCGATGGTGGCTGTCACATCTCGGTCTGATCGCGGCGGTGCTGGAGTCCGCAACCCGATAAAAAGATCAAAGATCATGGTACCAGCGGCGTGTGAAAGCTCCATCAATCGAAATCGCCCCCGTAATCTTCCAAGACATCCGGCGGCAATCCAAAGCCCAAGGCCGGCCTGGCACTTCATCATCTATGCGATCCGAGAATCCAATCACCGCTTTGTCCCTCGCACAAACAAATCCAGGCCAAAGACCACGCTGCGCCCCGGCATGGCCACGCCTGGAATCTCCTGATATGCCATGTTCGCCAGATTAGAGAAGGCCAGGTGCGCGTCCATATTCTTGAACTCGCGCCCCACGCTCGCATCCCAGAGCGCATAAGGATCGCTCCCGTTTCGTTTCACCACGCCGATGCGACTGCGCGCAATGAACTTTCCCGGCAGCGTTCCCCGCCAACTCACAACTCCGTCGCTTGACGGATAGTTGAAAACATATTCGCTGATCAATCCGGGAAGCGCGCTCTGCGAGCCGTACAAACCCGCGTAGGCAAGGTCGAATTGCTGGCGGCGCACTCGCACGCCGAACGATGCTTCCACTCCGGTGAAGTTCAGGTGCGCAATGTTTTCCGCTTGCCAGGGATTGCTTGACGAAATCGGGCTGGAGGAAGACGCCACATAGTCGATGTCGTTTCTCTCGCGCCGCTCGAATACCGTGACTTCAGCCTTATAGCGCCCACCCTGGTCCCATAGCAAACCGCCCTCATAGCTCCAGCCTGTTTCCGGAAGCAGACTCGGGTTCGGAATGTGTACCGGATCGGAGTAATAAAGATCGGTGTAAGTGGGCAATCGGAACGCGCTGCCCACGCTCGCTTTCAACTTTAATCCCGGCCGGAGCCACACCCCGCCGCTGACTGACGGACTGAATTGCGCTCCTTGAGTGTCGAAAACTTCTTCGCGCGCGCCCACGGAAAAAGAGAAACGCCCGAGCGCCCGTGCATCATAGTCGATGTATCCCGCGCTGTGGGTGCGCCAATGGTCGCCCAGGTTGTTGCTGTGGATCGACTCGTAAAATCCCTCGCCGCCATAAAATAAGTTCGAGTTCTGCCCGAACTGCTCCGTGTGCCGCACCGCTGCCTGTCCGCTTTGATCGATGTGATTGTTTTCATAAACAGAAGGATCGTCGCGTACCAGGATGAACTCATCCGTATGACGGCGGTAGCCGAAGTCGAACTCCGTTTTCTTACCCAAGTCCTGCTTCAACCCTCCGAACCATGACTTCGTCCGCTCCCAGGAATCGTACGGGCCATAAAACTGGTTCGCGCCAAACGGCTTGTCGCCCAATCCCACCATGATCAGGCTGCGGCCAAGGGCGGTCTGCGCTCCCGTATTCGAGAAAATTGTCAGGCTGCGATAGTCGCGGTCCGGCATGAAACCCGTGGAAAAATCCCGCGCCACGCTCAGTTGTTCATCCAGTCGCTTGGCCAGTAATCCGGCCGAAAATGTTTCCTGGTTGGTCCCGAAATTGCCAATCGCCGCGCCCGCCTGCGCTTCCGAGTACTCGGGCGGCCCGGTAATGAAATTGACCGTCCCACCCATCGCATCCGATCCGTAGAGCATGGAACCCGCTCCCGGCAGAACTTCGATGCGCTCGATCGCGCCGCTGGGCAATGGCAAGTCGAGATTGTGGTGGCTGGTCTGAACGTCATCCATGCGCAAACCGTTCAGCAGCACCAGCGTCTGGGCAAAGGTCGATCCGCGAATCGTAAGGTCGGCTTGAACGCCATCCGGAGCGCGTTCCTGCAAATTGATCGACGGATCGAGTTGCAGGTAATCGACCCAGTGGGTGTAGAGCGACGGTTGTTCGCGCGTGTCGATCACGTCGACGTTCCGGTCAATATTCTGCACCGGGACCGGGATAAACGTTCCCGTGACCGCAACGACTTCTTTTCGTGTGGGAATCTCTTGCTTTCCGCAATCGGATTGCCCTGCTGGAGATTGTCCTGCCTGGTCCTGCGTAGCTTGTGGACAAGGCTTTTCTTGCGCATCCGCCTCATCCGCGTTCGATAAACCATAAGTGAGGGATAGAGCAAGTAACAAAAATAGTGTCGCTTTCAACCAGCCTCCGAATATGAATAGGAATCTTCCCCGGCTGTGTCTCAGGCAAGGAATCCATGTATGACAAGTGTGGCGTGCAGTTTGTTTCTACCTGTGAGAACAAAGTACGAAAAACGACATTTCGACCCGGCCCGTTTCCGCATCCCGTGCGAACGAGCAACCGTAGAGTTGCATCGGATTATAACCGATCTCCGGTGCCGGACGGGCACGCTCAGCTCTCCACCAGCGACTATCTAGTCCCTCCCAAAAATTTCTCTTGACAAAAGAGACTGTATGTCATACAGTATGCATCGTACACTATATGTCACAGAGTACTAGCAATCACGAGCTGTTCGAAAACCTCCGCCTGGAGCTGCGCCGCGGCTGCTTGAGCCTGGCGGTGATGTCGCAGCTCCGGACCGAGCGCTACGGTTACACTCTGCGCAAAGCGCTGGCCGAGCAGGGTCTGGAAATCGACGAAAGCACCTTGTATCCGCTCCTGCGCCGACTGGAGAACCAGGGCCTGCTGACCAGTGTTTGGCGGGAGGAAGAGAAGCGGAACAAGCGCTTCTACCGTCTTTCTCCCGAAGGCAAGCTGATGCTCAAACAACTGGGCACCGAATGGCAAAAAATCAATGCAACACTCGAAGGAATTCTCTAAGGAGGCGACTATGGAACTACTCAATCGTTATCTGCACGCCATTGAATTCTGGCTGCCCAAGCGCCAGAGGCACGACATTATCGCAGAACTGTCGGAAGACCTTCGATCGCAAATCGAAGAGAAGGAATCCCAACTCGGCCGCAAGCTGGAGGACGGCGAATTGGAGGCCATTCTCAAGCGCTGCGGTTCGCCCCTGACCGTGGCGTTGCGCTATCTGCCCCAACAATATCTGATTGGCCCCACGCTTTTTCCCATCTACCGCTTTGTGTTGGCGATGATCGTGCTCGGTTGTGTGGTTCCCCGCGTCCTGATCTGGCTCGGATTCCTGATTGCCGATCCCGCCCATAGCGGCTCTATGCACATGGAAAATCTGTGGATGACCGTTGTTTATTTCGCATTCTTCACGACCCTGGCATTTGCAGTCGTCGAAAGAAGCGGCGTCAGGTTTGAAGATCTGAACACTTGGAACCCGCGCAAACTGCCCCCGGCGCGCGATCCCAATCGCATACCGCGGTTTAGTACCTTGTGTGAGATTGCCGTGAATACAATCTTTCTCGTCTATTTCATCAACCTGTTCTGGCCCCGCCCGGTAATCGATCTCTACGGCGCAACGATTTCGCTCGCTCCCGTGTGGCAATTCTTTTTTGCGTGTTTTGTTGTTCTTGCGGCGGTCAATACCGCCTTTGCAGCCGCGAATCTCCTCCGTCCCTACTGGACGCCGCTGCGCGCCAGCCTGCGCCTGCTGACCGATGTCCTCGGAGGAATGCTGCTTTGCTGGCTGCTCAAAGCGCATGTTCTGGTTGGAATCATCGCGCCCAGCCTTTCCGCAACCAAGGCGATTGTAGTGACCAACCTGGTCAATTTAGGGATGACGATAGCGCTGCCCTGGTGCATCGTCTTCGTGATAGTGATTCTTGGCGTCAATGGCTATCGGGTCGTGCGCCTGTGGCGCGCCAATCGAACCGGGCGTCCAAATGCGCCAGCGCTGAACGACCTCTCGAATCCGATGGTGAATGGCAACTGAAACCGACATTGGTTTCCGCTTGTACGTTGGCTGCTTTACACTGGCAGTTTGAACATCACTGCCGAAGATCGGGTCTCGAAGCTTCGTTCCGGCGACGCCCGCGCCCTGGCTCGCGCCATCTCCATGGTCGAGAACCGCGCTGAGGGCTGGGCCGAACTGCTCAAGTCCCTTTTCCCCTACACCGGCAAGGTGCGAATCATCGGTCTGACCGGCGCGCCCGGAGCAGGGAAGAGCACGCTGGTCGATCAACTTGCCAAGCACTACCGCAAACAATATCAAACCGTAGGAATCATCGCCGTCGATCCGACCAGCCCTTATAGTGGCGGAGCGATTCTCGGCGACCGCATTCGTATGCAGGACCACTTCAGCGATCCGGGAATTTACATCCGCAGCATGGCTACAAGAGGATCGCTCGGAGGCCTGGCGCGCGCCACGGCGGACGCGGCTACTGTGCTCGATGCTTCCGGTCGCGACTTGATCATGATCGAAACGGTGGGCGTCGGGCAGGACGAAGTCGATGTCGTGCGACTGGCCGACGTCACCATCGTGATTCTTGTACCCGGCATGGGCGACGATGTGCAGACGATCAAAGCCGGGATCATGGAAATCGCCGACATTTTCGTCATCAACAAAAGCGACCGCGAAGGCGCCGAGCGCGTCGAGCGAGAAATTCGCGCCCTGCAATCGCTGGCCGCGCACACACATAATGCGCAGTGGACGCCGCCCATCGTCAAAACGGTCGCCACCGAGGGCGTGGGCACCGAAGAGTTGGCGGAGGCGATCGCCAACTATGAGGCGTACCTGAAAAAAGAAAACTTGGCTTTCAAGAAGAACGTCGAGAACTGGCAGGAGCGTTTGATCGAGATGCTGCGCGATGCCTTGCTCGAAAAAGCGCGCGCTCAAATCGAGGCGGGCGGCGGCAGCCTTGAACGCTATGCAGCCGAAATCGCCGAGCACAAGCGCGATCCGTATTCGCTGGTGGAGGAGTTGGTGCGCGGCGCAGGTAATAATTCACTTCCTGCGGCTCCCCTGCCTGCGAAGGAGACCAAGAGTTGAAGCAACGAGAACAGATACGCAATGAGATCATCGAGATCGTGAATCGAGAAACGCGCGCCTGGGACACAAAAGATGTGGACTTGCTGATCTCGATCTTCCATCCCGATATGGTTTGGCCGTGGCCCAAGACTGCGCAGTCGCACGATCCGATGGATTGGGTGATGGTGATGGGCCGTTACGACCGCGAGCGCTGGCAGCGCGACTGGCAGCAGTTATTCGATACCCACACCCTGGTCCACAACCGCCGCCAGATTCAGAAGATTGAGATCTCCGAGCAGGGAGATGGCGCGTTGGCCGTGGTCGATGTCGATACTTTGTGGCGCGACGCCAATGGCGATGACTTCCACTGGAAAGGGCGCGCGTGTAAGGTCTATAGCTGGACCGGTGGCGAATGGAAAATGACCATGCACACCGGTCTGCTGGAATACTGAATCCGCCTGACCGAGTTTTTTGTTTTCTTAATGCTGATTCTCGCCGCTGATACTTCGGGTAAGCAGGGCAGCATCGCACTCGCGCGGTGCGGCGCCGGGGAGAGCCGTGCGCTCGATATCGTTGAGGTCGTTCCGCTGACCGGCGGAGCATTTTCGGCGGAACTGGTCCCGCGGATTGCCGCGCTGCTCGAAAAACATGGCTACAGCAAGAGCGATCTCGAGGCATTTGCGGTTGCCGCCGGGCCGGGATCGTTTACGGGATTGCGCGTGGGCCTGGCTGCCATCAAGGCGCTGGCCGAAGCGCTGCGCAAACCAATTGTTGCGGTTTCATTGCTGGAAGCGGTGGCGATCAGCGGCGCGGCGCGTGGCCGGGTTCTCGCGGTGCTGGATGCGGGCCGCGGCGACGTGTACGCCGGCGACTATGAATTCGATGCGGCGGTTGGCGCGCGCGCTCTCATGCGCAGCGAGCGCCTGCTGAGCCGCGAACAGTTCGTTGCCGAAGTCATGAGCGCCAAAGCCGGGCTTGCCGAAAATGAATTCGAGGCCGTCGTTACTCCCGATGCCGCGTTGGCTGAGGCGGTCCAATCGACAGGACGATCTGCTGGAATTCGCGTCGAACTGATCGAGCATCCGAACAGCGGCGTGATTGCGCGGCTGGGTTGGGAGCGTCTCCAGCGCGGCGAGACCGTCGCTCCCGAAGAACTGGAAGCCAACTACATCCGCCATTCCGATGCGGAAATTTTCTCGACGCCAAAGCCCTGAGCTCGCTCATGTCATTTGCCATCCGCTCCGCGACGCTCGCCGACCTGCCAGCAATCCTTGCTATCGAGCGCCAGACCGGAAGCGCCGCCCACTGGACAAGGGATGAATACGAAAGACTGGTGAAGACCGGAGTGGTCATAGTTGCCGAGCATGTTGGCGAACAGCCTGCCGAACCAGCGGCAGCTCTGCCAGTCGGCACGCTTTGCGGATTTGTTTGTGCCCAGGCTGTGGGCACCGACTGGGAACTCGAAAATATCGTGGTGGCCACGGAGTTCCTTCGCCAGGGAATCGCTGACCAGTTGATGCGCAGGCTTATCCGTGAAGCGCAAACCCTCGCCGCTGGCAGGATTCTGCTGGAGGTGCGGGAATCGAACCTGGCGGCGCGCAGCCTTTACGAAAAACATGCGTTCCGCGAATCCGGCCGCCGCCGCAACTACTACCTCAATCCCCAGGAAGACGCGATACTATACGTGCTCGCCTGGTAATCCGCGACAAAACCGTGACCCTCACAAAAACCTTAGGTACGCTGCGAGTGGTGACCCTCGGCTTCCAATTTGTGGAAAAATCCCTATGAAAATCCATTGCTCGCCTCCCCCGCCTGTGCTAGTTTGAAACATTGCAGCAATAAATCGCAGGAGGTCTAGCAAGGATGCTGACTTCAAGAGAGCAACTCCTGACCGGCCATGACGAGTTCCAGCGGCTGGTTCAGGAGCACTCGCAATACTCCCAACGGCTGGAATCCCTCACCCAGAAGCGCTACCTCACCGAAGACGAAAAACTGGAAGAAGTGCGGCTCAAGAAGTTGAAGCTGCGCCTCAAAGACCAGATGCTGACGATTGAACAGCAGCTGCAAAGGCAGTCTGCGTAGAATCGGCCCTGAGCCGCAAGACCGCGAGTGTTAGCAGTTGAGCCACGCCATCCAACCGGGCGCATCTAAGCGCCTTTTTTTATTGCGTTTATGTAGAATGTCGTAGCCTCGCTCTATAATCGTTCTGAATTCCTATGGTTCGTGACGGATACTTCTACGGAATGGGCTGCCTGCTCGTTGCTGGTCTGATCGCATGGCTCGCGGCTTGGCCGTACGCCGTTCCGGTGTTGCTGCTCGCTGCGTTCCTCCTCTGGTTTTTCCGCGATCCCGAGCGCCAGATCCCAACCCTCGCCGGCGCCGTGGTTTCTCCGGGCGACGGCAAGGTGACCGATGTTTCGGCCGTGACTTCTGACGGAGCGTCAAGCGGAATTTCGCGTCACCGCATCAGTATCTTTCTCAGCGTCTTCGATGTGCACGTCAACCGCTCGCCGATTGCAGGCGTCATCCGCGACGTGCGCTATCGGCGCGGCAAATTTCTCAACGCCATGGGAACGCGTTCGGCGGACGAGAACGAGCAGAACATCGTCACCGTCGAAGGCGAAGGCCGCACCGTAATCTTCAAGCAGATCGCCGGCCTGATCGCGCGCCGCATCGTTTTCAAGTTTAAAGTAGGAGATACGGTCGCCCGTGGCCAGCGAGTTGGACTCATCAAGTTCGGCTCGCGCGTGGATGTCCTCGTCGATTGCGATGCTACGATCCAGGTAAAGCCCGGCGATCGCGTCAAGGGAGGAGCCACGGTGCTTGCCATATTGCCGGTCACGCAGGCAGTAGCACCGGCGGTCCATGGTGGCAAGGCCGGAGAGCGGCAGGCACGTTGAACATTGGGAGAGCGAGAAACATGGAAGAGCTAACGCCGCGTCGTCGTCAGTCGGACCGTCCCAGCGGAAAAATGCGCAAGGGCATGTACATCCTTCCCTCGCTGTTCACCACGGCAAACATCGCGGCCGGGTTCTACGCCATTTTGCAGACCGTACACGGGGCATTGGGTGAAGCCTGGCATTTGGATCACGCCGCGATGGCCATCGGCTTCGCCGTATTCTTCGACGGTTTGGACGGCCGCATCGCGCGCATGACCAACACCGCCAGCGATTTTGGCAGGGAACTCGATTCTCTCGCCGACGTGATCGCCTTCGGCGTTGCCCCCGCGCTCCTCGCTTGGATCTGGGGTTTCCACTTGTTGCCCGCGGGCGCCATGGCTCCTGAACTGCACTTGAAGATCACCGAACTGGGCTCGATCGCCTGCTTCGCTTTCCTCATGGCGGGAGCCAGCCGCCTGGCGCGCTTCAATATTGCGAAGAATCCCGAGCCTTCGAATCCGGGACGCCCGGGGAAGAAGTATTTCGTGGGCATGCCGATTCCCGCCGGAGCGGGAGTGATTGCGGCAATCGTCCACTACTCCGGCGGGGAGTCCGTGACTTCCTCGTGGACCGCGATGATCTGGTTGATGATGGTCGTTGTGATCGGCTATCTGATGATCAGCACCTGGCGTTTTTACAGCTTCAAGGACATTGATTTTCGGTCCCGCCGTCCTTCTCGCCTTGTTGTAATTCTTGGCGTGGTGGGAGTATCGATCTTGTTTTTTTCCCGGCCTGTGCTTTTCGCCATCGCGATCCTCTATACGGCCTCCGGCGTCCTCTGGCGATTGCAGTGGATCTTTCATCGCAAGATTTCACCCACACTTCCGCCCGCGCCTCCGCTGACCAGTGAGGCATCGCACACTTCATGATCCCCGCTTCGAAATCCGCCGCCTCGCAGGCCGATCTTCGCGGCACGAACCTTTATCGGGTGGCCATCGTCGGCGCCGCGTCTCTCAAGGGAAAAGAGATCGCCGACATTCTGCGCGAACGGAATTTCCCCACCGCCGATGTCCGCTTGCTCGATGACGACGAATCTCTCGGCCAACTGGAAGCGGTCGGCGACGAGATGAACTTTATCCAGAGCATCCAGCCGGAACAGTTCGAGCGCGTGGACTTCACCTTTTTCTGTTCCGACCCGCGCTCCACCCGCAATCACTGGAAGCACGCGCGCGACCTGGGCGATACCATCGTGGATCTTTCCTATGCGCTGGAAGATGAGGCGGGAACCTCAGTGCGTTCGCCCTGGATCGAACGCCAGACCGGCCAGCCCGTTACTCCGGAGTTGCAACCCGGCCCGGTAGTCGTCGCACATCCCGCGGCCACGGTCCTCGCGTTGCTAGCTTTACGCATCGTGAAGATGAGCGACAAGGCCGGCAAAATCCGACGCATGGTCGCGACCGTATTCGAGCCGGCCTCCGAGACCGGCCAGAAGGGTATGGACGAACTGCACGAGCAGACGGTCAATCTCCTCTCCTTCCAGGAATTGCCGAAGAATGTGTTCGACATTCAGGTGGCCTTCAACCTGGCGGCGCGCTATGGGCAGAGATCGGAATTGGCGCTGGAAGCGGTGTCCGAGCGGATCCGGAAGCATTACCGGCGCATTGCCCACGGCGCTGCCGAACCTGCGCTGCAAGTGTTGCAAGCGCCGGTTTTTCACGGCCACGGTTTTTCCATTTACCTGGAAATGGAGAAGCCTGTCGCGGTTGCGGATTTTTCCCAGGCGCTCGCCGGAGAGCACATCATCATCTGCGCCAGTCCGGAAGATACGCCGACCAGTGTGAGCGCCGCCGGTCAGGAGGACATCATGGTGGCACTGACCAGCGACGCCAACCACAAAAACGGCATGTGGATATGGGCAACCACCGACAACCTGCGCGTAGCCGCTGTGACTGCCGTCGAATGCGCCGAGACCATGACCGCATCCCGCCCCAGGGGTCAGATTCAATGAGGATGTATTCAAGGAATCGTCGGGTCGCCGCCATCGCACTCGCAGTGGTCCTCACAACCTCCGGCTGCGGCTATCACCGGGCCGGAAATACGATCGACCTGCCGCAAAATATCAAAACCATCGCCATTCCCGGCTTCGTCAGCCACAGCCAGACGTTTCGCATCGAGCAACTTCTGACCGACGCAGTCGTGCGCGAATTCAACGCCCGCACTCAGTACCATGTCGTCCACGATGCCAATGCCGACGCGGATGCTGTGCTCAAGGCGACCGTCTTGTCGGCGTCCGCCAACCCGCTGGTTTACGACTCCACGACCGGACGCGCCGTCAGCGCCCTGGTCACCGTGAGCGTACAGGTGACACTCACCGATCGTCAGGGCAAGGTGCTGTTCCAGAATCCGTCGTATCTTTTTCACGATCAGTACGAAATTTCGCGCGATCTTCCCAGCTTTTTTCAGGAAGATTCTCCCGCCGTCGATCGCCTGGCGCGCGATTTCGCGCGCACTCTCGTGGCCAACATCCTGGAGGCCTACTAATGCCGCAGCGTGCCTTCAGCCAGGCCGACCGCTTTCTCTCCGAGCTGGAGTCGCGCAAGTTGAAGCCGGCATACGTCTTGGTGGGCGATGAAGCGT
>Ga0181530_10002375_pt1 | contig 22462 bp, 23 predicted proteins | sample PEATcosm2014_Bin_42_FD_119769 | JGI IMG/M metagenome (GOLD analysis project Ga0181530, IMG submission 119769) | Peatland microbial communities from MTU Mesocosm Facility, Houghton, MI, USA - PEATcosm2014_Bin10_60_metaG | ecosystem: Environmental > Terrestrial > Soil > Wetlands > Peat | place... | reverse complement strand
AGGGTATGTCAACACGTCCCACGGGAAAGTCACCACTTCGATTTCACAGCAGCAGAACTTTTCCAGCACCGAGAAGATTGACTTCGATACCGTCAATTACACGGTGCTCGACCAGGACACTTCGTTGCAGACGAGCCTCTCTTCCCAGACTACGGTATCGAGCGCGGCGGGAAAGTTCACGACCAGTGAACTCTGGAGCTTCCCGTTCACGGCTCGTCTCATCTATCCCGTGAGCAGCGCCCCGTTCGGCTACACGCAGGCATTCGATCAGATCTACAGCACCAGCCGGCAGCTCTCGCTGAATGGATATGTCTTCTACTCCAACGCGCTCACGAACCAGGTCAAGTCCACGGACGTGAGTCCCACGTGGAGCTGGCAACAATACACGTTTGTTGACTCGGATGGCGCGTCCTACGACTGTCACATTGCATCCAAGAACGCCGTTTTAACCTCGGTGAGTCGTGGGTGCAAGCAAGGCGAATAATAAGACATTCCGGATTTAAGAAGCTGGTTCTGCCGCCGGGCCCGGTCCCTTGGACCGGGCCCAGTGGTTAAACTCCCGCGTTGGGGAGCGCGCTCTTATCGTCTGAACATAGATCCGGGAAATAAACACCGCGGAGGAACTCGAAGCGCTGGGTGATTGCCTGTTTGTCAGTCCTGCCCACAGCCCAGTCTTTGGTTTTCCACCGGGCCGCTCCCGAATTCCGCACCTTCCAAAACAAATTTTCCATGGTTAAAGTGCCCTGGGGCCTACAATGCAATGTTGGGTGGAAGGCGCCGCCCGTGGAGCCTGATTGCACGAACGGGTTGCGGACTTCTATCAACAAGGTAACGGCGCCGGACCCGCGCATGAATGGTGGCACGGCGCCCTGGGCCGAGGTTCGGCGCTCTTAAGCCGGAGGGCTTCCCGATGAAGATGCTGAACGTTCTGTTCATCTGTATCGTCATATGCATTTGTCCACTTCCTTTGCTGCACGCCCAGGTGAGCTCGATTCCTCATCTTTCCAGGCAGGGTGCGGTCACCCAGTTATTGGTCGATGAGAAACCGTTTCTCGTGCTTGGCGGCGAACTTCACAATTCCAGCTCCTCCTCGCTCGAATACATGGAACCAATTTGGCCACGGCTGTCGGCGATCCACGTCAACACCGTCCTTACGCCTGTATCGTGGGAATTGATCGAGCCGGAGGAAGGCAAGTTCGACTTCACATTAGTGGACGGACTGATCCAGCAGGCGCGTCGCTATAAGTTGCACATCGTGTTCCTATGGTTCGGGAGTTGGAAGAACGGCATGTCCACGTATGCTCCCGCGTGGGTGAAAAGAGACTATGAGCGCTTCGCGCGCGCCGAGGACGAGACCGGAAAGCCCCTCGAGATTCTCTCAACCTTGGGCGCGGCCAGCCGCGACGCCGATGCCCGCGCCTTCGCGGCTCTCATGCGCCACATCCGCGAAGTGGATGGAAAAAATCACACCGTCGTCATGATGCAGGTGGAAAACGAGGTTGGGGTGCTCGAAGAGTCGCGCGACCGTTCCCCCGCCGCCAACGAAGCCTTTGGGAAGGCAGTCCCGAAGGAGTTGATGGATTACCTCCAGAAGAATAAAGACGCGCTCATCCCAGAGTTCCGCAAAGTGTGGGAAGACGCTGGAGGGAAAACTACTGGAACCTGGGAGCAAGTCTTCGGCCCCGGGAAGCCGAAGGGCTTCGCCGTTCCGGTGCGGACGAAAAGCCCGCCGTTGACGCCGGAAGAACACGAGACCGGATGGCGCAACCCGCACTGGTCGGTGGATGAAATCTTCATGGCGTGGTATTACGCGCGCTATGTCAACCAGGTGATCGCAGCCGGCAAGACCGAATACGACATTCCGATGTATGTAAATGCCTGGTTGCAGCAGCGCGACCACGCCTGGCCGGGAACCTACCCTAGCGGCGGACCGCTCCCGCAAGTGATGGACGTGTGGCGCGCGGGCGCACCGGCGCTGGACATGCTGTCACCCGATCTCTACGTGCAGGAATTCGATGAACTGTGCGCAAGGTACACCCGCTCTGCCAATCCATTGTTTATACCGGAGAGTGCCGGAGACGCACGCGGCGCAGCCAACGTATTCACCGCCTTCGGGCAGTACGGCGCAATGGGCTATTCGCCCTTCGGCATCGAAAATCCGTCCGAGGCCGTGCCCGACAGCCCGATAGCCAAGGCGTACGAGTTTCTATTACCACTCTCACCGCTGATTCTCGCGCATCAGGCGAGCGGCACGATCGCAGGCGTGACGCTCGACAAGGAGCATCCGACTAAGAAGGTGCAACTCGGGAGCTACACGCTGGAAGTGAACTTCGCCAATTACTGGTGGACTACGCAGAACCCCGACTACGCGGCCGCCATCATCCTGATGATCGAAGACGGCGAATACATGGTCGCCGGAAAGGGCGTAGCCGTGTCGTTTTCCTCTTCATCCAGCGCACCGGGGCGTCTGGCGACCGGTCTGGCCAGCGTCGAGGAAGGTACCTTTGCAGGTGGCCAGTGGGTTCCAGGGCGCCGTTTGAATGGAGACGAGATCATGTCGGGGAAAGGGCTGCGACTGCCCGGCGAAAACTATACCGTGCAGAAGGTAAAGCTGTATCAATACCGCTGACGCCGCGTGAAGGTCCGAGGGCCATGGTTACTGGAGTTACAGAGGGCTTCCAACATACGGGTCAGCTCCAAGGTGTTTCTTATCCGGAACGGGGTCGAGGCGTTGGCGGCGCTTGTTACATCGCCAGAGTCGTTGTGTTGAGGACGGAAGGCGCTTATGATGCAATCGGAATCCCAGTAAGAATCCCCGACGGCGGAACTAAACTCAATGTCCATCCGAAGCTTGCTCTTGTTACTGCTAGTCCTGGCGTTGCTATCGATTCCAGCGAACCGCGTAGTTGCACAGAACCAAGCCGCGGCCATCCCTTCTGCTGAGAATTTGGCGCCTGCGCCACCCCTGGGCTGGAACAGCTATGACAGCTACGGAGGCGATGTCAACGAATCCGAGATGCGGGCCAATGCCAAGTATTTGGCGGAGCACATGGCCCGCTATGGCTGGCAGTACGTGACGGTGGATTATTACTGGTATTTCTCCAATTCGGAGGCGAAAAATCCCGAGCGCCTTGACCAGCTTAAGACATCCATGGACGAATTTGGCCGGCTCCTCCCGGACCCCGATCGTTTTCCCTCGGCGGCCGGAGGGAAAGGATTCAAGCCCCTAGCGGATTACGTGCACAGCCTGGGGCTCAAATTTGGAATCCATATCATGCGCGGCATTCCCAGGCAGGCGGTGGCCCGTAACCTGCCGGTTCTGGGAACCGGCGCTCACGCCAAAGACATCGCAAACCTGCAAAACACCTGCGCGTGGTCCACGGCAATGTACGGCGTGGATGTGTCGAAGCCTGCCGGTCAGGCCTACTACGATTCCATCGCCCGGCTCTACGCCAGTTGGGACGTGGATTTCATCAAGGCCGACGATATGAGCCGGGGCGAGAACCCGTTCGGCGAGCACTATCATGGACCGGAGATCGAGGCCTTGCGCAAGGCGATGACCAAGACCGGACGGCCCATGATTTTGAGCCTCTCGCCGGGAGCCGCGCCTCTCACTCAGGCCGCCAGCCTCGCCGAGTGGTCCCAGATGTGGCGTATTTCCGACGATATGTGGGACAACTGGAAAGACGTTTACGCTCAGTTCCAGCGGTGCCGCGATTGGGCCCGCTACAGTGGACCGAGCCATTGGCCCGACGCTGATATGCTGCCTCTCGCCCGCCTCCGCCTGCGCGGTTTCGATGATAAAGATGCGCCGCGCCAGACCCATCTCACGCACGACGAACAAGTCACCATGATGTCGCTGTGGTCGATCTTTCGTTCGCCCTTGATCATGGGAGGTGATTTGCCGACCCTTGACCCATGGACTGCGTCTTTGCTTGAGAATGAGGAAGTGCTGGCGGTTGACCAGAAAAGTTCGGGCAATCACGAGGTCTACGAGCGCGGTACCCTCGTGGCTTGGGAGGCGGATGCTCCGGGAGGCGGTGCGAAATACGTGGCATTGTTTGATACCGGAGAGCAATTCGAGGACGTGAGAGTGAGTTGGCAGGAGCTGGCGTTGACGGGAAAATATGTCGTGCGCGATCTATGGCAAAAGCGTGATCTGGGGACGGTGGCGGGCCAGTTCGCGGCGCGAATCAATCCCCATGGGGCGGGCCTGTACAAACTTACTCCCGCACCGTAAGGTCCAAGCGGCCGAGTGGAGCGACCCGATGCGGCGCGTGCCGCGGTCACGGTGCCAGCATGTGTGCGAAAAGGAGATAAAGATTTTCGATAAGCCGAATGGGCTAGCGCAGACGGCGAATAAACAGCGAGTGCCGTTCCGAGCGGTAGAAACCAATGACGTACATCACCGGCTTGGTCTTTGACGAATAAATGACCTGCCGGATGCGCAGTAAGGCAGCGCCCGCCTTCAGATTCAGAAGCTGGGCCACGTGGCCCTCGGCAAAAGTAGCATCCACCTCCTCGTCCGCGTATGCGAGTTCGACGCCGTAGTCATGCTCGAGCACGGAGAACAGCGAGCCACGTGCCAGAGGCGCGTCCACAAGATCCGCAAACTCCGTCGCGGCCAGGTAGCAGGTTTCCAGGGCGAAGGGTTCGTCGGCCGTAAGCCGCACGCGCTCGATCTTGACCATGCGGCTGGCTGCGCCCAAACCGAGCCGGGCCGCGATTTCCGGCTCGTCCTCCACGATCTTCGCAGCAATGACCTTCGAAGTCGGAGGCAGGCCGCGGCTGGCCATCTGCTCGGTATAGCTCATGAGCTTGTTGAACTGAATGCGGGGCGGCGCCACGAACGTCCCCGAACCCCGGCGGCGTTCCACAACGCCCTCGCGCTCCAGACCGGCGAGGGCGTGGCGCGCGGTCATCAGACTCACGCCGTGGATTCTCGCCAGTTCGCGTTCGGAACTGACGGCGTCGCCAGTCTTCATCTGCTTCGCCTCGATGCGATGGCGAATCGCGCGCTGAATTTTCTGGTAGGCCGGCATGCCATTGCGGCGGCGTTCAGACATGAGCAATCACCCTGATTGGAAGACGCGCCTTCCACAAAGCGCAATCAAGCGTCGTCATTTGCTATATAGCGTATTACCTATAGAAAGTAAAGCTCGATTGTCCCGCGAAGCGTGTTTGTACTGCGCGGCGGATGACGCGCACAATTCGCCGCCGGACGCAACTGGTGGCATCCTCGCTCCCCTTTGCTTTTTGAATGAGGTTGAATTCTAATTTTGCTGCGGTGGAAGTGTCTCTGGCATTCCTCACACCGCAACTTCGTGGCGCTCTATGTTCGGGACAAGATTCGAAACTCGTTTCGGGGCAAAAGCCGCTCTTGCGCTGCTCGGGTTCTCCGCAGTCATCGGCCAGATCGTGCTCATGCGAGAACTCATCGTCGTTTTCAACGGGAATGAGATCTCCGTGGGGATGACGCTGGCCACTTGGCTTCTGTGGACTGCAGCCGGGAGCAGCCTGGGCAGCCGCTTTGCGCCCGGTCAAAAGAACTCGCGAAGAGCGTTAGCGGCGCTCGACTGCCTGCTCGCCGCGAGCTTGCCGCCAACGATTTGGGCGGTACGCGCATCCAAGGCTTTCTTCCAGACAGTGCCGGGTGAATTGGCCGGACCGGTGCCGATGCTGCTCACCGCTCTCATTTGCCTTAGTGTGTTTTGCGCTCTGTCCGGATGCCTCTTCGTTGTTGCTGCCAGGCTGTACGCACATGAGGACAGCGTTTCCGCTGATGTCGCATCCAGCTCGGCGTACTTATTAGAGGCTGCTGGCGCTGCCTTGGGCGGGATACTGGCCAGCGTTGTGTTGTTGCGCATTCTTGATTCCTTTCAGATTGCCACTATCGTTGTGATTTTGAACCTGAGCATGGCTGTGATTCTGACGGTCGGGGGAGCCCGCAAGCGAGTTATGGCGGTCACTCTGGTTGGGATATGTCTGGCGGTCCCTCTTGTTATCTATGTCGCCCCATCGCTGGACAAGTCTTCAGAGACCCGCCTATGGCGCGGATTTCACCTGTTAGAGTCGCGTAACTCGATTTACGGCAACCTGGCCGTCACCGAGACCGGTAACATTCGCAGCATCTATGACAACGGCGTGATCCTGGCCAGTGTGCCCGACGAGGCTGCCGCCGAAGAAGCGGTCCATTACGCGTTGCTGGAGCATCCAGCGCCGAAGAAAGTCCTCCTGATCGGCGGCGGCGCAAGCGGCAGTATCGCTCAAGCACTCAGGCACCCTACGGTCAAGCGCGTCGACTATGTCGAGCTCGATCCCGCGATCATTGACATGACGAAGCGTCTGTTGCTCGCGCAGTCTTCTCCTCTTGTTACAGATGATCGTGTACACCTGCATTACGCTGACGGCCGACTCTATCTCAAAACTACGCGCGACCGGTTTGACGCGATTATTCTCGATCTACCCGACCCGCAAACGGCGCAGTTGAACCGGTTTTACACTGCCGAGTTCTTTCGCTCCGCCAGCGAGCATCTGGCAGCGGGAGGCCTGTTCGCGCTGCAACTGCGCGCGTCGGAAGATTACATCAGCCCAGACCGCGCTGAGTTCCTGCGCTGCATTCATCGCACCTTGGGCGAAGTCTTTCCTTATGTGCATGCGATTCCCGGCGAGACCATCCATTTTTTTGGCGCACTGCGGCCCGATTTTTTAACCGACGATCCGCAATTGCTCATCTCGAGGCTGAAAGCGCGAAACCTGCAAACCTTATACGTGCGGGAATATTTCATCCCCTTTCGCATGATGCCGGATCGCATGGCCGAGCTTCGCTATGTGCTGCAACCGTTGCCTGAAACGGCGGTCAATCGCGACTTTGAGCCCATCGCGTATTACTTCGACGTCGTACTCTGGAGCGCTCAATTCAAGCTGGGATACTCTGGCTGGTTCCACAGCGCGGCTGGTATCGGTTTCGCTCGCATGGCCGCAGGCGGTTTCGCGGTTCTCTTGTTAATCGCAATACTTATGGCGTATATGCCCGCCCGCGAGAGACGCGCGCGTGCTTCCGCGGCCTTCTGCATGTCGGCAACGGGCTTCACCCTGATGGCTCTCCAGATTTTCCTGTTGCTCGGATTCCAGTCGGTCTATGGCTACGTGTATCATCAGCTCGCAATTTTGATAGCCATGTTCATGGCGGGCATCGCTCTTGGGAGTTGGCTGGGTATGCGCCGCGTCCGTTCGAGCGCGCTTCCAGCGTTTCGCGCCATGGCCACCGCGCAGTTCCTGCTAGCTCTTTCGGGGCCGGCGCTCATCTTCATCGTTCGCCTGCTCTCGGAAACTCCCAGCGCGGCCGCGACCATGCTGGCTGTGCAGTTTGCTTTTCCCGCCTTGGCGGTCTTGGGAGGAATGCTCGGTGGCTATCAATTTCCCGTCGCCACGGAGATCTATCTTGGCGATAGCGGCCCGAAGGCAAGCGTGGGCCCGCTTTATGCGCTCGACCTGTTCGGCGGTTGCGTGGGGGCCCTGCTGTTGAGTACTTATCTCATTCCCGTCTTCGGCTTCTGGAAAACGGCTTGGCTTAGTGCGGCGGTGAACCTGGCGCCGACGCTCCTGGCCACGCGGGTTGCGTGGCAGGCGAGATCGTCTCGGGTGTAAGCGCCGGGCGTTCGGTGTCTCCAAACACGACGGCGGTGAACTCGAAGATATCCGTGTCCTCATCCTTCCAGCAAGTGAGGCGCATCCCCGCTTTGGCGCAGGTTTCTTCGAGAAACCGCTGCCGGTCCCATCTTTCTTCCACCGGCACTTGCGGCAGCAGGACGCCCTCGTGCGTGGCATCCTTCATCAGCAAGCCATGCTCGCCGACTTTGATCTGGCGCACGTCGAGCACGCGCCGGAGCGGAGAGAGCACCGAGATTTCATATTCGAGCTTTGGCAATTCCGCAGCCGATACCGACGGGAAACGCGGATCCCGCAGAGCGGCGAATGCAGCCGTGTCGCGCACCGTCAGGTATAAGGGTTTTAACGAAGACATGTATCCGATGCAACCGCGCAACTCTCCCGACTCTTTCAAGGTCACGAACGCGCCGCGCTCCTGGTTCAATAATTCGCTCGAACTTGCATCCGGGTCGTAAGGCTTGCCTTCACGAACAGCCTGCTCTACCGATCTGCGGGCCAAAGCCAGGAGTTCGCTCTTCTCATGCCCGTTCAGCGAAAACGGCGGATTGACCGCCTTCCCTCCCTGCGTTTTTAAAAAAACATCGGCGCTGTAGCCGACGACGCGCGAGTGGTCGCCCGTGGTGTCGCCGGAGTTGGCGTATTTCAAAACTCTGGCCTCATTCGCTCCCATTCGTTCCGCGGCAATCATGGCTGCGACGATGGGCGCGCCGCCGCAGGCTTCCCAGACGCGCGCCTCGAAATTTCGCGACATGCTGAAGTAGTCCCACTGCTGGAGCGCGTTCAGCGTTTTGTGGTCGATCTTCACCGCGTCATCGTAGGGGTGATAGTGCGACAAATCGGAACTGGCGACGATCAGCGTGTCTCCACCATGAATCAGCTTCGCCAAGGCCACACCCAGAGCGCGGCTGTTCTCGTAGCTCTGGTTTCCCATGACGATGGGCACGAGCGTGAAATCTCCCAGCACGCGCTGCAACCACGGCAACTGCACTTCGAGCGCGTGTTCGGCGCCCTCCTTCGTCGGAGTGTGTCCGCGGCTCGAGAACTGGATGGTCGGGCTCATTTTCACCAGCTGCGCGGCAAACGCTTTATCCACGCGCACCTCGCCGAGCGGCGTGGCATAGGCGTCGCCATCGTAAACCGAAGTGAAATCAAAATATTCGTAATGCGACGGCGCGATCACCACCACCCGCGAAAACTTGCGGCCCTTCAGCGCGGCGTAGGTGTAGGCCGCCACTGGGCCCGAGTACTGATAACCCGCATGAGGCGCGACCACCGCGAGAATAGGTTCGGCAATTGGCGGTTGTGACGCAGCGGCGTGCGCCAGCATGTCGTCGATCATCGTGGTGAGCGCCTTCGGGTCGGCAGGATAGAAAGCGCCCGCGACTCCAGGCTGTCTTACCGTCGGCGCATTTTCAGCCCAGCAAGACACGGTCGCCGCCACGGATATAAGCGCGATGAATAAAACTGTTGCCGAATGTAATTTGAAGCGCATTCCTGAATTCATACGAAAAAGACTCATACGCGAAACCCTCCTCTCGCCCTTACGCGTGCCAAACGCCCGGGATCGCCTGATTGCAGAAAGGGCACGCGCCCTTGCGAATCAGCATCTGGCTCGCCGTGAATCCCACGCGTTCCACCAACATGCGGCGGCACTTGGGGCAGTAAGTATTTTGTGCCGGATGCCCGGGCACATTGCCGATGTAAACGTAATGCAGCCCCTCGGCGTCGGCAATCGCCTTGGCCCGCTCCAACGTCGGAACCGGCGTAATGGGCAAATTCTTCAAAAGATATTCCGGATGAAATTGCGTGAAGTGTACGGGAGTATCCACGCCCAGGTTCGTCTTCATCCACCGCGCCAGCCCTTGGAACTCGGCGTCGCTGTCGTTGAGCGTGGGCACGACCAGATAAACGATCTCTGTCCACTTGCCCATCTTTTTTAGCGCGACGAGCGTTTCCAGCACCGGCTTCAACTCGCCGGTAACGGCGTCCCGGTAATACGATTCGGTGAACGCTTTCAAGTCGATTTTGACTGCGTCCATTTTTCCGTACGCCGTTTTCAATGCCTCGTTTTGTATGTAGCCGTTCGACACCACTACACTGCGGACGCCAGCTTCGTGCCCGGCATCGGCCGTGTCCATCAAATACTCGCTGAAGATCACCGGCTCGCTGTAGGTGTATGCGATCGTCGGACATCGGTTCTCTCTGGCCCACTCGGCAACCGCTTTAGGAGGAGCGTATTGGGCCGGAACTTGCTCCGGGCGCACTTGCGAGATGTCCCAGTTCTGGCAGAACTTGCAGTTCACATTGCAGCCTGCAGTGGCGATCGAGAACGCCAGCGTGCCCGGCAGATAATGAAACAGCGGCTTTTTCTCGACGGGGTCAACGTGCGCCGCGCACACGCGCGAGTGCACCAGCGAGTGGTAGATTCCTCCCCGATTCTCGCGCACGCCGCAATAGCCGCGCTCCCGGTCTCCCACCGAGCATTCGCGTGGACACAGCTTGCACTTCACTTTTTTGTTCGGAAGTTTCTGATAGAACTTCGCTTCGACGGTGAATTGCGAATCGTCCTGCGCTGACAGAGCCGCCGCTGCCATCGCGGGAAGGGGCAGAGCGAACCCGCCGAGGCTGCACGTTGCGCCTGCCATGGCCGCGCATTTCAAAAACGCGCGGCGATCGAGCGCGGACGGCAGCCCAGCCGCGGGGATGATCCTCGACTGCAAATCTCGTTCGCCATCGGCATCCAAATCCACGGAGCGAGCCATTTCGAACCTCAATCTCGCGCTCGCCTACACTTCAACCAGCGCGATTCGTTGCGGATCGTTCGTGCCCAAGCGATGCTGCGCGTCCGCCGCGGTGGCAATATAGCGGGGTGCCCGGCTATCCGCTTCCAGCGTCTTTAATTTCATTTCGGCGCGCTTTTTTTCGATAATACGCCAGCCGATATGGTCGAGCGCCACCGGATCTTGCGAGACGATCAGGGCATTTTCTTTCCAACTGTACTGCGGCTTGAATCCCGGCCCAGCTTCATAGCAGGCCGTGGTCGCGTCGCAAATGTTCAGGCGAATCTTGGTTCTGATTGCCGGCAGCATATTCAAGTCGGCAACATACGGATTGCATCCATTGGGGTGATATTTGTTGGGATTATGAATGACTCCATACATGTTTTTGAGAGCGATGGTCACACCCGCGCCGTCGTGATCTTTCAACACCGGCACATTGATGAGCGCATCGCAGCGCTCGGTCAGAATCTTCGACAACCGGCTGCCAACACTGCCATAAGTTACCAGTTCGTCTTCGTAGCCCACGCGGTCGGTACCGAAGCATTGCACGCGGCCCGCAGCCGTGGAGATCTGGTAGCCGGAGTGTTCCATTTCTTCGGTCTCGCGGTCCCAGATCACAATGTCGCCCGCTCGGATTCCCGCTTCCTGCAATCGTTGGCAAATGGCTTCGATCAGTTGTAGATTGCTCGACAATCCTCGTCCGCCAAGCGCGTTGACCTTGATTCCAACTTTTTCTCCGGGACGCACCAGCTTCTTCCACGGTTCGGCCGGATGGTCCAGCTCGAAAACAGATTGCATGGCGCGATCGAGCAGGCTCATGATCCGGCCAGAATCCACCGTCTGTCCGGCGCCGCGCAGCATCGGATCGCGCGCGATCGCGACCCTCGACTTCAGGGGCAGGGAACTGTGCTCCGCCGCGTCGAGCAGCCGAAGCTTACCGCTCGCACCCAGGACGACGCCACCGGCCAGGCAATTCCTCAGAAACTCTCGCCGGTTCTTGCCGCCGCCTCGGTTCATAAGACTTCTCCGCGTGGAGAGTTTACTTCGCCACGCCGACCTCAATTATTCATACCGCAACCGGAAAGGCGTTTCAGTGACGCAGCGCACACTACTCGCAACTGGCCGTAACCGCGAGGTTCGAGGAGGCTTAAAACTTCAGTCCCACGGCGCTGCTGAGGAATGCGGCGACGGGAGACATTTTGCGGCAGGCGGCAGTGAAAATCGCCATGAACTTCGGGCTGCAAACTTGCTGGTCGGTGAAGTCCACGGCGGAGCCGAGATCGCGCAGCTTGAGGTCTTCGACGAATTCATGATCGGCGCAGAACCCGCGCGGGGGGCGGCTGAGCTTGCTGGCATCGTCCCAGTTGAGAAGTTTGCGGACCGCGCGCCACTCCTCTGGGCGTGACACCATGGCGGTGCGGACTCTGAGCAGCGTCGGCGGTTCGGGATGCCACAGGCCGGACGCGGCGAAACATCCGCCTGGCTCCAGATGCAGATAAAAGCCGGCAGAGTGAACGTCTTTGCCTGGGTGGGAGAAGCGCATGGCGGCGTGGGTCTTGTAGGGAAGCTTGTCGTAAGAGAAGCGCGTGTCGCGGTAGATGCGAAATAGCGATCCGCGCGCTGGGCGGGAATCGGCGACCAGATAAGGCGATATCTGGTAGAGGGGAGCGGCGAAGTCCGCGATAAAACGCAAGGCTGGCTGGCGCACACAGCGTTCATATTCGTCTTTGTGGGCCAGGAACCAGTCGCGATTGTTGTTGCGCTTGAGGCGTCCGAGAAAGCGGAAGAGTTCGGCGGTGAAATAAGCAGGCATGGGAAATAAGGTAAGAAGGAGTTGAAGAAAAGTAAAGGGCAATAGTTTGAGTCGCGGATGATCGGCGGAGATTCGGCCTGCTTAGGTTTATCCCCGAAAGCTACGCCAGTAGCACCTCAACATCGTGGCGGCGCAGCATCTCTTGATAATCCTGGGAAAGGTTGGCGTCGGAAACCACGGTGTCGGCCACTTCCAGCGGGGCGAGCGGGATCATGGCGGCGCGTCCGAATTTCGTGGAGTCGGCGACGATGATCACCCGGTTCGCGATTTCAATCATTTTGCGCTCCGAACCGACCACGAGGGTGTTGTTGTTGCTGAACCCGCTTTCGGTAACGCTGCCGGTGCCCATGATCAGAACGTCCGCCTTGACGGCGGCGAGCATCCGTTCGCAGAAAGGCCCGAGCATTACTTGCAGCCTGGGATAGAGATAGCCTCCGGTGAGCGTGAGTTCAATATTGCGCGCGTCCTGAAACACCTCGGCGATGGGCAGGGAATTGGTGACCACGTGCAGCGAACGTCCAGCCAGTTCACGCGCGACGGCAGCCGCGGTCGATCCGCCATCCAGAACAATGGTCTGCCCGTCTTGCACCAGTCCCGCTGTCAACCTGGCGATGCGTCCCTTCTCATCGCCGTGTTGGACGGCGGCGGACTGAAAATCGAATCCATCTTTCGTGACCGGTTCAATTTGAACGGCACCGCCGTACACGCGCCGCAGGAGTTTCTGCTCCTCCAGCTTGCTCAAGTCCCGACGAATGCTTGACTCCGACGCTCGAAATTCGCGGCACAGAGCCTCCAGATCGAGGAAGTCGTTCGATTCCAGCATTTGACGGATTCGGAGTTGTCGTTCGGCAGCTTTCAATCAGCGTAGCTCCATGTAATTGTTTTCAGTACAGACAACAATATACATATAGTTCGAGTAATGCTTCATCCTCCGTTGAGAGCAGCCATTACGGCGTCGGTGACCGATTTCACCAGCGCTTCCACGTCGGGTGCGCCAGGCTCTGGCACCGGCTGGGGACAACTGTTCGGCACCAGCGCGATTGCACTGGGCATTTCGAGATCGCGAAGTTGGCACTCCTTCATGTTGGCGGGAGCGAAGCGCGCATCCGGCAGACCCATGCGTTTTTTGATGGAGAGAAGATCGCCCTCCTTGTCCTCGGAAATGTAGGAAAGCGGCGCGCCCAGTTGCGTGGCCAGCATGAGGGTCCAGCAGTACGTGTCGATCACCTCGGCATACCATTCCGCATGGGTGACGGTGTCGGCCCAGCAGATGATGCCGTGGTTGGCCAACAATACCGTGTTGTGTTGCTTTACAAAGGGGAGAACGGTCTGGGCGAACTCGGGCGTGCCCGGAGTTTCATAGGGCGCAATCGCCACCTTGCCGATAAAAACTTCGACCTCCGGAATCACCCGGTTGGGCGGAACGCGGCCGGTGATGGCGTAGGCGGTGGCGTGAGGCGGGTGACAGTGCACGGCGGCCTTGGCCTCGGGGACGGCCTTGTAGATTTCCAAATGCAGGTAAATCTCGCTGGTCCGCGGCTTGGTTCCGGCGATCTGGTTGCCTTCCAGATCGACCATGCACAAATCTTCCGGCGTCAGGTCGGCCTTGCTGACCAAGGTGGGAGTGCAAATGACTTCGTTCTGACTGATCCGGTAGGAAATGTTGCCGCCGTTGCCATCGACATACATGCGGGTCCAGAGTTTTTTCCCAATTGCGCAAATCTCTTTCTTGATGGCTTCCGCTTCGGGGGAGTGGAAGAGTTTCTCGATTGCCGGGTTCGCTCGTTGAGTTGAACGGGAGGCTTCCACATTTTGCCGTCCATTCTTCCGGCCAGCCGGGCAACTGCGCTGGTTTACGGCGATGGCGTGGTGTTGCAGGAAGTCCCTGGCGGATGGCGTGATCGGGCATCCACTTCCAATTTCCACGGCGGTGGCCCCGTCGGCGTGGGCGTCTTGTGCATCGCGCATCGTAATTACTTTTCGGGCCGTCAAATCCATCGACTTCATCGTTTATCCCCAGGTTCTTCCCCATTCGGACAATGCGGCGGCCGGAAGTACACACTCTTCACGATCAGCGCGCAATAAGCATCCACCGGCACTCGTTCCGGCCAAAAAGGATTGGCGGCCTCGCGACCTTCGGTGAAGGCGACCATTTGTCCTTCCGCAGCGCCCAGATGATCGACTGCAATCAACGCCTTGCCTCCACCGAGTCCATTTTCAGCAGCCAGATTTTCCGCCGTCACAGGTTCCACGATCACCAGGCGGTTCCCACGCAAAGCGGGAACGGCGGCGTTCAGCACGACCTCGCCGCGCACCAGTCCCAATCTCATGACTTTCCTCCGGCGTTGCCCGGCGAATCAACGATCCCGACTACCACCAGCCGCGCGGGCGTGGTGTTGCCCAGCCGCTCCCTTGTGATGTCACCGTCGGTGCTGGCAATCACGGTAGACCCGATTCCGGCGCCCAACCAATCGACTAGCCAGAGGGGTTCGCCGCTGGCCGTTCCGTCCGCCTCGATCCTCTGGCCAATCAGGAAGCGGCATCCTTTCAGGGTTGCATGCGTTGCCGCCGGCGTTATGTTTCCATCAATACGGGCCAAAAACATCAGATGATCCTCAGTGCCTTGCCCACGGTGAGCTGCCGCTCGCGAGTGAAGGTCAGCGGCGTCGTAATTCCTTCTCCGGTCGGAGTAGCGATGGTGTAACTCAAATATCCCGGCCCGTCGGAACCGAGCGCCGCAAAGCTCGGCGCGTTGTTGATAAAGAGCGTGGTGTTCATCACGCGGGCCATCTCCGATACTCGCTCCATTTGCCGGGAATGAATGATGGCGGTGTGGCGATAGTTATGCTCCGCCACCAGCGCAGCCGCCAAAGCGGCATCGAAATCGCGCACCCGCACGACGGGCAAGAACGGCATCATCTGCTCTTCCTGCACGAAGGGATGGTCCGCATCGGTCTCCCCGAACAACAATTCAGTCCCCGCCGGAACCGTTATCCTGGCGGCAGCCGCGAGCACGGCAACATCCTTGCCGACGAGGTCTTTCTTCACGTGGGCACGCGCACAGCCCTTGCCGCCGCCCTCGAAGGTGAATGCCGCTTTCGACAGTCTCTCGATGGCGGACGCGTCCAGTTGGTGCGCTCCCGCTTTTTTCATGGCAGAGATAAACGCGTTCGCGGCGGCTTCCACGACGAACACTTCTTTTTCGCCAATGCACAGCAAGTTGTTGTCGTACGCTGCGCCGGCGATGATCGCCTTAGCGGCAGCATCGAAGTCGGCGGTCTCATCAACCACGACCGGAGGATTTCCGGGGCCACCGGCGATCACGCGTTTCCCGTGTTTAGTCGCGGCCGCTACCACGCCCGGACCACCGGTCACGCAGAGCAGCGCCACCTTAGGATGCTGGAAGAGCTCTTCCGCCGCTTCGATGCTCGGCTCGCGTATGGTCGTGATCGCATTCGCGATGCCCAGTTCCCGCTGAATTTCGCGGTTGAATGTTTGCAGGGCATAGGCGGCAACTTTGCATCCGGAGGGATGGGGAGCGAATACTGCGGAGTTTCCGGCCGCAAGTACATTGATGGCGTTGCTCGCCATGGTCGGCACCGAATGGGTGACTGGCAGCACCATCCCGACCACGCCCCACGGCGCGCGCTCGATTACGCACAGTCCCGAAGCGTCGCTTCGGGCGTCGCTGCGCATGGTTTCCACTCCGAGCACGTAACGCACGTTCTCGAGCTTGACGATTTTGTGGTCGAGGCGGCCGACCTTGGTTTCGTCCAACTCCATCCGGGCCAACTCCGGCGCGCGCGTCGCACAGATCCGCCGGATGATCTCGACAATTCGGCCCCGGTCGCCCAAGCTCAACGCCGCAATTTTCTTCTGTGCCGCATGGGCCGCGTTCACAGCGTCGTCCACCGTGTCGAAGACGCCGTCCTGGCCTCCGTCCTGTTGGGAACGGACCTCCCGCGCCGGCGGCAAGGGCTGTGGCAAGTGGAGACGAAGCCTGGCCACGACTTCGTTGGCAATTTCCGCAATCATCTTTTCGCGGTCCTGCATTTATGGCTTCTCCACCGAGCGGCCTTCGACTTCAACGTTGTCCACAATCCCGACGATCACCGCATCGACCGGCGCGTCTTTGGTCGCCGCGGTCAATCGGGCCGAACTTCCTTGCGTGAACAGCACGCATTCGCCGATCCCGGCCCCGACGCTGTCGACAGCGACCACGGAACTTCCCGATACTTGCAGCTGGTGTTCCTTGTTGATGTAGGGCTGGATCAACAGGAGCTTCATGCCATGAAACTTCGGGTTCTTCTGCGTGGCAACCACCGTGCCAATTACTTTTGCGATAAACATGCGATTCGCCTCATCTGCGAGCGTGGAACATAATCGAGCGTTACTTCCATGCGCCGCCTCTATCCGTTACTTCTACTTCGGCAGCACCGACGACAAGTCGCCGTGAGGACGGGCAATGACATGCACGCTGTGCACTTCGCCGACCTCGCGAGCAGCGGTTGCACCGGCGTCCACCGCTGCGCGCACCGAGCCTACGTCTCCCGACACGAACACGGAACACAGGCCGCTGCCGATTTTGTTCCAGCCCAGATATTCGACGTTGGCGGCCTTCAGCATGGCGTCCGTCGCCTGCACCAGCGCCACCAATCCCTTGGTTTCGATCATTCCAATTGCCATGTTCGACATTTTGTTCTCTCTCCTTCGCGTTACTTGAGCATCCCTTCGACGAGTCCATCGTGCGGACGCGGGATCACATTCGAGGCCACGAGTTCGCCCACCGCTTTTGCCGCTGCGGCGCCCGCATCCACGGCCGCGCGCACGCTGCCCACATCGCCGCGGACAACCGCAGTCACGTAGCCGCCGCCGATCTGGATGGTTTTCACGAGTTCGACGCTGGCTGCCTTGCACATCGCGTCGCTGGCCTCGACGAGTCCGACCAGGCCACGGGTTTCAATCAGTCCGATCGCTTCATTCGTATTCATTGAATTTCTCCTTCCACTGTTTTCCTGGCGGCTTTCACCGGCGGCTGTTCAAAAGACGGCAGGTCGTCGTGCGGGCGCGAGATCACCTGCACGCTGATTACCTCGCCGACTTTCGCCGCCGCTCCCGCTCCTGCGTCGGTCGCGGCTTTCACCGCGGCCACGTCTCCATCGACGAAAGCCGTTACCAGCCCCGCTCCCACCGATTGCCAGCCGACGAAGTTCACGTTCGCGGACTTCAGCATCGCGTCCGTGGCCTCGAACAATGCGACCAGCCCCTTTGTTTCGATCATGCCAAGCGCTTTTCTCATTGCCTCTCCTCTGCTTCTGCTCTATTTGAAAAGTTCAATTTCACTGGCCGCATGCAGACCGCAAGCATTGGCCTCGTCTGTGTCCATGTGCACGTTCAGCTTGTAAGTCGGATCGACCCGCACATGCACCTGGTTGAACGTTACTCCGGCTGGCCCGCCCACCCGCAGCTTCATCAAGTCGCCATGTTGGACTCCGAAGCGACTGGCCTCGTTGGGATTCATGTGCACGTGAATGGCGGCGCGAATTACGCCTTCCTTCAATTCGATTACGCCCTTCGGCCCCATGATCACCGCGCCCGGCGTGCCGGCAATGTTGCCCGACAACCGTATCGGTATGTTCTCGAAACCCAGGCTGATGGCGTCCGTATAGGCCAATTCCACCTGCGACTGTTTGCGCATCGGGCCCAGGATTCGCAGATTTGAAATCACGCGGCTGCGCGGCCCAATCAGCGACACGGTTTCCTTCGCCGCAAAATTGCCTTCCTGGTAGAGCGGACGATCGACGGTCAACTCATGCCCTGGCCCAAACAGGGCGGCCATGTCCTCCCGGCTGATATGCATGTGACGGGCAGACGCATGCACCACCAGTTTTGTCGCCGTCGCAGCTTTGTATCGGCCGAGGTATTCCAGCGTCACTTGCCGGACGATCTCTTCGACGACTGGACGAGGTATTGCGGCCAGGTTCGGCTGCGATATGGAAGTTTCCGCCACGCGGTTCATCTCCTTGACGCTACTCCCGACGCTACTTCGCCCCGCTTCAGCGCGGCCGCGGTGGCCCGGGCCACTACGATTTCCTCATCCGCTGGCAGCACCAATACCTTTACGGCCGCATCCGGCACCGAGATCGTGCCCCGGTGTTCTACCGTCTTGTTCCAGGTTTCATCGAGCTTGATGCCGAGCGCAGACATGCGGTTGCAAATGGCGCTGCGGATCTCAGCGCTGTTCTCGCCAATGCCGCCGGAAAACGTCAGCACATCGAGTCCACCAAGCTCCACAAAGAACGCCCCAATGTAATGGCGCGCGGCCCGGACGAATACATCAATGGCCAGCTGCGCCCGCTTGTTTCCAGATCTCGCCACATCCTGCAGGTCGCGGACATCGCCACTGGTGCCGCTGATGCCGGCGAGGCCGGACCGACTCGCCAAGAGAGACGCCATCTCGTCCACCCCGGCGCCGAGCTTCTTCATCATGTAGAGCACGGCAAATGCGTCAATGTCTCCCACCCGGCTGCCCTGGGGAAGTCCCGACTGCGGCGACGTTCCAAAACTCGTGTCGACGGCGACTCCGTTGCGGATTGCGGCAATGCTCGAACTCCCGCCGAGATGACACGAGATATGCCGCAAGTCCCTGCGTCCAAGCAACTCCTGCGCGCGTTCGCTGGCGGCGCGATGGCTGGCGCCGTGGAAGCCATAGCGCCGGATCCCGTACTGTTCTCGCCACTCATAGGGGACCGCATACGTCGTGGCTGCATCATCCAGCTGGCCGTAGAACGCAGTTTCAAACAGCGCCACAAGAGGGAGTCCGGGCAATTGTTCTTGGAAGGCGCGCATCGCCGCGATATAGGGCGGATTGTGCGCCGGGGCGAAGAATGCAAATTCCTCCATGGCTGCCAGGATTTCGCCGGTCACGATCTGCGCGCCGCTCATTTCACCGGCGTGCACCGCCTTGAAGCCGACGGCATCCAACTCCATGAGGTTCAGAAGGGCCTTCCCCGGCCCGGCAATCTCATCGAGGCATCGCCGGATGGCCGACGCGTGATCGCCATAGTCGCCGCCAATTTCTCCGATCCTCTCGAATTTTCCACTTCCCAGGACGCACTCGGTCTTGGTCTCGTAGAGACGATACTTAAAAGAGGTGCTCCCGATATTGGCGACCAGAACCTTCATTGTGACCGATGGTGAAGTATTATGCTCATATTTGAATATATACTAGTATAATGTTCTTGTCTGTGACCAAAGTCACAGACAAATTCAAGCAAGATCAGTCATTATCTCTCTCTTACGAACGGATCTTTACGGGCACAATGGACAGCACGAGCAACTCCGGGTTGGCGCGATTAGAGGAAATTGGCGTCGTCGGCGCTGGCGGGGGCGGGTTCCCGACCGCCGCCAAACTCCGCACCCGGGTGTCGACGCTGATCGTGAACGCGGCCGAATGCGAGCCCCTGCTGCACAAAGACAAGGAACTGCTGCTTCATCACTCCGGGCCATTCTTCCGAGGTTTGTCCACGGCAATCGGCCTGGTCGGTGCGACCGACGGCATCATCGGGATTAAGAACAAGTACTCCGATATTATCGCGGAGATTTCCCGGCAGGCGTCCGCGAGCGTTCGTGTCCAACCCTTGAGCGACAGCTATCCGGCGGGAGACGAGTTCATCCTTGTTCACGATTTGCTGGGCCGCGTGATTCCTCCCGGCGGGCTTCCTCGCGATGTCGATGCCGTGGTCGTGAATGTTGAGACCCTGGTCAATATCGGAGTGGATCGCCCGGTCACGCACAAGTACCTCACGGTGGCCGGAGCCATGCGCACGCCGATGACGCTGCGCGTTCCCGTGGGCATGGCGATTGGGGAAGTGATCGCCGCCGCGGGAGGGGCCGACGTGGCGGATTTTGGCGTGCTCCTCGGGGGCGTGATGATGGCAAAATCCGCCTCCAGCCTGGATGAGCCGGTAACGAAAACGACGGGAGGCATTGTCGTTCTCCCCTCCGACCACAAACTGCTCGAGCGGTACCGGGCAAAATGGCCGAAGATTGCCGCCATCGGAAGATCAGCCTGCGACCAGTGCAGTTTCTGCACCGAGCTCTGTCCGCGCTATTTGCTGGGTCACCCGATTCAGCCGCATCGGGCCATGCAATCGCTCGGGTTTACCGGAAAGACCGAGCCTATGATTGTCGGGACCCTGTACTGCTGTGAATGCAATCTGTGCACGCTCTACTCTTGTCCGGAGGACCTCGATCCGAAGAATGTCTGCGTGCAAGCCAAGCCGCTGGCGCGTGAACGGGGCCTGGTGTTCAAGGGCAGGCCGGAAGACGTGCATCCGCATCCGCTCATGGATTCGCGGCGCGTACCCTCCCGGCGGTTGATTGCCCGGCTGGGATTGTCCGGCTTCAACAACACCGGCCCGCTAACCGACATCCCTTTGGAACCGGCGCGGATCGCGATTCCGCTGAAGCAACATGCTGGTGTTGCTGCCGTGCCAGTCGTGAAGCTGGGACAGCCGGTGCAGGTGGGAGACCTTCTGGCGGCGCCGCCGGCAGGCCAACTCGGCGCTCGCATTCATTCGAGCATTGCCGGCAGGGTGCGCGAGGTAGATGCCAATGGCGCGATTGTGATTGAGGCGTAATGTTCAGAATCCGGTAGCCCAGAGAACGATGCACCGAGAAAACGGGGAAGCAGAAATGCCTGAGCTCAATTCGATTGGACTGATTGAAGTTTCCAGTGTCGCCGTTGGACACCTGGCGGCAGACGCCATGCTGAAAGCCGCCTCCGTCGAGCTATTGCTGGCGCGCTCCATCTGCTCCGGCAAGTTTCTGGTTGCGGTCTGCGGCGACGTGGCCTCGGTCGGAGCGGCAGTCGAGGCGGGCGCTGCCGTGTGCGGCGTGTCGCTGATTGAGAAACGCCACATTGCACACGTTCATCCCTCGGTCTTCCCGGCCATTTCCATGGCGGTGAATTTCGAGCCGGACAAGCTGCGCTCGCTGGGGATGGTGGAGACTTTTTCCGCCGCCAGCATCATTGAGGTTGCCGATGCCGCTGCCAAGTCCGCCGATGTGACCCTGCTGCGCGTGCACCTGGCCATGGCGCTCGGCGGCAAGGGCTTCATGCTTCTCACCGGAGACGTGTCTAGCGTCGAATCGGCCATCGCCACCGGTTCCCGAATTGCCAGTGAAGAAGGAATGCTGGTGGGGCGGGCGGTGATTGCCGCTCCGGCGAAGGAACTGTTTCGCGATTACATCTAGCAAGACGCCGCTGCATTTCTCAGCCGATCAGCATTTGCATCGGCGCACAGTCATTTACAAACCAGAGCCGCTTCCGGTAGATTTCTCCTGACCTATTTTTACTTCGCCAGCGCGGCCTCCCGCGGTGGCGCAAACCGAGGCTTCCTATGTCTGACTGGACCCGCCGCGACATTCTTCGTTCCGGAGCAATTCTTACAGCTGGCACCATGCTTCCGCATTCTTCCCTGGCCCGCGCAAAAGCTCTGCTGGCGGTGGATGCGGCCAGCCGCGCCGGTGTGATCGCGGCTACGCCGGAGATCGACCTCAGTCCGAGAGAGCAGCTTTTGCTGGATTTCAACTGGCGATTCTTTTTCGGTCACGGCAGCGACCCTGCCAAAGACTTGAGATTTGGTTACAGCGGCGACGACTTCGCCAAGACCGCCGAGTTCGGTTTTGCCAAGCCCGGCTTCGATGATTCCAAGTGGCGCGCCCTGAACCTGCCGCACGATTGGGCGGTGGAGCTGCCCTTTGTCAATGACCCGGACCTCCTGCCCCATGGCTTCAAGCCGCTGGGCCGCCGCTATCCGGAGACAAGCGTGGGTTGGTACCGGCGCACGTTTGATGTTCCGGCGTCCGACCTCGGCCGCCGCATTTTCGTCGATTTTGACGGCGCCTTCCGTAGCGCTCTGGTCTTTTGCAACGGAGCCTTCGTGGGACGCAACGACAATGGCTACGCGCCCTTCAGCTTCGACCTGACCGACTTTACTTTCTACGGCGCCAAGAACGCGATCACCGTCAGAATGGACGCGCAGTTCGGGGACGGCTGGTTCTACGAAGGAGCGGGCATCTACCGCCATGTCTGGCTGAGAAAGTTGGACGCGTTGCATCTGGGGCAATGGGATACGGTGGTGCGCACCGAGATGCAAGGTCCTGACGCCATTCTCAAGCTCAGCACGGTTGT
>Ga0181530_10002372_pt1 | contig 22474 bp, 24 predicted proteins | sample PEATcosm2014_Bin_42_FD_119769 | JGI IMG/M metagenome (GOLD analysis project Ga0181530, IMG submission 119769) | Peatland microbial communities from MTU Mesocosm Facility, Houghton, MI, USA - PEATcosm2014_Bin10_60_metaG | ecosystem: Environmental > Terrestrial > Soil > Wetlands > Peat | place... | reverse complement strand
TTTCAGGTGGACGTGGAGTTCATGGCTTCCCTGACCGTAGGCTTCCGCTGGCGAGGGGCTGCGAGGGGCGAACCATCTCCGCCCAGTAGAGATATCCCGACGCTCTGCCGCATCATCGAGACCGTGGAGTGTCACCTCCAAGCCCTGGAGCCATTCATTCCGTAGCCTTTTTTGGTGCAAAATCCCAGGTTGCACCCAAGATCGGGGCATTTGCCGACTTGTGATGCAAAGCCCCCACGGCGCTCGCCCCGGCGGGGCAGAATCGACCCACCTGCGCGCCGAGAAAGCCCTCAGGCAGTGACGTCCTGCCTGACGAACACGAACAGCGCGATCAGGACGGCTCCCACCAGGTACGCCGACACGGTCGCCAACGCGGCCGTGAACGGTGCCGCACTGGACCCTCCCTGGGCGATCGCCTCGAGCAGTTGCGCCGGTAGCCAGCGCGCCGTACCCGGGATGGCGTCGGTGAGGATCGTCTCCACGGGGAGCAGGACCGCCAGCCCAGCCGCGATCGCGATCACCGACGAGCGGAGCAGTACGCCGGCGATCATCCCGATGATCGCAAAGCCGCACGCCGAGATGGTCAGGTCCCCGAGCAGGGTCCCGAGGTCGGTCATCCCGACGCCCGAGGTCCAGGCGTCGGTGGAGATGCCCCGCAGGTGCGCCATCACAAACGCGGCACAGATGGCGACCATCGTCGCCGCCACGACCGCGCCGATGAGGAACGTGAGCACGGCGAGGCATTTCCCGACCATCAGCGCAGTGCGGCGCGGTTGGCGCACGAGCAGGTTGCGCAGCGTGCCGTGGGCAAACTCACCACCGAACTGAAAGGCCGCAATGGAGAACGACACGGCGCCGAGGAGGACCCCGGACTGGGTGAGTCCTTGGCTGAGGCCGGACGCGTGGCCCAACTGGGCAAGAGTCAGGTCACCGCGGGCGTTTGCGTGGTGCAGGGCTCCGGCGATCGTCACGATGGTCGTCAGCACGATGACACCCGTGATGGCACCGTAGCTGCCGTACCACAGGCGCCGGCGGCGCATCTTGACCCATTCGCTCGCGAAAGCCCTCCAGATCACGGCCGTGCCGCCCCCGCGCCCCGAGCCCCGGACGAGCGGTCGGAGTCGGCCGCGGCACCGGCGGGCTCCCCCTTGCCGGGCGTTTTCTCCCCGCAATTGCGGGTTATCTCGAAGAACGCCTCCTCGAGCGTCGCGCGCCGCTCGGCGAGATGGACGAGAGTGATGCCGTCCGCCATCGCAAGCCGGTTCAGGTCGCCCGCCCAGTTGCAGTCGGCGGCGATCTCGAGCGTCCTGCCCTCGTCGTCGCCGGTCATTTGGGCGCTCCGCCCGATCCTCGTCATCAGCCGCAGCAGCCGTCTTGCGTCCTCGCAGCTCTCGGTGCGCACGACCAGTTCGGGCGCACGCGCCGCGAGCAGCTCCTCCACCCCTCCCTGGAAGATCAGCCGACCAGCTTCGATGACGACGAGGTGCTCGCAGATCTGCTGGATCTCGGCGAGCAGGTGTGAGGACACGAACACCGTCATGCCGTCGTCGGCGAACGAGCGCAGCATGGCGCGGATCTCGGCAATCCCGTAGGGGTCGAGCCCGTTCGTGGGTTCGTCGAGCACGAGCAGCTCCGGATTGGGAAGCAGGGCGGCACCGATGCCCAGTCGCTGACGCATGCCGAGCGAGTAGGTCCGGAACGGGTCGAGCCCCCGGGCACCAAGGCCGACACGGTCGAGGACGACGTCGACCCTCTTGCCCGAGATACCGCCGAGGTGCGCCAGCACCATCAGGTTCTCGCGCCCCGACAGAGCCGGATAGAAAGTGGGCCCCTCGATGAGAGCACCGACGCGCCCCAGGTAGGCGCGGGCGTTCCCGAGCGGGTGGCCGAGCACTGTGCCGCGCCCGGCGCTGGGGCGGATCAAGCCCAGGAGCATCCTGATGGTCGTGGTCTTGCCGGCTCCGTTGGGGCCCACAAACCCCGTGATCGAACCGGCGGGGATGCGCAGATCGAGCCCGTCAACTGCCAGACGCTTGCCGAAACGCTTCGTCAGTCCGAGCGTGGCAACGGCATAGGAATTGCTTCCCCGCTCCAAAGCTTGTACGACCGGCTCGGTCGCGAGTGCCGCCGCGCTCACCTAACGATCAAACCACAATTTTCACCCGCGATGACGCAGGGGCACCGCCTCGGGCTGTCCCGCGGCCTCCGGCGATCCGCGCACGCCAGAAAAGCCGCTGATTATATGGCTTCCGTGGTTCCTGCGAAAATACTGAGCCTGTTCTCAGGTCCACTCAGGCGTCGATCGCCGCCCGGATCTCGGCCACGAATGCGGCCGCCGCGTCCGGGCCGGCACCCTCGAGGAGCCGATGGACGAGCGCGGAGCCGACCACAACGCCGTCCGCCACGGAGACGACCTCCCGGCCCTGCGCCGCACTCGAGACCCCGACACCGATCAACACCGGGGTGTCGGTCACCTGTTTGCATCGTGCCGCCACTTTCAGCGCCGTCGCGGCGAGCGACCCCCGCGCACCGGTCACCCCCATGACGCCGACGCCGTAGACGAAACCGCGCGACCGGGCGCAGATGGCCTTGAGGCGACCGTCGGGCGTGGTGGGTGCGACGAGCAACACCGTCTCCACGCCGGCGTCGTCGGCCTCTTCTCCCCAGCCGTCCAGCTCGTCCAAAGGTAGGTCCGGCACGATCGCGCCGGACACGCCGGCCTCTGCGAGCCTCTTGGCCAGCCGGCGGTGACCTGCCCTCAGCACGATGTTGTAGTAGGTCATGACGGCCAGGGGGACGCCTGCGTCCGCCCGTGCCAGAGCCGAGATGATCCCCGACGGTGTGGCCCCGGAGGCGATCGCCTGGGCCGAGGCGCGCTGGATGACCGGGCCGTCCATCACCGGGTCAGAAAAGGGGATCCCGATCTCGATGGCGTCGGCCCCCGCGGCGCCTATCGCCCGCACAACCTCGACCCAGTCCCTCCCGAGGCCCCCGGTCACATACGGGATGAGTAGCTTGCGCCCGCCGTCGCGACGACTTCGGAGGGCCTTCTCGAGCGCACCGCGAGCCGGCTTCGCGATCGTGGTCACGGCGTGAGCTTTCGGACCAGGGCCACGTCCTTGTCGCCCCTGCCCGACAGCGTCAACAGCACCGCCGCACCGGGCGGGATGGACTTGCCGGCTTCCCTCACGATCCATGCGAGGGCGTGCGCCGGTTCCAGCGCGGGGATGATCCCCTCGGTCTCGGCCAACAGGCGGAAAGCCGCCAGCACCTCCGCATCCTCCGCCGACGGATACTCGGCCCTCCCGACGGCACCCAGATGGGCGTGCTCAGGGCCGATGCCGGGGTAGTCCAGCCCGGCCGATATCGAGCACGCCTCGAGGATCTGGCCGTCCTCGTCCTGCAGGAACCGGGACCGCATCCCGTGGACGACACCGGGGACGCCCTTGCTCATCGCGGCGCCGCCGGCGGCCTCGACGCCCACGAGCCTGGCTCGGGTGTCGACGAACCCGGCGAAGGTGCCCGCGGCGTTCGAGCCACCGCCGACACACGCCACGACGACGTCAGGATCGAAACCGAGCAGCTCATAGCACTGGGCGCGGGCCTCGTCGCCGACGACCCGTTGGAATTCCCGCACCATGTAGGGGTAAGGGTGCGGGCCCATGACCGAGCCGATGCAGTAGTGGGTCCTCTCGACGGTAGCCACCCAGTCGCGAAGCGCTTCGTTGATGGCGTCCTTCAGGGTCCGGCTACCGGACTCCACCGCCCGCACCTCAGCGCCGAGCAGCTGCATGCGGAACACGTTCAGGCTCTGTCGCTCCACGTCAACAGCACCCATGTAAACCAGGCATTCGAGGCCCAGCAGTGCCGCCGCAGTCGCGGTGGCGACACCGTGCTGACCGGCGCCGGTCTCGGCGATGAGCCGCCGCTTGCCCATGCGCGCGGCCAACAGCGCCTGGCCGAGGACGTTGTTGAGCTTGTGCGATCCGGTATGGGCCAGGTCCTCACGTTTCAAGAGCAATCGGATGCCCAGACGCGCGCTCAGGCGCCGGCATTCGGTGACCGGGGTGGGACGGCCCCCGTAGTGCTCCAGGAGGTCGTCCAGGTGGCCTCTGAAGGCCGGGTCTGCCCAAGCGGCCCCAAAGCCGGCCTCGAGCTCCTCACAGGCCGGTACGAGGGCCTCAGGGACGAACCGCCCGCCGAACTCGCCGAAGCGGCCCTGTTGCTCCGGGTCGCGCATCAGTCCTGCGACGGTGCTCAACGGTCCTCCTGCCAGTCATAAGGACCCGCGTCGTCGCTGTCGTAAGGCTCGGGCTCAGCGGCGCGGGCGGCCTGGACGAAGGCTCGCACCCGCCGCGCGTCCTTCTTGCCGACGCTGGACTCCACCCCGGAGGAGACGTCGACGCCCCAGGGGTGGACCCGGCGGATGGCGGCGGCCACGTTGTCCGGGTCGAGGCCCCCGGCCAGGACCAACCGTCGCCCCTTCGGCGCGCCCTCGGCCAGCCGCCAGTCGAAGACCTGGCCCGATCCGGGCGACGGGGCATCCACCAGCACGATGTCGGCGCCGTACTCGCCGGCTCGCGCAAGGCGGCTGTCGCCGCCCGGGAACGCCTTTATGACAAGGGGCACCCGGACCGAGACGTACCCACAGTCCTCGAACGTCTCGTTCCCGTGCAGCTGGGCGGCGTCGAGCCCTGCCCGGTTCACGATCTCTACGACGCGGCGCGGCTCCTCGTCGCGGAAGACCCCGACCGTGCAGATCTCCGGAGGAAGGCGCCTCGTGATCGCCGCCACCGCGCTCGGGCTCATCTGGCGGGGGGAAGGGGCGAAGACGAAACCGACCGCGTCCGCGCCCATGGCGACGGCGATCAAGGCGTCCTCTTCGCTCGTGATCCCGCAGATCTTCACCCACATGGCACGGTCCGCCCCAGGAGCTCGGCCACGGCCGCGCGCCGGTCGCGCTGGCGCAGCAGCGCCTCGCCGACGAGAACGCCGTCGAACCCCGCTCGCGCCAAAGCGGCCACGTCGCGGGCCGACTCCACGCCGGACTCGGCGATCTTCACTACACCGCGGGGGACCTCACGAGCCACACGCGTGGCGCGTGTCCTGTCCACCTCGAACGTGTGCAGGTCGCGTTGGTTGACGCCCACAAGGCCCGCCCCGATGCCGAGCGCCACCTCGAGCTCGTCCTCGTCATGAACCTCGACCAGGGCGGCCAGAGCCAGGTCGCGAGCGACCTCGCCCAGCTCCGCCAGTTCACTGCGATCCAACAACGCGACGATGAGCAGCACCGCGTCGGCGCCCATGATGCGGGCGTCGTAGACGTCGGCCGCCGAGACCGTGAAGTCCTTGCGCAGAATGGGCAGTCCCACTGCAGCCCGGGCCAACTGCAGGTCCTCGGGGCCGCCCCCGAAATGGGGGCCGTCGGTCAGAACCGACAGGCACGACGCCCCGCCCGACGCGTACGCCCGGGCGACTTCGGCCGGGTCGAGATCAGGGGCGAGGTCGCCCTTGGACGGCGAGCGCCGCTTGATCTCAGCGACGAGTGCGATCGTCGCCTCGCCTGAACCCGGGGCCCCGTCCGCCTTGAGCGCCCCGGTGAAGTCGCGGGGACCCGGCACGGCGCGCGCCTTGGCTGCGAGCTCTTCCAGGTCACGGTGGTCGTTGGACGCGACCTCGCGGTGCCACGCCCCGATGCGGTCGAGATAGGTGGCCACCGACCCGAGCCTACCGGGCGCTGCGGGATACCTCCCGGACCTTCCGCTCGACGTGGGCGACCCGGGACCGGCCGAGGTGTTCCTCGGTGCCCGATCCGGCTATGAGCGGCGACTGGGTCAGCACGAACAGTCCCACGCACATGACCAGCAAGGCCGCGGCATCGAACGCGAGAGCACCTATCCCGCCGCGCAGGTCGTCTCCGAACAGGCCCACCCCGATCACGACGCTCACCACGGGGTCGACGATCGTGAGCGTGGCCTGGGAGGCCGTTATCGGGCCGGCATGGAACGCGTCCTGGGTCAGCACGAGACCGGCCAGCCCCGCCACGACGATCGCGTAGGGCTGCCAATGCCCGAAGATCTGCCAGAAGCCGTGCGAGAACAGGATCGTCGTCGCTTTTGTGAACGCGGCGCTCAGGGCGAACGAGATCGCCGCCGCGGATCCGAACCACGCCGAGCGCCATGCCCGTGACCGCGAACTCGGCCGTGTGCAGGCGACACAGACCGCGATCGCGGCGGAGCACACGGTGATCATGATCACCCAGCCCTCCGTGCTGGGAAAGCTGGTGCCTCCGCCCGTGTTGCTCATCGCGAGGAAGCCCGCCAGGCCCGCCACGGTGAGCACCGTCCCGATCGCTTCCCGCCAGCCGAGGGGCGAGCCGAACCAGACCCGCAAGACGACGACGAGGAAGACGAGCTCTGTGACCATGAGGGGCTGCACGACGCTGAGGGAGCCGAACCCGAGTGCGGTGGCCTGGAACAGGAACGATCCGATCATCGCGACCAACCCGACGTACCAGATCGGGCGACGCAGGACATGGCGCAGGAGCTTGAGGCCGCGAAGCTGCGCGTCGGGAGCCGTCTCGACACCCAGCCGTTGGAAGATCGTTGTCAACGCGTTGCACAGCGCTGCGCAAACCGCCAGCGGGATCGCTGCCACGGCTTCTGTATATCCGATTTACAGAGGGATTTCCCGAATCTCCGCCTGAGCTCCACCCGGCGTGAGCGTGGCCCCGGCCGGGATCACGACGTCGCGACGCACGTAGGCGAGGGCAACGGTCGCGCCGAACCTCGGTGACCAGGCGACACTCGTGAGACGACCGAGGGGACGCTCCCCTGCGACGAGGGTCGCGTCCTGCGAGCACTCCCCGCCCGGGTCCACCACGACGCCCCGGAGCCGTCGCGCCACGTTGGCACCCCGCGCTTGGAGGCGGGCGACGAGCTCCTGACCGGTGTAACAGCCCTTCGTGAAGCTCACGGTGTGCGCGACGAGGCTGCCGGCCTCGTGCGGGATCGTCTTGTCGGTGAGCTCGCGGCCCATGGCCGGCACGCCGGCCTCGATGCGGGCCGCCTCGAAGGCAGACGGGTCGCCCGGCCGAAGATCCCCCAGCGCCCAGCCCGCCGCCCGCGCTCCCTTCAGCACGTCCACGCCCGCGTAGCCGGTCCACGCCACCGGGACGGCAATGACCCAGGCGTCGCCGAGGCCCGGGGCATCTTTGGGCAGCCATCCGAGCTCGGGTCCGAGGCTGGCGACGCGCGCCGCGGCTGTCGGCCCGCGGACCGCGAGGCAGGCGACCGTCCCGGCCTCGAGGTCTGCCTTCACGCGCAGGCGGAACCGCCGCAGCCGCGCTGACAGCAGCTCGCCGTAACCGGTCGCGGTGTCGAGCAGCACGACCTCGTCCGCGAGCAGTGTGGCCCGGCAGTACGCGTCCAGCTTGCCCTGCGGCGAGAGCACTAGCGTCTCGGTGGACTGGCCGACCACGAGTGCCGCCAGGTCCTGGCTGACCTGGCCCTGCAACCATGAGCGCGCGTCCGGGCCCCGCACGATCACGGCGTCCCGCACCGTCTCGAACGCGCAGGCGTCGTCGTGGAGAAGCGTGTACGTCTCGTGGAGGTCGAGCGGCCGGCTCAGGGCGAGCCCCTCTCGGAGGACAGCTGGCGCGCCCCTGCGACCGCCGCCAGCACGGCCGCTGCCTTCGCCGCGCACTCCTCGTCCTCGGCGGCCGGGTCACTGTCGGCGACTATGCCCGCCCCGGCCTGCACGGAGGCTTTCCCGTCGGCGGTCGCGACGAGGGTGCGGATCGCGATCGCCGTGTCCAGGTTGCCCGAGAAGTCGAGGTACCCCACGACGCCTGCGTACGGCCCGCGTTTGGTGGGCTCGAGCTCGTCGATGATCTCCATCGCCCGCACCTTCGGCGCCCCCGAGACGGTGCCGGCGGGGAGAGTCGCCCGCAAGACGTCCACCGGCCCTCGGCCTTCCAGGAGCTCACCGGAAACCTCCGAGGTGAGGTGCATCACGTGGCTGTAGCGCTCGACGGTCAGCAGCTCGTCGACCCGTTCGGAGCCGAAGCGGACGATCCGGCCGACGTCGTTGCGGGCGAGGTCGACGAGCATGACGTGCTCGGCGAGCTCCTTCGGGTTCTCGACGAGCTCCGCCTCGAGCCTGCGGTCCTCCTCGTCGTTCGAACCGCGCCGTCGTGTCCCGGCGATCGGCCGGGATACGACGCGCCCGTCGAGCACCTGGACCATCGGCTCCGGCGAGGCACCGACCACCGAGACGCCTCCCTGACGGAGAAAGAACATGTACGGGCTGGGGTTCACCTGGCGGAGAACGCGATAGACGTCGAACGGGTCGCAGCCGAGGTCGAAGTCGAAACGCTGCGACAGCACGACCTGGAACGCGTCACCGGCCCGGATGTAGTCCTTGGCGGCCTCGACAGCCTGGCGGTACAGCTCGGCGCTGGTCCCCCGCCGCACCGCGCCGTCCGGGAGCCTCGCCCCGGGCGACGGCGGCGTGGCAAGCCGCTCCCGGCTCTGGCGCTCGAGGTCGCTCTGGATCACGTCCAAGCGGCTCCGCGCGTCGGCGTAGACCGACCGGAGCACGGCCGGGTCCCGGCCCCCGCCGCTGGGCGCATCGACAACCACGTTGTTGACGAGCGTGACCCGCTGGCGCCAGTGGTCGAAGGCGGCGAGCTCGCCGATCACCGAGAGGACGGCATCGGGATGGCCCACGTCGTCGACGGGGGGCCCGCCGAGCCGTTCGACCTCGCGGACCACGTCATAGCCGAGATAGCCGACCAGGCCACCGTGCAGCGGTGGCAGCCCCTCGATCGAGGGCGAGCGGTACTTGTCGAGCAGCGACTCGAGGCAGGCGAGCACCCCCCGGTCGCGCGGTACCGAGTCGGGAAGAGACCCCTCTGTCACCTCGATGAGGCGGCCCCGCGCCACCAACGTGGCCGCGGGCGAGCGTCCGACGAACGAGAACCGGCTCCAGCGCTCGCCGTGCTCGACCGACTCGAGCAGGAACCCGGGGCCCTCCCCGGCCATGGCGCGAAAGGCCCCGATCGGGGTCAGGCTGTCCGCGATGAGCTCTCGCCAAACGGGGACGACCGAGTGGTGCCGACTCAGCTCGCAGAACGACGCGAAATCAGGGCTGGCGCCGGCGGTGTCGCTCTCGGTCGTTGCGGGCGGGGCCGGACGCGAGCACCCCTCCCGCCCGGCGTCCGTCACGGCTCCGGGCTGCCGAAGCGACCGTGGAAACAGCTCCATTCGCCGGTGTGACAGGCCCCGGAGCCCTCCTGGTCGACGCTGACGAGGACTGCATCGCCGTCGCAGTCATACAAAGCCGCCCGAACCCATTGTCGATTGCCCGAGGTCTCGCCCTTGCACCAGTACTCCTGGCGGCTCCTGCTCCAGAACCACGTGCGACCGGTGGTGAGGGTCCGGCGCAGCGCCTCGGCATCCATCCATCCGAGCATCAAGACGTCGCGCGTCGCGTGATCCTGCACGATTGCAGCCACCAGCCCCTTGTCGTCGAAACGGAGGCCCGCGATCTCGTCCTCGGTGAACCCCACCGGCGAACCTGTCACAAGTACAATCCTGTCCCGTCCTCCAGCCGCTCCGAGGCGACCGCCGGGATGTCGCGTTCGCGCAGGATCACGTAGTCCTCGCCCTGGACCTCCACCTCGAAGCACTCCTCCGGGTTGAACAGAACGCGGTCGCCCGCCCGGATCGAGCGCACGTTGGGCCCAACCGCGGCGACCTCGGCCCACGTCAGGCGACGGGCAACTGACGCCGTGGCCGGGATGAGAATCCCGGAGCGGGAGCGCCGTTCGCCCTCAGCGGCGGGAACGTGCACCAAGACGCGGTCATTCAGCATCGTGACCGGCTGCTTCACGTCGTCGGAACCTGGCTTGGACCCCTTGGGCTCGAGTAGCTCCACGACCAAAACGGTAGTGCGGCGGAGCGGACAGCGCGGCTTCGCGCCGACCGGGCCCGGCGGGCGGGACGTCGGGATCACGCCGCTGCCGGACCGAAACCAGCGCGCGGGTTGCCAGGGCGCGGCCGTCTCCGGCCGATTCGGCATCATAGGGACGTGGATCGCGTCCTTCTGCTCATCCCCTCGGCCTCCTATCGGGCCCCTGACTTCCTCGCCGCGGCCAGGGCACTCGATCTCGAGGTGATCGTCGGGTGCAACGAGCCGCTGCCCCTGGGCCACGACAGCGGGTTCAGGCAGATCTGCCTGGACGATCCCGACACCGCCGCGGCGGCGATCGTCGCGCTCGACAGCGAGTCGCCCCTCGACGCCGTCGTAGCCGTGGACGACCAGGGGACCGTCGCGGCGGCCCGCGCGGCCGCGCGCCTGGGCCTCAGGGCCAACAGCCCAGACGCCGTCGCGGCCACGCGGGACAAGCTGCGCATGCGCGCCCTGCTCGGTGGCGCCGAGGTCTCACAACCCGCTTTCGCGGCGCTCCCGCCAAGCGCCGGAGCCACCGAGCTGGCCCGGGTCACGGCGGTGGTCGGGCTGCCGTGTGTGGTCAAGCCGACGTCGTTGTCCGGGAGCCAGGGCGTGATCCGCGCTGACACTCCCGCACAGGCGCAACTCGCTGTCGCGCGTGTCCGGGCGATCGCCGCCGAGGCGGGCGCGCCGCCGGATCAGCCCCTACTCGTCGAACGGTTCCTGGGCGGGCCGGAAGTGGCCGTGGAAGGGGTCCTCACCAACGGGGAGCTGACCGTCCTGGCCGTGTTCGACAAGCCCGACCCGCTCGAGGGCCCGTTCTTCGAGGAGACGCTCTACGTCACACCGTCGCGACTCGGGACAGCCGACCTCCGGGCCGTGACCATGACCACCCAGGCCGCGACGAGAGCCCTCAAGTTGAGGGAGGGCCCTGTCCATGCCGAGCTTCGCGTCCGCGAGGGGCGGGCCTGGGTCATCGAGGTGGCCGCCCGTTCCATCGGTGGGCTGTGCTCACGCACCTTGGAGTTCGGCACCGGTGTCAGCCTCGAGTACCTCATCCTGGCGCACGCGCTTGGCCGGCCGGTCGCCTCCCTGCGGCGGAGCAACGGCGCCGCGGGAGTCCTGATGCTCCCGATCACCACCGGTGGCGTCCTCGCCGAGGTCGCCGGGCGCGAGCGCGCGCTCGCGGTGCCGGGCGTTGTCGGCCTCGAGCTGACCATCGCCCCCGGCCGCAGGCTGGTGCCCCTCCCCGAGGGAAACCGCTACCTCGGCTTCGTCTTCGCCCGCGGCGCGCGCCCCGAGCAGGTGGAGGCTGCCTTGCGGGCCGCCCTCGCCGAGCTTCACGTCCGCCTGGAGCGGGAACGACCTCTCAGGCGCCCGGCGGCCGCACCGTGATGCCGTGGGCCGCCAGCTCCTGCTTCGCCTCGGCGACACTGTGGCGGCCGAAGTGGAAGATCGAGGCGGCGAGCAACCCGTCGGCATGCCCCTCGAGGGCGCCCTCGACCAGATGCTGCAGCGTGCCCACTCCTCCGCTCGCGATCACCGGCACGCGCACGGAGCCGGCGATACGGCTCGTCAGCTCCAGGTCGTAACCGGCCTCGGTCCCGTCACGGTCCATCGAGGTCAGCAGGATCTCGCCGGCGCCGAGCCGGGCGCACACCGCCGCCCAGCTCACCGCGTCCAGGCCCGTGGGACGCCGCCCGCCGTGGGTGAAGACCTCCCACCGCGAAACTTCGCCCGTGCGGCGGGCGTCGATCGCCACGACGACACACTGCGCCCCGAACTCGCTCGCCAAAGCATCGATCAGCTTGGGCGTGGCGACCGCGGCGGAGTTCACCGCGACCTTGTCGGCGCCGGCGCGGAGCAACGCCCGGCCGTCCGCGACAGAGCGGACACCGCCACCGACCGTGAGGGGGATGAAGACCTGCTCCGCAGCCCGTTCCACGACGTGCAACATGGTCGCGCGATCGTCCGACGAAGCGGTGATGTCGAGCAGTACGAGCTCGTCGGCGCCCTCGGCGTCGTAACGGGCGGCCAACTCGACAGGATCGCCGGCGTCCCGGAGCCCCTTGAACTCGACGCCCTTCACGACCCTGCCGCGATCGACGTCGAGGCAGGGGATGACCCTCACCGCTCGCACGCGGCCACCGCCTCCGCGATCGAGAGCGCTCCCGACAACAGCGCGCGGCCCACTATTGCCCCGGCGAGCCGGCGGCCGGCCGTGCCGAGACCAGCAAGCGCCGCCAGGTCCTCCCTGCGGGCGATGCCGCCCGAGGCCACCACCGCAAGCTCCGTCGTCGCGAGCACCCGCGAGAGCCCCGCGAGGTCCGGGCCGGCCCCTGTCCCGTCTCGGTCGATGTCTGTCACCACGACGCCTCCGAGCGCCCTGTCGTCGAGGCGCGCGAGAACAGTCTCGAGCTCCGGGCCTCCCGAGGTCACCCAACCGTGCACCGCGACCTCGCGCCTGAGCGTGCCTTCGGGCCCGACCGAGGCCCGGTGGTCGAGCCCGACCAGCACCCGGCCGGGCCAGCGCGCGGCGATCCGGGCGAGCACGTCCGGCTGCTCGACGGCGACCGTGCCGACCACGACCCGGGCGATCCCGCCGTCCAACAGCGCCGTGGCCGCCGTCTCGTCGCGCACTCCCCCGCCTGCCTGCACCGGTACGCCGGCCGACGCCGCGATCCGGAGCACGAGCTGGCGGTTCGCGGCGCCGCCATCGCGGGCGGCGTCCAGGTCGACCACGTGCAGGCGGGCGGCTCCAGCCGCGACGAACGCCTCGGCCTGCCGCAGCGGATCGCCGTAAACGGTCTCGGAGGAGAACTCGCCGCGGAGCAGGCGCACGCACTTGCCGGCGCGGATGTCGATGGCGGGCCACAGCTCCAAGGTCACGACCCGGAAGGCTCCTCCGTACAGATCCGGGCGAAGCGCGCGAGCAGCTCGAGGCCGGCTGAAGCCGACTTCTCCGGATGGAACTGGGTCCCGAACATGTTGCCGCGTTCGAACGCGACCGCCATCTCGCCTCCGTAGTCACAGGTCCCCACAACGGCTTGCAGGCCGTCGGGACCCTCCGGGACCGGTACGTAGGAGTGCACGAAGTAGTACCAGCGACTCTCGGCCCGCCCGAGCAGGCGCGAGCTGCGCCCGGCGGGGCGCACGAGGTTCCACTGCATCTGCGGCCGGCGCTCGGTCTCGCCGATCGCGCGCACATAACCCGGCAGGATTCCCAGTCCGGGGACCTCAGGGCTCTCCTCCGAACCCTCGAAAAGCAGCTGCAGACCCACGCAGATCCCGAGGAAAGGGCGACCGTCGTCTAGGCAGAGCCGCACCACCTCGTCGAGCCCCGAGTAGCGAAGGGCGCGCGCGCAGGCGCCGAAAGCGCCGACGCCGGGCAGCACGACCCCCGCCGCGTCGATGGCACCTTCGGGACTGTCGACCAGGCGAGCGTCCGCGCCGACTCTCAAGAGGGCCTTCTCCGCGGAACGAAGATTACCGATGCCGTAATCGAGGACCGCGATCACGTCGCGGCCTACAACTGGCCCTTGGTCGACGGGACGGCCTTGGACTCGACCCGGACCGCGTCCTTGAGCGCCCGCCCGACCCCCTTGAACGACGCTTCGAGCACATGGTGGGGATTGCGCCCGTGACGCAGCTCGATGTGCAAGGTGAGCGACGCCGCGTGGGCGAAGGCGCGCCAGAACTCCTCGGCGAGCTGAACCTCGAACGGAGGGCTGCCGAGCGGCACCGTCTCACCGAGGGCGACGTCGTAGTGCAGGTAGGGCCTGCCGGACAGGTCCAGAGCGACCTCCACGAGCGCCTCGTCCAAGGGCAGCGCGATCGACGCGAAGCGGCGGATCCCGACCTTGGTGCCGAGCGCCTCGGCCAGGGACTCACCGAGGACGATGCCGGTGTCCTCGACGGTGTGGTGGGCGTCGACCTCGAGGTCACCGCGGGACTTGACGTCCAGGTTCAACCCGCCGTGCTTGCCGAGCTGGGCCAGCATGTGGTCGAAGAAGGGCAGGCCGGTGTCCGCGAAGGCGACCCCGGTCCCGTCGAGCTCGAGGAGGACCGTCACCTCGGTCTCCTTGGTCGCCCGCGTCCGTTCCGAACGGCGTGGGTCCAGGTCGCGCTTTTTCGCCATGTTGGGAAGCCTTGCACGTTCCCGCCTGTCCCGTCGCTGCCCGAGGCGAAAGCCCTCTACCTCAAGACCTCGAGCGGACCGGAGCTCTCGCGCGTCAGCGTCGCCCTCGGGGGAACCACCCGGGCGCCGCCGGCCGCCAGCTGACCACAGGCGGCGTCGATCGAGCGTCCCCGATTCTGGCGGATCGTGGCATTGACGCCCGACTCGCAAAGCCACGCCTGCAGCGCCAGGACACGGGTCCGGCTCGAGCCTTTGAGCCCTCTCGCGAGACCTCCCGGGGTCGGGTTGAGCGGGATGAGGTTCACGTGCGCACCGAGCGGGCGCGCCAGAGCCGCGAGCTCGAAGGCGTCAGAGGGGTGGTCGTTCACGTCCTCCATGCAGGCCCACTCGAACGAGATCCTCCTGCCGGTCGACGCCCGGTACTGCGCGCAGGCTTCCATCACCGTCGCGAGGGGATACCGCCGGTTCAACGGCACGAGCCGGTCGCGCAAGGAGTCATTGGCCGCGTGCAACGACACGGCGAGGTTCACCTGCAGCCTCTCGACTGCCAGCCGGCGGATACCGGGCACGACGCCCACGGTGGAGATGGTGAGGTGCCTCGCCCCCAGGCCGAGGTCCTGATTCATCGCCAGGACCGCGGCCCACACCGCCTCGAAGTTGGCGAGCGGTTCGCCCATGCCCATGAGCACGACGTTTCCGAGCTGGCCCCAGCCCTCCGCCCGGCAACGTCTCGCGGCGAGCACGACTTGCTCGACGATCTCTCCCGAGCTGAGCTGGCGCCCGAAGCCCGCGTCCCCCGTGGCACAGAAGCTGCAGCCCATGGCGCAGCCAGCCTGGCTGGAGACGCACACTGTCGTCCGGTCGCGATAGCGCATGAGGACGGTCTCGATGCGCTTGGCGTCGCCGGTCTCCAAGAGCCACTTCAGCGTCGTGCCGCGATCCGCGACGCTCTCGGCCACGCAGCGAAAAGCCGGTGCCAGCGCCGGCGCAGCCTCGAGCCGCGCCCGGATTGCTCGGGGAAGCTCGGTCAGGTCCGAAGGCTCCGCCCAGCGCCGATAGAGACCGTCGAAGACCTGGCTCACCCGGTACGCCGGCTCATCGGCCAACAGCGCCGCCAGGTCGTCGCGTCGAAGGTCATAGCGGCTCACGGACAAAGTCCCCTGACCATCGCGGTCACGACCCGCCCCCAGGGCCGGCGGCCGGCCCGGCCCCGCCGGCCGGCACGTCGATGACATAGGCACGGTCCGTATGGTCGTCGACGAAACCGAGCGAGAAGTAAAGCCTGCGGGCCGACTCGTTGTCGTGGTCGACGTAGAGCATGCCTGTCGAGACGCCCCGCGCGCTGAGCCAGGCGAGCCCGGCGAGCACGAGCTGACGGCCGAGGCCGTGACCCTGGAAGTCCGGGTCAACGGCCACCACGTAGATCTCGCCGAGCTCGGGAGCGACTGCATCGCCCTTGAGGTCGTCCTCGCTCTCGTGCACCTTCGTCCAGCAGAAGCCGGCGAGACGGCCGTCCCGCTCGTGCAAGAGGAATCCCCTCGGGTCGAACCACGGCTGGCGCTCCCGCTCGGTGATGGTGGCCAGGTCCCACGCGCCCTGTTCCGGATGGCCGCAAAACGCCCGGTTGTTCACCTCGAGCCAGGCCGGTTCGTCCTCGCCGGGCCGGAAGGGCCTCACCGATATGAGGGCGCTCTCCTCGGTGACCGGCAGCGGACGGCGCATCTGGACAAGATCGCGACCGCGTCTCATGCCGACTGCCTGGGCGACGGTGTCGTTGACCGGTCCCGGCTTGGGGACCCACATGTGCACGTGCCCCCCGCCCTGCGCCGCGATCTCGCCCAGGGCGGCGTTCACCAGGTCCTCCTGCAGCTCGACGCCGGCGGAGCGCCATTGCGGGTGCACGACGTACTCGACACCCCAATTCGCCCCATGGCCACGGCTGATCTGGGCGTAGGCGACGACACGCTCGCGGCCGGCTTCGCGGGCCACGAAGCCTGCGAAGCCCTCCCGACCGCCTTGGACGAGGTCGAGCCACTGGTGCTCCCCGAGGGCGCGGTGGCCGTCCGCCGCGCGCGCCGCCTCGAGCAGGACCGAGATGGCGGCGATGTCGGCCTCTCGCATCCTGCGCTTGATCTCGACCTGGTGCACCAGGCGAACATACCGTCTCTTCGGAGCCGAACCGTGACTACCATCCGAGCGTGCCCCGCCCGCGCCGTGCCGAGCCGCCAGCAGGCCGCGCCCGCCGCAGGCCGCTTCAGCGGGCCCGCCGGATCGGCGATCGCCTGGCGGTCGCCTATCCGGGCACGGCCAGCGAGCTGTGCGCCTTGGAACATCACAGCCCGTTCGAGCTGCTCGTCGCCACCATCCTGTCTGCCCAGTGCACCGACGTGCGGGTCAACATCGTCATGCCGGTCCTTTTCCGGCGCTACCCGACGCCGAGGGCGATGGCCGCGGCCGACCGCGCCGAACTCGAGTCCCTGATCCGCTCGACCGGCTTCTTCCGCTCCAAGGCCTCCCACATCCTCGGCGCCTCGGAGGCGATCGTGCTGCGTCACGGAGGTGAGGTGCCTAGGTCCATGGAAGAGCTGACCGCCCTTCCGGGCGTCGGTCGCAAGACCGCGAATGTCGTGCTGTCCGTGGCCTTCGGCCTGCCGGGCCTCCCGGTGGACACCCACGTGACCAGGTTGAGCCGGCGCCTCGGGCTGACCGTCTCGAGCGACCCGGTCCAAATCGAGGAGGACCTCTGCGGCCTGTTCCCACCCGAGCAGTGGGGCCTCATCAGCCTTCGCCTGATCCGCCACGGCCGGAGGGTCTGCGACGCCCGACATCCCCGCTGCGAGAGCTGCGAGATCGCCGAGCTCTGCCCCTCGCGTGGCAGCTTCTGAACTTCGCCGGCGTCCCCGCGCCGCCCCTTCGGCCCCGACGCCGAGCGCGCGGGTCTTGCCCCGAGATCGCGCAGGTTTGCCTGTCAGTCTCGTGACAGGTTGGTGACGAGCGGCCACGGGCAGACAACCGGGCGCTAATTTGACGGAGAGGAACCGGTCCCCGCCACCTGGTTCCAACGAGTGGATTCGGGATCCGCCGCCCGACCCGCTCCCCGACGGCGCCCTAGGGGCGCCGTCGGCGCGTCCGAGCCAGCTCGGGCCGGGTCATCTCCCGTTTGCCAGCAGGCGCTCGAGACGCCGCAACGCCCCGAGAAGGGCGCGTTCCACCGCGATGAGGTTGGCGGCCATCTCGTCGCGTTTCGCCTCCGTGGCGCCGTCAGCAAGGGCCGTCACCCGACGGCTGATCTGCTCGAGCGAGGAGGCGATCGAGGACAGCTCTGCCAGTTCCGACGGCTGGGGCCGCTGTGACGTCACGGCGCCATCATCGCCCATCTCGGTGGAGCACCGCCGAATCCGCCCCGGCCAGACCGATACGCTGCACCCATGCTCAAGCGTCTCGACCTTCGCGGCCGCGGACCCGACTTCCGGGACAGCCTCCCCCGTCCCAACCTCGGGGACGAGGGCCCGGTGGCGGAGGTACGCGCCATAGTCGACGACGTCCGCAGGCGGGGGGACGCCGCCCTCAGGGACTACACGGCCCGCTTCGACCGGGTCGCCCTCGACACCTTGCAGGTGCCGTCCGCCGAGATCTCCGCCTCTCCTGGCCGCCTGGACCCGGCCCTCCTGGCGGCGCTCACCGAAGCCGCCGCAGCCGTCGAGTCGTTCCATCGCCACCGGCCCGTGCCTGCTGGGACCTACACCCGCCACGGGATCTCCGTCGAGCTCCTCGAGCTGCCGGTCGCCCGCGCCGGTGTCTACATCCCAGGCGGGCTCGCGAGCTACCCCTCGAGCGTTCTCATGACGGCGATCCCGGCTCGTGTCGCCGGTGTCGACGCCATCGTGGCCTGCGTGCCGCCCGCGCCCGACGGTGCCATCCCTCCCGAGGTCCTCGCGGCGGCGAACCTGGCGGGAGTCGACGAACTCTACCGGGTCGGCGGGCCCCAGGCGATTGCCGCCCTGGCCTACGGGACCGAGACCATTGCGCCGGTCGACGTCATCGTCGGTCCGGGGAGCCGGCGCGTCTCTCTCGCCAAGCTGGAGGTCCGCGGCACGGTCGGCATGCCCGCGGCGTTCGCAGGGCCCTCCGAAGTCGTCGTCGTCGCCGATGACTCGGTGCCGGTCGACTATGTCGCCATCGACCTCGTCGTCCAGGCCGAGCACGGTCCGGACGGGCTCGCCTGGCTCATCACGTGGTCCCAGCAGATGTTGGACGCGGTCACAAGCGCCGTCGCCGCGCTCGTCGAGCAGTCTCCGCGACGCGCGGAGATCGAGGCCACCCTCGCCGACGGGGGCTACGCCGTGCTGGTCGACGGGCCCGAAGCGGCCCTGGCGGTGTCCAACGAGATCGCGCCCGAGCACCTGCAGCTGTGCTGCGAGGCTCCCCACGACTTGATACCCCTCGTGCGCAACGCCGGTGCGGTCTTCCTCGGCCCCTACACGCCGGCATCGCTCGGTGATTACCTCGCCGGCCCGAGCCACACCCTGCCGACGTTCGGCTCCGCGCGCTACGCGAGCGTGCTCGGCGTGGAGGACTTCCTGCGCAGAGTCCACGTCATCTCCGCGGACCGCCAGGCTCTCGAGCGCGCGGCCCCGCACGTCGCCGCCATCGCCCGCGCCGAGGGACTCGCCGCCCACGCCAGCTCAGTGCTGCTCCGCTCGGCGCGCGAGACGAGCCGGCCGGCGTGAGCCCGGCCGGGACCGGGCCGGCGGACCCCGGCGGGGACCGCCGCGAGGTTGCGCTCCGGCCCGGCTACCACTCCCCTCAGGTCGAGGTCGCCGTCCGCCTGAACACCAACGAGGCGCCCGCGCCTCCGCCGGCCGCCTTCGTCGCGGCGCTGGCCGACGCGTTGCGGTCCGTCTCGTTGCACCGCTACCCCGATCGGGAAGCGACCGCCCTTCGCGCCGCGCTGGCCGCCCACCATGGGGTCGATCAGACCCAGGTCTTCTGTGCCAACGGCTCCAACGAGGTGATCCAGTGCCTGCTCCTCGCGTACGGCGGTCCCGGCCGGCCCGCGATGGTGTTCGAGCCGACGTATGCGCTGCACTCCCATATCGCCCATCTCACCGGCACTCCCTTGATCGCCGGACGACGGGACGAGGCGTTCGCGGTCCAGCCCGCCGAAGTCGCCCGGACCGTCCGGTCCGCGACCCAAGAGCACTGGCCGGCGGGCCCGAGCGTCAGCTTCCTCTGCTCGCCCAACAACCCGACCGGGAATGTCGAAACCCCCGACAACGTCCGGGCTGTGCTCGGCGCCGTGGGCGGCCTCGTCGTCGTCGACGAGGCCTACGGGCAGTTCGCGCCCTGGTCAGCGCTTGAATTGCTCGCGTCCGAGCCCCGCCTCGTCGTGGTGCGCACCTTCTCCAAGACCTGGGCCCTGGCGGGGCTCCGCCTCGGCTACGCGATCGCCGACCCGGGCGTGATCGCCTCCCTGGCCAACGTCGCCCTCCCCTACCACCTCGACGCGCTCAAGCAAGTCGCGGGGCGGCTCGCCCTCGGGTACAACGAGGAGATGGCGGCGCGTGTGGCCGCGATCATCGCAGAGCGGGGGCGGGTTTCCCAGGCTCTCGGGGCCCTCGGCCTCGAGGTGTGGCCGTCCTCGGCGAACTTCATCCTTTTCCGCGTCCGCCCGCGGATCGGCTCGCAGGTCTGGAAGGGCCTGCTCGATCGTTCCGTGCTGATTCGCGATGTCTCGGACTGGCCGGGGCTCGAAGGGTGCCTTCGCGTGACCATCGGGACGCCTGCGGAGAACGACAGGTTCCTCTCCGCGTTGGGTGAGGTGCTCTCCGAACCGGGCGCCGGCAGCTGAGCGGGCCCGTGGGGCCGCGCCCTCTCAGCCGAATCGGCCCTGGATGTAGTCGAGCGTCCTCGGGTCGTCCGGCTCGCTGAACAGCTTCTTCGTCGGCGCCACCTCGATCTGCTCACCGGCCCGGTCATTGCCCATGAGGAAGAAGGCGCACAGGTCCGACACGCGCGCCGCCTGTTGCATGTTGTGGGTGACGATGACGATCGTCACGCGGCTCTTGAGCTCGCTCAGGAGCTCTTCGATGAGCCGCATCGAGATCGGGTCCAGCGACGAGGTGGGCTCGTCCATCAACAGCACCTCGGGCTCCACGGCCAGGGCTCTGGCGATGCACAAGCGCTGCTGCTCACCTCCCGAAAGCGTCGACGCGTGGGCTTTCAACCGGGTCGAGACCGAGTCCCACAGGGCGGCCGCGATCAGCGCGGACTCGGCGGCCTCGTCGAGGACCGACCTCTTGCGCAAGCCGTTGAAGCGCAGCCCGGACACGACGTTGTCGTAGATCGACATCGTGGGGAACGGGTTCGGGCGCTGGAACACCATGCCGACCCGAGTGCGCAACAGCGTCGCCGGTATCCCGCCCTTGTAGATGTCGGTGTCCCCGAGGCGGATCGAGCCGCTCACGACCGCTCCCTTGGTGAGGTCGTGCATCCGGTTGATGGCGCGCAACAGCGTCGTCTTCCCCGAGCCGGACGGCCCGATGAGGGAGGTCACCTTGTTCTTCGGGACGTCGAAGGAGACGTCGCGGATGGCGGTGCGGCCGTGGAAGCTGACCGACACGTTCTCGAACCGCATCGAGACGGGGCCCGACCGCGGGTCCCCCGTCTGGTCCGACATCTCCGTCGAGAGCCTGACCATCGTGCCGCTGGGATCTGCCATTACCGCCTCTCTCTTTGTAGCCGAGCCGCGAGGAGGCGGCTCCCCAAGTTTAGGACAAGAACCACGAACACGAGGAAGAGCGCTATCCCCCAGGCCGCCTCGCGCAGCGCCACGTAAGGCGACGTTGCCGACTGGAAGATGGCGAGCGGCATCGAGGCCATCTCCTTCTTCGGGTTCCACTGCACCATGGTGGAAGCACCGATCACCCACAGGATCGGGGCGGTCTCCCCGACCGCCCTGGAGAACGCCAACAACACCGCGGTGACTAGGCCCGGGAGGGCGGTCGGGATGACGACCTTGCGGGCGACGACACCCCGGCGCGCCCCGAGGGCGAGGCCGGCCTCGCGGATCGTGGTCGGGACGGCCCGCAGCGCGGTTTCAGAGGCCTTCATGATGACCGGGATCATGAGCACGCCGATGGCGAAGCTCCCCGCGATGCCCGAGAACCCGATGCCAGGCAGCTTTATGCCCCACTCGTTGAACCCGATGACGATCATCTGGTACGCGAAGATCCCGAGCAGGATCGAGGGAAGACCCGTCATGATCTCGGCCGTCGTTCGCAGCGCGCTCGCGAACTTCGTGTCCGACTCGGCCAGGAACAGGCCCGCGACGACCCCGATCGGGATGGCGAAGAGCGCCGCGACGCCGTCGATGACGAGCGACCCGATGATGGCGTTCGAGATCCCTCCGATGTCGTTCGGGTCGAGCAGGGAGGGGAACTGCGGGACCTTGGTGAAGAAGTCGAGGCTCCACCAGTGGATGCCCTTTTGAATAAGGGAGTACAGGATCGCGAAGAGGGGGACCAGGGCGAGGAGGAGCGTGACACCGCAGAGCCCGACCATTCCTCTCGAGACGACCATGCGACGCTCGAGCGTCCGGCGGGCGACGCGCTGCACAAGCTCACGCCGCTCGAGGATCGGGTCCGGTGGGACTCCTTCGATCACCGACGTGCTCATACGACACCCGCCCGCAAGGCCGCCCCCCGGACGAGGCGGCGGCCGAACCAGTTGACGATCGCTGTCAAGGTCATGAGGATCACCGCGAGCGCGCCGAGAGCGGCAACCTGAAGGGGCGTCGCGTCCTGGAACTGCAGGGCGATGGTCGAGGCGAGCGTGGAGGCCGTCGAGAACAACGAGGGCGGGAAGAGCGGGTTCAGGCCGATGACCATGGCGACAGCCACGGTCTCGCCGAGGGCCCGGGCGGTCGCGAGCGTGACCGCGCCCACGATCCCGGTCCGTGCCCCCGGCAGGACGACCTTGCGGAGCACCTGCCATTTTGTCGCTCCGACGCTGAGCGCCCCTTCGAACTGATCGTGGGGCACGATCGCGATGGCGTCACGCGAGAGGGCCACGATCATCGGGAGAACCATCACGAACAACACGCAACCCGCCAGAAGCAACGACACGCCCTCGGGCGGGGCTTGGAAGGGGAACTTCCCACCCGTGATCTTCGCCAGGTCCGGCTCCAGGGTCTTTTCGAACCAGGGGGCGATCACGAGCAGGCCCCAGAGCCCGTAGACGACGCTCGGGACCGCCGCCAGGAGCTCGACCAGTGACGAGAGGAATATCCGCAGGCGGCCCGGTATCACGTGCACGATGGCGAGGGCGCACCCCACGCCGATCGGGATGGCGAAGAAGAGCGCGATCGCGGTCGTCGCCAAC
>Ga0181530_10002370_pt1 | contig 22478 bp, 9 predicted proteins | sample PEATcosm2014_Bin_42_FD_119769 | JGI IMG/M metagenome (GOLD analysis project Ga0181530, IMG submission 119769) | Peatland microbial communities from MTU Mesocosm Facility, Houghton, MI, USA - PEATcosm2014_Bin10_60_metaG | ecosystem: Environmental > Terrestrial > Soil > Wetlands > Peat | place... | reverse complement strand
GTCACCCCGTGAACACTTATCCCGTTGTTTCCGTCGTCGAAGACAAACTCCAACTGCATTTCACCACATGAAGTATAGCGAATTGATCCAGTTCCAACCGATTGAATCGGTCATCGAACTCCGTCAGGCAAATAAAGCCGCCAAGGCGCGCGAGCTTGTCTCGACCTATGTGATTTCCGACGACATGGCCGACCGGCTTTGCAGCCTCGTTTTTCCCCAGCTCCAGTATGCCAAGCCGCAGGACAATCTCGGCCTGCTCATTGTCGGCAATTACGGCACCGGTAAATCGCATTTGATGTCCGTCATCTCGAGCATCGCGGAAAACGAGGAATTCTCCTCGCTGCTGACCAACACAAAAGTCCGCCAAGCCGCGCCTGCCATCGCGGGCAAGTTCAAAGTCATCCGGTTGGAGATTGGTGCCACCACAATGTCCCTGCGTGAAATTATCACCGGCAAGCTGGAGGAAACACTGTCCGAATGGGATGTCGCCTTTCAGTTCCCGCCCGCCGACAAAGTTCGCGAAAACAAAACATCATTCGAGAAGATGATGGCGGCTTTCAACGGCAAGTTCCAAAATCATGCCCTGCTCTTGGTAGTGGATGAACTGCTGGACTACCTCCGCAGCCGGAAGGATCAGGCGCTGATTCTTGACCTTGGTTTCCTCCGCGAAATCGGTGAGGTGTGCAAGAATCTGCGTTTTCGTTTCATGGCTGGCGTGCAGGAGGCCATCTTTGACAGCGCTCGTTTTGCTCATGTCGCCGACAGTCTGGGCCGCGTGAAGGACCGGTTTCAGCAGGTGAAGATTGCAACCACCGACGTCAAGTTCGTCGTGTCGCATCGCCTGTTGCACAAGACGCCGGAACAACTGGCGGCCATCCGCGGGTATCTGGCCCCGTTCTCCAAGTTTTATGGCAACATGACCGAGCGGATGGACGACTACGCCGAGTTGTTCCCCATTCACCCCGACTACGTTGAGACGTTCGAGCGCATCCCCATCCTCGAAAAACGTGGCGTCTTGCAAGTCATTTCCTTCGCCATCAAGGAACTTGTCGGCCAACCCGTGCCCACCGACCGGCCCGGCGTCGTCGCCTTTGACGGCTACTGGAAGGCCCTCAAGGACAATGCCGCCCACCGGGCGCAGCCAGAGGTGAAAGCCATCATCGAATGCAGCACCACCCTCGAAGACAAGGTCCAGAGCGCCTTTCCCAAAAAGACCTACAAGCCAATGGCCATTCGGATCATTGAGGGGCTTTCTGTCCACCGTTTGACCACGGGGGATGCCCCCATCGGCCTGACACCGGAGGAACTCCGCGACAAACTCTGCCTCTACCATCCTGGTGCGGCGGAAATGGGCGGCGACCCCGCCGACGATTTGCTTTCGCTCATTGAAAACACTCTCCGCGAAATCCACAAAACCGTCAGCGGACAGTTCATTTCGTCCAACAAGGACAATCGTCAGTATTACCTCGATCTCAAAAAGACCGACGACTACGACGCCCTCGTGGAAAAGCGCAGCGAAACCCTCAGCGATGATGTTCTTGACCGCTATTACTACGATGCTCTCCGCCAAGTGCTCGAATGCACCGACATCCCTACCCACGTCACCGGTTTCCAAATCTGGCAGCATGAAATTGAATGGCAGGACCGCAAGGCGGGCCGACTCGGCTATTTGTTTTTCGGCGCGCCCAATGACCGCTCGACGGCAATCCCCACCCGCGAGTTCTATCTTTATTTTATCCAACCGTTCGACAAGCCCGATTACACGGACGAGAAACGGCAGGATGAAGTCTTTTTCCGGCTCACGGGCAAGGACGAGCAGTTCACCTTGAGCTTGAAACTCTACGCCGCCGCTCTCGAACTCGGTTCAATTTCTTCGGGCACCAAAAAACAGGAATATGACAAAAAGGCGTTCCAGCACCTCGATAACCTGAAAAGATGGTTGCGCGACAATATTTTTAAGGCGGTGGAAATCACCTATCAGGGTTCGCGCAAAAAGTTCGTGGAATGGCTCAAGGTCGCTGGCACGGGCGGCTCCCTGAACATCCGCGACGCGGTGAATGCCGTCGCCTCGAAATGTCTCGCAGAGCATTTCGCCAATTGCGCTCCGGAGTATCCCCATTTTTCGGCGCTCGTGACTTACGGGCAGGGTGGCAATGCCCAACAGGCGGCGCAGGAAGCGTTGCGCGGTGTCGCGCAGCCCAACCGCACCAAGCAGGCCAATGCCGTGCTGGATGCCTTGGAACTCCTCGATGGCGACAAAATTGACCTCTCCAAATCCCGCTACGCCAAACACATTCAGTCACTCCTCAAGGCCAAGGGCCAAGGGCAGGTCGTCAACCGCCCGGAAATCATCACCACGCTTGAACCGGGCATCGAATTCATGTTGCCGGACAAATTTCGCCTTGAACCCCTCTGGGTCTGCGTCACTTTGGCCGCGCTCGTCTATAATGGCGATGGTGTGCTCGCCATCCCTGGCGCGAAGTTCGACGCAACCAGCCTCGCCAATCTTGCGGCCACGCCAGTTTCCGATCTCCAGAATTTCAAGAACCTGGAGCGCCCCAAGGACTGGAATATTCCCAGCCTCAAGGCGCTGTTCGAGTTGATGGACTTGTCGCCCGGTCAGGCCGTTATGGTGACACAGGGCAGCGCCGAGGCCGTCCAGCAGTTGCACAAAGTCATCAACGAGCGCGTCGGAAAACTTGTCCACGCAAACCAACAGCTTGCCATCGGCATCCCGTTTTGGGGGCAAAACCTACTCAGCGACCCGGAGGTTGAAAAAATCTCTGCCCAACTCGTAAATGCCAAGGAGTTTCTCGAAAGCCTCCAAGCCTACAACACTCCCGGCAAACTCAAGAACTTCAAATACGACACCAACGACATCAATGGCTACCACGCCACATTTGCGCGGCTCAAGGAAGTCGAGCAGCTTCAGGCTTACTGCGGTGAACTCGCGCAGTTCACCCAATATCTATCTGCCGCCGAGGCGATCTTGTCCGAAAATCATCCGTGGGTGGCGGAAAGCAAACAGAAGCGCACCGAGTTGCTCACCGAAATTCGCAAACCCGCCCAGCGCGAATCCGAAACTTTCAAATCGGACGCATTGAAGCAGTTGAAAAAACTCAAGGCGGGCTACATCAAAGTCTATCTGGGCCTTTACGCCAAAGCCAGGCTCAACCTCACGCAGGACAAAGAGAAGAAAGACCTGCTCCAGGATTACCGGCTCAAGCATCTGCGCCGGCTTGCCACCGTCAATTCCATCAATTCCGTCCAACTGACCGAGTTCGACAACTGCATTGGCAAGCTCCGTACCGGCACGGTTCTTACGGAAAAAGACTTGGAAAACGACCCCAAATCGCCGGATGGCTTCTGGCCCGGCATGGAGGACCTCAGCATGTCTTCCGAGGCTCGGCTCGCCAGCTTGAAAACCAATCTGGAAAAGCTTCACAAAAGCTGGACGAAAAATCTGCTCAAAGACCTTGATGATCCGGTCATCCAGGGCAATTTCGAGTTGCTCAAAACGCCGCAGAAAAAATTGCTCAAGGACTTCATGCAGGCCAAGCAACTGCCCGACGACATTTCGCAGGAGTTTCTAACCGCGCTCCAAAGTGCCCTGTCCGGCCTGGCCAAAATGACCGTGCGGCTGGACGAATTGAGGCAGGCCCTCTTTCCGGATGGAAGCCCGGCCACACCCACCGAATTCAAGCAACGCTTTGCCGAATACCTGGATCAAATCCTCAAAGGCCGTGATGCCAGCAAGGTCCGCCTTGTGATCGAATGACGAACAACGCATCCTGAGCACATATGACGCTCAACGAACTAAAAGCCCGGTTGAATCAATTGGAATGGCGCGACGTGGAATTCAAGGAAGCCACCTTTGAAGTTCCCAAGAGCGCCTTTCCCACCGTTTCGGCCTTCTCCAACACGTCAGGCGGCTGGATCGTCTTTGGCATTCAGAACAAGAACGGCAAATTCGAGATCAAAGGCGTCGTCAATCCCGACCAGTTGCAAAACGGTTTCATCGGCACACTCCGTCAGAAGGGCAAGTTCAGTTGCGTCATCGCCTTCAAGGAATCCCAACTCCACGACGGCGGCGATACCGTCCTTGTTTTCTACATCCCCGAAGTCCATCGCACGGACAAACCGGTTCATGTTGACGGAAGAATTGATCAATCCTACGTCCGCAAGGGTGGCACGACCCAGCAATGCAACAAGGATGAAATCGCCGCTTTCATGCGCGACGCCGCCAACGAGCGATTCGAGGATGCCACGCTGGACACACTGGATGCTGCCTCATGCTTTGATGCCGAAAGTCTTAAATGGTATCGCCGTTTCTTCCACGAGCGCCATCAGGGTCACGAGACGGAAGCCAAGAACGATCTTGGCTTTCTTGAACACTTTGGGCTGGTCGTGCCCGTGAACGGCACGTTGCGCCCCACACGCGCGGCCATCTTGTTGTTCGGCACTAACGCCGCCATGCACCGCGTTTTGCCGCGCCAGGTTGTGGACTTCTTCATCTTCCAGTGCAAGCGTGCCGACCTATTGCCTGAGCAGCGCTGGGACGACCGTATCGAGTCGCTGTCCGAAGGCAACATCCTGAAAGCCTGGCAGCGCATCGTGGAAATCTATCGCACGCGCTTGGCCGAGAATCGCTTTGAACTCGACGACACCACCATGCAGCGCAAAGGCACGCCTCCGGATTACCTCGCCTTTCGCGAGGCGGTCTTGAACCTCTTGATCCACCAAGACTACGGCGACCACACACGCAAAGCCCGCATCACGTTGTTTGCCGACGAGGTTCAGTTCTGGAATCCCGGCGCATCGTTCGTCTGCGGCGAGGAGTTCTTCAAACCCGGCGACAAACCGGTTCGCAATGGCCGACTTCGTGCGATGCTCACCCGTATTGGCATCGGCGAGCAGGCCAATACCGGGATCCGCAACATCTTCGCCCACCAGCGCGTCTTGGGTCGCATCCCGCCGGTGCTCGCCAACGATCCGGCGGACCATTCCTTTGCCGTCACCTTGTCAAAGCTGCGCCTTGTTTCAGAGAACCAGCAAGTTCTCCTGCAAAAAGTGGGCGCGCGACTCAGCGACGCACAAGCAGCCATCTTCATTCACGCGCTCGGTCAGGGTGAAGTCCGCCCGCTCGAAGCCCAATCCGTTTGCGGCCTCCCGCTCAAGGAAACCGCTGACGCCCTGAACCATCTCGTCGTTCAGATGCTTTTAGACAAACACACCGACCCGGCCGGCGACGTGTTTCGCCCCGTTCCGGTCTTCCTTGAAACGTTGTCCAAAGCGGGCGGTTTGCCTGCGGCGGAGTCCACCGTTTCCGGCCAAACCGGTCCCCCGGCGAAACCGGTCACAGCAGTTGACCACCCTGCGCCGAGCCTAGTCACGGCTGACCTTGCCGCCGTTGCCGCCGGACTTGCCCCGACCGCCAAGGCCATTCTCCGCTACTGTCAGGCCGCCCACGGGATTCCCGACATCCTCGACGCAATCGGTTTAAAAAGCCGCACCTTGTTCAAGCAGAAGCACTTGGATTCGCTTCTGAAAGCGGGCTGGCTGCGCCAAACTCAGCCGGACAAACCATTCCACCCGGCCCAAGGGTATATCCTAACCGACGCCGGCAAAGCCCTGCTGCCGCATCTCCAAACTGACCAGGTTCAACCGGCCTACACGGAACCTAGTCACACGCCAACTGACCAAGTTCGCGACCCGGAAACCGGCTCAAGATCATGAATTTACGTCAGTCCATCCTGTTCACTGACCAGCTTCCCCGCCCTGCGACGAACCTAGTCACTCCCGGATTGACCAAGTCCCATCTGCATCCAGCCGCCCCATTTGGGGTTAAATTGCCATGAGCCAACCCAATCTCGATCTCCCCACCAAAGCTGGTGCCCCGGTCGAATGTCTCGGCCAGACATTCGCCAGCGAGGAGGCCCGGCGGCAGCACTTCCTGAAACTGCTCGCCCAGAAACTCAAAGACCCGGAGTTCCGCAAAATTGAGGGATTCCCCATCGGCAAGGACGACGATATTCTCGCGCTGTCCGACCCGCCCTATTACACCGCCTGCCCGAATCCGTGGATCGGCGATTTCATTAAGCAGTATGGCACCTCTTACGACCCGAAGAAGTCGTATCACCGGGAACCATTCACAGCGGATGTCTCAGAGGGCAGGACCCACGCGATTTATACTGCACATGCCTACCATACGAAAGTGCCACACCGCGCTATCATGCGCTACATTCTTCATTACACTCAGCCGGGCGATTTCGTTTTTGATGGCTTCGCAGGCACCGGTATGACTGGGGTTGCGGCGCAGCTCTGCGGTGACAAAGCCGAAGTGCAGGAACTTGGCTACCGGATTACGGAAGATGGCACGGTTCTCAATAACGAAGGAAACGTATTTTCCAAACTTGGAGCGCGCCGAGCAATCCTCAGCGACCTTGCTCCGGCGGCAACTTTCATCGCCTCAAACTATAACTCCCCGGTTGCTCCAGACGATTTTGAGAGCGAAGCGAGTCACCTGCTCACGCGTGTTGAAAACGAATGCGGGTGGATGTATGAGACGATGCATACAGATGGGAAAACTAAAGCCCGCATAAACTTCACTGTTTGGAGCGAAGTGTTCAGTTGTCCAGAGTGCGCGAGCGAAATCATTTTTGTGAAGGAAGCTTTTGATCGCAAGACGAAAGAGGTTCGCGATGAATTTCCCTGCCCAAAATGCAACGCCTTGCTGACAAAAAATAGGTTGGAGCTACTGTATGAATCCAAATTCGACTCCATCGCTGACCAAACGGTGAGAGTTCCAAGAAGAATCCCAGTTCTCATCAATTACACGATTGGCAAGAGAAAGCTCGAGAAGGATCCGGACAAACAAGACCTGGCAATTCTGGACCGTATCGGAAAACTCGCTATTCCAAAGGAAGCTCCAGTGCTTGAACTTCCTGACATGCAAATGATGCATGTCGGAAGGATGCAGCCATCCGCCATCAAGTTTATTCATCAGTTGTTTCTGCCTCGTGCCATTCACGCGCTGGCAAGCCTCTGGGCCAATGCAGACAAGGTGCAGCCACAATCCATGAGGAACTATCTTCTCTTTTTTGTTGAGCAGGCCATCTGGACCAGTTCCCTGTTAAACCGCTACCGACCGAGCGGCTTCTCGCAGGTTAATCAATACTTAAGTGGAGTCTTTTACGTCCCATCTCAACACTCTGAGGTCAGCCCTTGGTATGTCCTCGAAGGAAAACTTGATCGCTTAGTCAAAACTCTCGCATTACTCCACCCGGAACTGGCACGGTCCGTTGTTGCAACACAAGATTGCGCAAAGACCCTAATTCCAGACGAATCAGTGGACTACATTTTTACCGACCCTCCGTTCGGGGAAAATATTTATTATTCGGATCTGAATATCCTCATCGAATCTTGGTATCGTGTTTTCACGAACACGAAGCAGGAGGCTATTGTTGATCGCGTTCGTGAGAAGGAGTTGCATGATTACAGCCGCCTAATGTTGGCATGTTTCCGGGAATACTTTCGCGTTCTGAAGCCAGGGCACTGGATGACAGTTGAGTTCCACAACACTCAAAACAGTGTGTGGAACTCGATTCAGACCACTCTTCAAGAGGCAGGATTTGTCGTGAGCAATGTGTCCGCACTGGACAAGCAGATGCATACTTTTCAAGCCGTTAACACAACGACCGCAACCAAACAAGACCTGGTTATTACTGCATACAAGCCCAATGGTGGTTTGGAGGATCGCTTTGCCAAGCGTGGTGAGACCGAGGAAGGTGTTTGGGATTTCACTCGGTCTCACCTGAAGAATCTGCCTGTTGTCAAAGCCAAAGGGGGACAAATGGAAACCATTACAGAGCGCGACCCTCGCATCCTCTACGACCGCATGGTGGCGTTTTATGTTGGACATTCTACCCTTGTGCCACTTTCCTCCGCCGAATTTCAAGCTGGGCTTGGGGAGAAGTTCCCTGAACGTGACGGTATGTTCTTCCTGCCTGAACAGGTTAATGAATACGACAAAAAGCGAGCGCAGATGGAAAACATCGGCCAGTTGACCATCTTCGTAGAAGATGAGCGCAGCGCCATCAACTGGCTGCGAGCGCGTCTAAAGGACAAGCCGCAGACGCTTCAGGATATAACTCTGGATTTTATGCAACAGTTAAATGCGAGTTGGAAGAAGTGGGAGGCTCGCCCGGAGTTAAAAGCTCTGCTTGACCAGTATTTCCTATGCTACGAAAATGAAGGGGATGTCCCGAGCCAGATTCACAGCTACCTGTCCACTCAGTTCAAGGAACTCCGCAACCTGCCCAAGGATCACCCGCAGTTGAAAGCCAAGGCCAAGAACCGCTGGTATGTCCCCGATCCGAAAAAGAACATTGACGTGGAAACGCTCCGCAACAAGCGGCTGTTGGAAGAGTTTTGGTCATATTTGCCGGAAGGATACACGCCACCCGCGCTGACAGCGAACAAAGGCCAATCCTTGCCCGGCCTGGCTGTGCAACGTCCGAAAATCCCCAAAGGCAAAAAGCTCAAAGAAATCCGAACCGAAGCCGTCCGCGTCGGCTTCAAGCACTGCTACCAGCAGAAGGATTACACCACAATTCTGGTTGTTGCTGACATGATCCCGGAGACCGTGTTAAATGAGGACGAACAATTGCAGATGATTTATGATACCGCAGTGACGCGAACCGGAGACGCAACCTGATGTCCGAAGGCCGCATAATCCGAAATTTGTTGAAAACCCACGTCGGCCACGACGAGGAGGGGTTCCGCCGTGCCGCGAAGGACTTGATTGAGCGGGAACGGCATCTCAATCACCGTGTCCTCGGGGACGACTTGGAACGTATTCTCGTCAATGGAAACCCCGGCAACGGACTGAACTTGGGTGGCAAATCTGGAATTCCGTGGGAAATCCCGAAGGACAAAGACAAGGGGTATCCGCTTCTGCACGTTGCACGTCCAGAGATTCCGTGGGAGCGTCTGGTGATGCCCCCTCTGCCGATGCGCGAATTGCAGGCGGTGGTGGACGAGAATCATCGCCGGGACCTTCTGGTTTCGGGCGGATTGAAGCCAAAGCAAAAAGTTCTCTTTGTTGGCCCTCCAGGCTGCGGCAAGACATTGGCCGCTTCCATCGTGTCGGAGGCTCTGAGTTGGCCGCTCGCGGTGGTGCGACTGGACACAGTTGTTTCCACGTTTCTCGGGGAAACGGCGACCAACCTGAGACGGATTTTCGACTTCATCAAAGAACGTGGGCACCGGCTGAAATCATCCAGCAGCGATTTGCAGTCGTGATGTCTCTGTTTCATGAAAAAGCGGATTTGGACCTTCATGCTCGATTGAGGCAGCGCGTCCAGCTTTTCGTTCGCGAAAGAGTAAGGCTCTGAAAGCATGTTTGAAAACGGCCAATGGCTATGGAGCATCGAACACCTGCAGCCCTGCAAGGTGGTCGAAGTCTCGCGCCTTTGGGATGACGCAACCTACCACGTCTGGCTACCCGCGACCGAGAGTGTCGTTCGCGTCACGCCCGACCGGCTCAAGCCGCTCGATGCTGCCGAAGCCGGCCATCCGGCACGCATCCGTTACGTCCTTTACGCCGCCCGGATCGCGAATCTGTTGAGCGAAGACGTTTTGCTCGCGCCGGCCAGCGCATCGGTCATTCCGTTGCCACACCAGTTGAAAGCCCTGCGTCACGCCGTCTCGCAGGATCGCGTCCGCTTCCTGCTCGCCGATGAAGTCGGTCTCGGCAAAACCATTGAGGCCGGCCTCATTATGCGTGAGCTCAAGTTGCGCGGCTTGGCGCGGCGCATCCTTGTCATCGCCCCGAAGGGACTCGTCACGCAATGGATGGCCGAAATGCAGACGCACTTCGGCGAGGAATTTCGGTTCTTTTCGCCAGCCGATTTTTCCGGCTATCGCCGCATCGCGCCCAGCGAAAATGTCTGGCGCTCATTTGACCAGGTCATTTGCTCGCTCGATTCGGTGAAGCCGATGGAAGCCCGCCAAGGCTGGACGCGTGATGACATCAACGAGTTCAACAAGGAAAGGTTCGAGGATTTGATCACGGCGGGCTGGGATTTGATCATAGTGGACGAATCCCACCGTATCGGCGGCAGTTCCGAGCAGGTCGCACGGCATCAGTTGGGACGAGGCCTGTCGGAAGCCAGCCCGTATTTTCTTTTGCTGTCGGCCACGCCGCACCAGGGCAAGACCGACGGCTTCCACCGGCTTGTGTCGTTGCTGGACAAAAACGCCTTCCCCGAACCTGGCAGCGTCACGCGGGAGCGGGTGCATCCCTACGTCATCCGCACCGAGAAACGGCAGGCGATTGACGCAGACGGCAACCCGCTGTTCAAGCCGCGCATCACCAAGCTCATCGGCGTGAGTTGGGAAGGCCATGCGGACCAAAAACAGCTTTACGATGCCGTCACCGAATATGTGCGCGAGGGCTACAACCAGGCCATGCGGGAGAAAAAGACGTATGTCGGCTTCCTGATGATTTTGATGCAGCGGTTGGTCACCAGTTCCACCCGCGCCATTATTACTACGCTGGAAAAACGTCTCGCCGCGCTGCAAGAGCCGGGCGAGCAACTCACCATGTTGCCGCTCATAGTTGAAGATGAATGGAACGAACTCGACGGGCAAGATCAACTCGAATCGTTTCTGAAAACCCGGCTCGCGGCGTTGAAGAACGAACGCGCCGAGGTGGAATTGCTGCTCACCGCCGCCCGCAAGGTCGAAGCGCGCGGCCCGGACGCGAAAGCCGAGGCGCTGCTCGAATGGATTTACAAATTCCAGAAAGAGGAAGGCGACCCGGACGTGAAGCTGCTCGTGTTCACCGAATTTGTTCCAACGCAGCAGATGCTTGCGGAGTTTCTTGGCAATCGCGGTATCCCCGTGGCCTGTCTCAACGGCAGCATGAGCATGGAGCAGCGCCAGCAGGTGCAGGAGGCGTTCGCCAAAGAGACTCGCATCCTGATTTCCACCGACGCCGGTGGCGAAGGTTTGAACCTCCAGTTTTGCCACCTCGTCGTCAATTTTGACATCCCGTGGAATCCCATGCGGCTTGAACAACGCATTGGCCGCGCGGATCGTATCGGCCAGAAGTCTGTTGTCCGCGCCATCAATTTTCTTTTTGCCGACAGCGTGGAATTTCGCGTGCGCGACGTGCTGGAGGACAAACTCGCCGTCATCCTTGAAGAATTTGGCGTGGACAAAACCAGCGACGTGCTGGATTCCGCCGAAGCCGCGCACTTGTTCGACAATCTCTATGTGGAGGCGTTGTTGCATCCCGACCGCATCCCTCAATCCGTTGAGCAGGTCGCGGAAACCATCAAAGCCCGCGCCGGGGAAGCTCATTCCAAGAACACCGTGCTCGCCAACGGCGACGCGCTATCGCCGGACGAAGCGCGCAACAGCCTGAATCAGCCGTTGGCCGAGTGGGTGGAGCGCATGACGGAGAATTATCTGGATGCCTTCGGCGGCAAATACGAAGCGAAGTTGGATTGCCTCCAAATCCAGTGGCCCGGCGAAACCCAGATGCGGCGTTACGCGCTGCCCACCCGCACCGGCACACCGCCACCCAAAACCGAATTACTCCGGCTCGATCATCCCAAAGTGCGCGGTATCCTATCGCGCCTCCCCCGCTATGTACCGGGTATGCCGATTCCGGCGCTTCATTTTCCCTCACTCCCGGCCGGCATTGCCGGGCTGTGGTCTCTGTGGGAAATCTGCATCGTCACCCAGGATCGCCAACGCCGCCGGATGCTGCCACTGTTCGTCCATAAGGATGGCCGGATGCTCGCGCCCACGGCTCGTTTTTTGTGGGAGCAACTTTGCCTTGAGCCGTGGCGTGTGGCCGAAGCCCCCGCCGCGCCGCTGGATGAAGAAGCGTTTGCGGCAACCGAGGCGCTGGCGAGCGAGCAGAGCCACGACCTTTACTTGGAAATGCGGCAACGGCATTTGAACCAGCTTCAACTTGAAAAACACAAGGCGGATTACAGTTTCCGCGTCCGGCGCAAATTGCTACAATCCATTGGCCTGCCCGAAGTCCGCGAGTTTCGTTTGCGGCAACTCGCGCAGGAAGAAGCTCGCAATGCGGAGGAAATGAAACGGCAAAGCCATGTCTTGCCGCAACTGACACCGCTGCTCATGCTAAATATCTCCTAACTATGTCTGAATGGCGTGAACAAATTGTGAGGCGGCTCGTGCCCAATACGGCGCGCGTCACCGCCGTGTCCGACGCAGACGGCTTGCTCCGCGATCCCGGCGTATTTCAGGCGATTCAGGCGCGAGGCTTCGCCATCGTCCAGTTTGAGGATTCCATTTCATTCCGCTTCGATTACGAGAGCCGGTTTCGGTCGAAATGGGATGAAGGTGAAAAATCCGAGTTGGTGGTCGTCTTCAAGCCAGGCGAATACGAGTTCGACACGTTGCCTGCTGATGTGCTCGCCAACGCGCAACGCGTGTCCTTCACGCTCAAGGAGATTTTCCCAAAGCTCTCCTTTGACGTGGTTTCACAATTAGAGACCGTTTATTATGATGCGCTTTACCTTGCCCAGCAGCAATATGCGACATCGCCCCAGGATGAGGCGCAAACCCTCGGCTTCGTGCTGCGGCATGTGTTCCAAATCGAACCCGCCGTCATCAAGAGTTTGCCCGATCTGCTCAAAATGCTCTGCGAACGGCACTACCGGAAACTGAGCATTCCACCGCTGCTCGACAAATATCTGATAGCGGCTTTGCGCCAAAATCCTGACTTCAAGGACTGGCCGCTCGAAATCATAGTTCCCAATCCCGCCGCATTCTGGGAATTTCTGAATGAGCGCTGGCCCATCTATGTCCGCCAGTCTAAAGGCGGCACGATGATCATCCAGGATAAACCGCTGACTCTCAAATATCCCGGCCCGGCATTGTTGCCATTCGGCCATGATGCCGTCCGTGTCCACATTGATAATTTGTTTGAAGACGGGTTGTTGACGCCGGTGGAATGGGATTGGAATCAAGCCATTGACGAGAAATGGATTAAAGTCGGCCTACTTGGCAACATGGAGGAGAATACCGACCTGCGCTTTGAAGAGTTGGGCAAAAGTCTGCTCAAAGACTGCCCTGGCAAGAACGCCGCGCCGCAGGACTGGCTCGCGTTCGCCTACCGCTACGCTCAGGCCCGGATGCTCTGGACGCAGATCAGCGCCGCCAAGCGCACCCAATTTCAAAAGCAATTCCCGGACTTGTGCGGCTTTGCCAACCAGCAGTTCTACGCCTGGCTCACCGCCAACTATGGCGGTATTTTCAATTATCCGGCCATCACGCCGCTGATGGTGCATCACATCCCCGGATGCATCTCCCACCGGCTCAAGAGCAATCAATGCCAACGCGCCGCCTTTATTCTCGTGGACGGACTGGCCATTGACCAATGGTTGATTCTCAAAGACGTGTTGAAAGCACAGGGCTCGAACGCGCCGATTGAGGAAAATGCCCTGTTTGCTTGGCTGCCAAGCATTACTCCCATTTCGCGGCAAGCCGCCTTTGCCGGCAAAGTTCCCCGCTATTTCGCCGATAGCCTGCACCGGACTGACCGCGACGAGGCCGGTTGGCGGCAATTCTGGACTGACCATTCGTTGTCACCGGCGGAAATTGCCTTCGCCGCCGTGCCGGGCGATCCTGCTGACCTCGCCAGAATCGAGGACATCATTACATCGCAGACCCGTGCGCTGGGCGTCACGCTGTTCAAAGTTGATAAAATCATGCACGGCATGGAACTCGGAGCGGTGGGGATGGCCGGGCAGGTTCGCACCTGGGCGGAGGAAGGATTCTTTTCCAGTCTCCTCAATTCCCTCCACAAACTCGGTTTCGATGTCTTCATTTCCGCCGACCACGGCAACACCGAGGCGGTTGGCATCGGCGATCCCAAAGAGGGTGTCCTCAGCGACAAGGGCGGTGAGCGTTGCCGTATTTATTCCGACCCGGTGCTCAACAAAACCTGTCTGACGGCATTTCCTGAGACTCTCGTCTGGGATCATCCCGGCTTGCCCGACGGTCTCAGCACCTTGCTTGCACCCCACGGCAAGGCGTTCTCGCAGAAGGACACCACGCTGCTTTGCCACGGCGGCCCAGCAATGGAAGAGGTTTGCGTCCCGTTCATCCGCATTCCGTGTGGTGGTGTGAAAACGAAGTGACCATGCGCGCCAAAGTTGAAATTGTTTTCCGTCGCAAAGTCCGGGCCATCTGGCTGGACCACGGCATGGCGCTGGCCGCGCAGGGCCTTTCATGGAAGGGCGCCAAGCCAGCCCTGGTCGAGCCTGTCGCTGCCGAGAATCCCGGCGCCGAAACCATTCGTAAGGTATTGGAACACCTCCGCAGAATCTGGTTTGAGCCACCGGACAGTTGCACCGCGCTTCGCTCTGCCGCACTGACCCTGTTTCGCGCCAACGATTCACCAGCTACCCGCGCTCTGCTCAACTGGGGAATGGTGATTGCCGCCTACCCATTCGTCGGCAGCGTCGGTGAAACAATTGGGCGCTTAATTAGGCTCCAGAAAGAAATCCATCGTGAAGATGTTCAGCGTCGGCTTAGGGAGCAATATGGTGATCGTGATTTTGTCAGTAGGATTACTCGCTACACTGTTAGCAGCTTTCTGGATTGGGGAATTATTGCCGAAACTTCCCAAAAAGGCGTTTATATCGCTGGCCAGCAAGCTCGTCCGGTTGGTACCGAACTGGTGGCATGGCTTGCTGAAGCGGTGCTCATATCACGGGATAAGACTCAAATGCCATTTTCCCAACTCTGCAATCATCCCGCTCTGTTCCCCATCGCTTTAGGCGCGCTCAATCCATCTGTATTACAGAGTAACGCTCACCTCCGCGTCGAACGCCAGAGCTTGAACCAAGAGTACGTTTCCCTCGATGCCGGTCCGAGGAGCGATCTCAACCTCCCAACCCGCTGACCATCCCCACCTTGCCCTATGAACCTACTCGAAAAACTCCACATGGCCGCCGCGAGCTCCGGGACGAGCACGCAGGTCATCGGCATAGATCTTGCCACGACCAACTCCACTGTCGCCCAGGGGCGGCTGCCGCTGCCTGAAAGTTCATCCGCCGAGTGCGTGCCGCTGGAGCAGGCCACACAAATGAGTCCTTTCTCCTCAAACTCAACTGCCCCACCTCCCGGCGATGACAGCGCCGACGCCTCGTTCCTATGAGCACCACCGCCATGCAATTCCCCCTCCGACATATCTCCATTCGCGTCCCTTGGCACGACAATGGTTGGAACGGCTCCGTTTGTAAGTGCCCAGCGCGGAACACCGCCTGTTTAAAGCTCACCAACATCGCCGAGAAGAAGAACGAGGAAGCTGAGGAAAGGCTAAAGACCAAGTCTATACGTGACCTCGACCAGAAGGATTTCCCCGCCTGTGTCAGCGAACGCGGCACTTTCATGGCCGATTTCGCTTTCGACCGGTTTCACGAACATCCTTACGTCAAGACTTCGCCGGACACCCACTCCCACTTCAAGCCAACCGCCCTCCGTTACCCGGCCTATGCCGCGCCAGCGCTGCCCTTCCGCTGGCTGATGAAGCCTGTGGTGTTCGGCGACCAGAAGCAGGGTGAGCGTGGCCTCGTAAACGATTATCCGCTAAACGACGTTGACCTTTCCAAGGAGCCAAAACTCCCTTTTGAAACCCAATGGTTTCAGGACCACCGTAACCACCGAGCTCTGCTGGACTGCTTCTGGAATCATGTCTGTAAGGACGAGACGCTGGTTTTCTTCTACGCCAAGCAGGTCCCACTCGTGGAAGACACCGGGCGCCGCGTCTTGATCGGCGTGGGCCGCGTCCACGACTACGGCGACCTCACCGAGTACAACTACGACTGCTCCCCTGACGGCAAGATCCGCAGCCTGCTCTGGGAGCGAATGGTCCATCACACGATCCGACCCGATTTCAAAGACGGCTTTCTACTTCCTTATCAGGAAGCTCTGGAGAAATCCGACGAAGGACGCAAGTTTGACCCCGCTGAGGTCGTTGCCTTCGCTCCCGAAGATCGGTTTACGGAATTCTCCTTTGCCACCGAACACGTCAGCAACGACGCCGCCATCAGCGCGCTTCTCGCCTGCCGATCCGCTTTGCTCCGGGCCGCTCAGTTCCTCAACCTTCAGACCAAGCGCCAGGAGCAATGGATTGACCTGCAACTCGGACGCCTCTGGAAAAGGCGCGGCCCCTTCCCCGGGCTTGGCGCAATCCTCAGCGCCACCGGCGTTCCGATGGGCCATTTCATCGCCCAAGCCCTTGCGGAAAAAGTCGGCGAGGATGGTGACCCTTGGACCGCTTGGAATTCGGTGCTCTCCGATCCCAAAAAGCATCTTGCTCCCGAACTTGCGCAGCATCTCGATGCCACCATCGCCAAGTCTTGGAAGAAGTTGCCCGCCGAGCGACGCGCCTTTCTCGAACTTCTCAGCCGCATTGACCTTACCGCTGACCAAGCAGCCTTCGTCGCCATCCCCGAAGAACGAACCGAGGCGGGCGTAATCCTCACCGACCACGCATTCCTCGCCAACCCTTACCTCATCTACGAGGCCACCCGTCTGACCCCGCTGCCCATCTCGGTCGGTGCCGTAGATCGAGGCATGTTCCCCACTGCTTTCATTCGCAACCGTCACCCCATCCCATCACCGTCCGCTCTGCAAACCGCCGTGGACTCCCGTCGCCTCCGTGCTCTGGTTATCCACGAATTGGAGGATGCCGCCCTGCTCGGTGATACCCTCCGCCCGCAGGCCGACATCATCACCTCTATCCGTCGCCGCGAAGAAGTCGTCGAAGAGCAGCGCACACAGATCAACGCCGACCTCCTTGCGGTTGCCGAGGAGGAGCAATTCCCAGGTGAAATCCGTCTCGCCGCCATGGCAGATGGCAGTCGGGCCTACCAACTCGAACGCTTGAGCGCTGTCGGCGACCTCATCCGCATCACCGTCACCCAGCGGGTCGAGCCGCCACGGCACACTCTAACGGTGAATTGGAGAGTGGAGCTGGATCAACTTTTGGAACAGGAACGAAAACGCAAAGGGCTTCTGCCCCCATCAGATCGGGTCGAGATTGAAAAGGAGGAGCGCGCCCGCCAGGAAAAGGCTGCTGCCCTCGACGAAATCGCAAGTTCCCGATTTAGCGTCCTTATCGGCCCCGCCGGCACTGGAAAAACGACGTTGCTCTCTGTCCTCTGTCAGCACACGGAAATTCACAAGGATGGCATTCTCCTGCTCGCGCCCACTGGCAAGGCCCGCGTCCGCATGGAAGACATCGCCACGCAATCCGGAACCAAAAATTTTCAGGCTCTCACCATCGCCCAGTTCCTCACCCGCACCGACCCTAAGCGTTACGACGGAAGCACCCAGCGCTACTGCCTCACCGGCCAGCCCGGCGAGAAAGTAGCCCGCACGGTTATTGTGGACGAGTGTTCGATGCTGACCGAGGAAATGATGGCAGCCCTGATCGAATCACTCAGCGGCGTGCATCGGCTCATCTTTGTCGGCGACCAACGACAGCTCCCGCCCATAGGTGCTGGCCGCCCCTTCGCCGACATCGTCGCCCGCCTCAGGCCGGATGATATTGAACACCGCTTCCCGCGCGTCGCCACCGCCTACGCGGAACTCACTATCCCCCGCCGCCAGGGTGCGGGTGAACGCGAAGACCTTCAACTCGCGGCATGGTTCGGCGGCAGCACCACCGGCCCGGGTGAGGACCAGGTTTTTGAAATCCTCTCTGGCCGCCGCCAGAGCCCGACCGTTCGTTTCGTGCCTTGGAGCACGCCCGACGAACTGGACAGACTAATGCCATCAGTGCTCGCCGAAACACTCGGCTTCGATCCCAAGCTTGAGGAATGGCAGGCATTCGCTTGCAGTCTTGGTGGCCAACTGTTTGGAAAGCACGTCTATTTCAATCGCGGCCGCTCGGGCGAAAAGGCGGAGACATGGCAGATTCTCTGCCCCGTCCGGCAGCAGCCATGGGGCGTTGCCACTATCAACCGTCAAATCCACCTCCGCTACAAAGCCCAGCAGGTAGAAGTTGCGCAGGCCGATGTGCCGCCCTGGAAACGTCGCCTGCTCAGGCCATGCGGCGACCAACAGATTATTTATGGCGACAAGGTCATCAACAACCGGAACTGGTTTGTCCCCAAGAGCCGCATCTACCCTCAACCGAAAGAGCGAGGCTATCTCGCCAATGGCGAGATCGGCACGGTGGTTGGCCAGATTCGCACAAAGAACTTCGACTTCGCACCCAACTGTCTCGAAATCGAGTTCAGCACCCAGGAGAATACGACGTTCAAGTTCTACCCGTCCGATTTTGATGACGACGGCGACGTGAGTTTGGAGCTTGCCTACGCATTAACTGTTCATAAGGCCCAAGGCAGCGAATTCGAAACGGTCTTCCTCGTTTTGCCTCGGTCCCCACTGAGGCTCACCCGCGAGCTGCTTTACACCGCACTCACCCGGCAGAAGCAGAAGGTTGTCATATTCCACCAGGGTTCCGCCACCGATCTCCAGCGCCTCAGTTCAGAAAGGTTCTCCTCCACCGCCAGCAGGCTCACAAATCTCTTCGGCCCGCCCAAACCTGTAGCCATCGGCGACAAATTCCTTGAAGACCGGCTCATCCACCGCACGAACCGCGGCGAAGCCGTGCGCTCCAAGTCCGAGGTCATCATCGCCAACGAGCTTTATCACCGGAAACTCGATTACCACTACGAGCAGCCCCTTGAATTCGACGGGGTCGTCAAATACCCCGACTTCACAATTGAAGACGACAACACCGGCAAAACTTATTACTGGGAACACTGCGGTCTCTTGCACGATCCGGCATACCGCCGCCGCTGGGATGAGAAAAAAAAGTGGTACCGCGACCATGAGGTTCGCCCTCGCGAAGAAGGCGGCGGCCCCAAAGGCACGCTCATTGAAACGCGAGACGACGCTGCCGGCGGCATCAACTCCCAAACCATAACCAAACTTCTCAAGGCCATTTTCGGGAGGTAACCAATGCCCATATTCTACCGAGAGGCATACGAAGCCGTTTGTGATGGCAAGTCTCCAAGCAAGCTTGTCGCAGCACATTTCTCAGCCTGGAAACGACTAGGCGAAGCGCTTGACTGGCTTACACCCGAGCAGCGATGCGACGCTGTTTATGCCGACTGGTTGCTGCAATTAAATACCCCCGCGAGACAGGCCTTGCTCCAAGTCCGTAACCTTCTAATCGGTCAAGGAGCCTTGGCGGCAAATTATCTCGCGGAGTTGGCTCAGAACGCCGATGATGCCTCCGATGGCAGCGAAGCACACATTCGGGTGATGCTCGACGGCCAATGGCTCTTCGTCAGCAACAATGGCCGAAAAATAACCGCAGCCAACCTCCTGGGGCTTTGCCGGTTCTTCGTCCATTCCGGAGGCAAGATCGTGGATTTGAATGAGGGGACCATTGGCCGCTTTGGAATTGGCTTCAAATCCAGCTACCGCATCGCCTCCCAGGTTTTTGTTCACACATGGGACAAGGCTGGGGCGTTCACCTTTCGCCTTCCGATAAGCCGCCAGGAAGACCCCATTTCCCATCCCGACCGAGCCCGCCTTGAGCGCCTGCTGAATTGCCTCCGTAAAATCGGCATTTCTGAGTTCGATGCCGAACTACAGGATGTTCAGTGCCTGGGCTATTGCACGCCGGAATACGTGACCCAATTACCAGAAGATCTCGCCGCGAAAACCAAATGCATCTGCAAAACGGAAAGAGGAACACTCTTTTGTTTTAATATTCGCGCAGACCGCCGCCCTGACGTCGCTGCTCGCATCACAGGGCAGGCCCACGAAGTTTACGAACTTTGTCCCCTTTTTCTGCCAAATCTGCGCATTGTTCAACTCGGCCCCAACGAGCTAGGAATTTCGGTTGGAAAAAGAGACACGTCCAACGACATGCCAAACCTCGTCAAAGCCGAGAAAGTCACGCTGGCGACCCAGAACATCGAAAAGACGGATCGACCTCCGTCAAAGGCGCGCTTCTGGCGCCTCTGTGGCTCCGCTCCCCAAGACCGCTGGCAAATAGCCCTCCACGCGGACAGCCAGCATCGACTACGGGTCGATCTGGAGGAGGACGAAAGCGGAGCAACTATCAAGGACGGGGCAGCATACGCCTTCTTCCCGCTCAACGCGGTGAATTGGCCTTTCCGCCTCCACCTCCACATTGATCTTCCAACCAACCTCGCCCGCGACAACTGGAACCCCGACGACAGACCGCAGGTCGAAGACCAGATAGCGCGCGCGGTGTCTGGCATGGCGATGTGGCTCGAAAAACAAGCGATCAGACAACATTCGCTCTGGCGAGTTGAATCCCTAATTACACGCAAACCCAACCCCAGCGAAGCCTGGGCATGGCTAATCTGGCAAGGGTTAATGGCGGAATGCCGTTCACGCCGTCTTCTCCGCACACCCTGGGGATCACACGTAACCGCCGAACGTGCTCGGACCGTCCGCCTTGTGGAACGCGATGGAGCTCGCAAGGCTTGGGAAGAGTTCTGTGCCAGTTTGACGGGATTAACGGACGAGTTTCCCATAGTCAACGCCAGCGGGGTACTCGACTTCGGACTGTCGGAATTGGCAGAAGCCGACCTTCGCCGATTCTTCCTGAAAGCACTCGAAGTATCGACCGACGACCCCGCGAAACGTCGGTTCGTATTCGGACTTTTCCTTGTCACCAGCGCCAACCCTGCCACCCTCGAAGCAGTTGCTGAACGCCTAAAAGTCCCTTATTCGGACGGCTCATTCACCACCCTCGCAAATCTCATGCGGAGACCCGCAGGCAGCGATCTGCCTGATGAGTGGCACGCCGCCTTCAAGACGCTGTCCCAGTGGCTCTGGGACGATCCGGAACATCACGGTTGGACAAGCATCTTCGATGGCCAACTCCGATTTCAATTAAAGAAATTGTCGGAACGCGTGATCAACTACACTTGGCAACAGATTCCGGTCTCACTGGCTACAGAAGCGGCATGGACGGCAGCCGGGCAAAGTTTTTGGCGCCTGGAGCGCGAGCCCTGCCCCGCAGGCCTGAAAAAGACAATAATTGTAACGCTCCGCGCCAAAGATGTCGGCGTCCAGTGGAAACTTTTGACAGACCTCTGGCTCATAAACAACTCCGCTCCCCAATGTTTTCATGGCCTCCTCTGTTCCTGGGTGCCGGGTCCCAATTCCAATTACGCCCCCCAGCGAGAAGTGATCGACAAACTCCGGCTGTGGGGGCTCTGGGAGGCATGGGAGGATGCCGTAGAGGAGAAGCTCCGCAACCAACTTCAAAAGGTTTTGCTGACCAAGTTCAGCGGCAACGGTGCGCTGGATTGCCCTCTGGACGAAGTTTTTGGCTCGGCCTACCAGGCCAGCAAGGACCGCCTCCCCCCTCGCTGGCGAGCCGTGGTTCAGGAAGTCGAGGAACGAGTTGTGCGGCTGTTCGTAACCCAACACTCCGCTGACCTTGCCAGCGGTGTCCTCCTTGCAGATGACATTCCGTCCGACCTCAAAGAAGTCTTGCTCCTCAATCCGGAATTCAAGCCAGCTCCTTCCTGGCTTACACCTTCCGCCTTCAAGCTAATACATGCCGTCGGAGCCTTTGGCACGCGACAAATTACCCTGCTCACGCTGCTAGACCTTGACGAGGCCAAGAAAAGACAAATTACAGCGGCCATCTTGGAGGCTTTTCACAAGTGGGCCTCTCGCGTCCTTACTCCCGGCCAACTTAAGGCTTTTGATGAACTCTGCAGTGCTACGCCAGCGGGTCTTAGGAGAAATTTGAAAATTGGCTCAACCAGCCGGTCAACGGATCTCCTTAAGGACCTGGTCAACCCATCGGCAACCATCCCAGAAGCGAACCCGCAGACAACCGAAAACGCAAACCAACTCCTCCTGCAGCACCCGAAACGGAAGTGGCTCCGCATAAAAGCCCTGCCCGATACTCTCCGCCTGATTCCGACAGTAGCGGCGGCCAGCCTCCAGCCAGGTGAACTAATCGTCCGCGTCAGCACCCGCAGCCACCCCCTACCTATCACGCTGGAACAAGTCAGTTCAGACATCCGGGAGGATCCCCTCTTTAAGTGCATGCTCCAAACCTGTGCGGGATCCATCATGTCGTGCCGCGAGACTTTGGACATCGAGTGGCTTCGAGACCAGGACCCCGTTGCCGAGCTTAGGGACGCTCCTTTCGCAGTGAAAGACGGTCGCCTTCTGACCAGCCGCGTCGAAACGCCTGCCGATGAGAAGCAATATACTGAGATCCTGTCCCTCTACAGCCGGAAGGGCCGAAGTGGCGAGCATTTCCACCGCTTCCAGGAACTTTGGCAAAAAGGCGAGCGAGCGCATTCGGACCTTTACGGAGAGTTCCGAGAACAAGTCATGGCGACGCTTATTCAGACCGAAGTCCACGACCTTGGGTACCGCCCCCATCATATTGTCCGGGAGCT